>VOFB01002729.1_pt1 | contig 11777 bp, 17 predicted proteins | sample 5384141 | NCBI WGS metagenome assembly VOFB01 (sample SAMN12384721, study PRJNA508395) | human gut metagenome | isolation source: healthy gut A | host: Homo sapiens
AACGGTCTTGCCGCGCAGAGAACTCCATCGTAGGTGTTGCCGTCGCGACGAACCTGAACGACCACGCGCTTGGACAGTGCGTTGACGACGGAGATGCCAACGCCGTGCAGGCCGCCCGAAACCTTATAGGCCGAGTTATCGAACTTACCGCCGGCGTGCAAGATCGTCATGACGACCTCGAGCGTCGGGATCTTTTTAACAGGGTGCTCGTCGACGGGGATGCCGCGCCCGTTGTCGACGACCGTGATGGAGTTGTCGGCGTGGACCGTCACCGGATCTCGGTGCAGAAACCGGCCATGGCCTCGTCGACGGAGTTGTCAACGATCTCCCACCCAGGTGATGCAGACCGCTGGCGCTCGTCGAGCCGATATACATGCCCGGGCGCTTACGAACGGCCTCGAGACCTTCGAGAATCTTAATCTCGCCGCCATCGTAATCGTTTTCGTTTGCCACACGTCCTCCTTCAGTCAAGAAAATGTGTACAGCCTTACTAGTTTATCGTAAAAAAATACCCTCGGGAACGAGGGTATTTGGCTCTACAAGGCCACCAGATGCGATTTAAGGCTCTTTTTTGCTTTCTACGCCCTTGGCCCTCGGCACTGGCTCTCATGGCATTCTCGAGGGCCTCGCGCAGTTTTGGTCTTCGATGGGCGCCACGGCGCTCAATCTCGGTGCGCTCGGCCTCACTTAGGTCGGCGTGCGGGGCCGGCGGGCGCGCTCGGTCGTCGCCGGGCGCAGGCGCTGCTTGGCGGCGGGCGGCGTGTGACCCGGCGCGGTGGTTTTGAACACCAGGCCGTCCACATGCGCACCGGCGCGCTCCATGCGCGCGCGGATGATCTCGCGCAACAGCGTCATTTCCTGCGTCCACGAGGGCGAATCGAGATATACCAGCAGCTCATTGGACTCGGGCAGGTAGCGCAAGCCCGTCACATGCCGCCCCTCGCGCGTGCCCGAGCACACACCGCGTTCCGACGCGCGATAGACCGCGCGCGACTCCTCGGCAGCCTCCATCTGCGCGCGGCGCTCAGGTGTCGCGGCCGCCAGGATGCGCTGACGCTCTGCGTTCAAAAATCCACTGAAGGCAACCGTTTCGCTCTCGCGCTCGTAATTAGCACGTCTCACCCATGCTCACCACCTTGGCTCGATCAAGCAGGTCATCGGTAAAATACCCAGGTTGGTCGTGGTTATGACCGTCTGGATATCATCGCCGATCAGCCGCAGAAAAAGCACCGCGGCGTTCGCCGTCGAGTTCGCTCATCACGTCGTCCAAAAGCAGCAACGGGGCGGTGCCCAGGACATCGCGAGCCACGGCCACCTCCGCCACCTTCCAGGCCAGAACCAACGTTCGCTGCTGACCTTGGCTGGCAAATGAACGGGCGGAGCGACCCGCCACGGTAAACTCAATCTCATCGCGATGCGGTCCCACCAACGTCACGCCGCGGCGAATTTCCTCGTCGGCGTGCTCATCAAGGGCAGCCAGCATGCGCTCGTACGCCCAGCCCTTCAGCTCTTCGCGATCATCGACCTGGGGCAAATCCCCCAGCGTGGACGTATAGGTCACGTTGGCGGCCTCACCGGATGCCACTTGCCCGTAGGCAGTGTGCACATGGCCCGCCAGCCGGTCGAGCAGGGCCAACCGGTGCACAAGCAGGGCCGAGCCCGCGCGGGCAATCGAATCGTTCCACGCGCCGAGCATCTCGCGACAGCACGTGTCTCCTTGAGCAGGGCGTTACGCTGGGTCACGCAGCGTCCATAGGTGCTCGCAAGATCGGCATAACGTGCGCTCAGCTGCATGCCAAAGTCATCGAGGGCGGCGCGGCGCACACTGGCGCCTCGCTTAACCATGTCCAGATGGTCGGGGCAAAACAGCACGCTCGGCAGAGCCCCGCGCACACCGGCGGCAGAGCACCTCTTGCCGTTGCGGCTAAACGAGCGCTTACCGTCCTCCACGCTCAATCCCATATCAAGCACGCGGCCGTCGCCCTCGAGCCTCAGCTCGACCTTGCACGAGCCCACGCCATCATGGACGAGCTCGGCTGCGGTCGGATGCCTAAACGAGGCGCCGCTGTCAGCAGCTGCAGCGCCTCTATGAGATTGGTCTTTCCCGCCGCGTTGGGTCCCGCAAGTATCGTCACGCCCTCGTCCAGGGCAAGGCGATAACTATCGAAGCTGCGGTAGTGCGCGACGGAAAGATCGCGGGCGAACATGGTCATAGGGCGGTTGCTAGATGCGGACCGGCATAACCAGGTACAGGTAGTTGATCTTGTCGTAGGACTTGAAGATGCCCGCCTGCGAGTAGTTCTTGAGCTCCAGCGTGATCTCCTTCTCCTTGGACAGGGCATTGAGGCAGCCAAAGATGTAGTGGTAGTTGAAGGCGATGGTGCCCGACTCGCCCTCGGCCTCGACATCGATCGTCTCCTGCGCAAGGTCTGGTCATTGGAAATGGAGGACAGGCCCATCTGCCCGTTCTCGACATCGATCTCGAACTTGACGGCGGGGTTGGCGCTCGCGATAACGGCCACGCGCTTGAGGGCGGCGTTAAAGGCGGCGACGTCGATCTTGACGCTCGTCACGCACGAATCGGGGATGAGCTGCTTGTAGTTGGGGTACATGCCCTCGATACGGCGCGACACGTAGGTGGTGTTGCCGGCCTCGAAGATGACCTGGGTGTCGGTAGCCCCGATCATGATGGTCGCCTGGCTGGCCATGATGTTCAGCGCGTCGTTAAAGGCGTCGGCCGGAACGTTGAGTTCAAAGGAGCCCTCGAGAGTCGAGGTCTCGACCTGCGTATCGCACACGGCCAAGCGGAAGGAATCGGTCGCCACCAGGCGCACGGTGTTGTTCTCGACCTTCATGTGCACGCCACCCAGAATGGGGCGGGCCTTGTCGGTCGAGGTGACGCGCCACACGCGGCCGACCATTTCGGACAAGATATCGGTCGGCAGTTCCACGGCACTCTCGATGGCATAGGCCGGAAACTCGGGGAAGTCATTGACATCGAGCGTGTTCAGGCGGAAAGAGCTCTTCTCGCAACCAATCAGCACCTGGCGCTCAGGACAGCTCAAAGGTGACCGGGGCATCGGGGAGGGGTCTTGGTGATATTGGAGAGCATCTTACAGGGGATAACCATCTCACCCTCTTCTTCGACATGCGCCGCGATGCGATGACGGATCGAGATGGTGTAGTTAGAGGTCTGGAATTCCAAGATGCCGTCTTGCGCCTTGACGAGCACGCCCGACAGGATGGGAAGGGTGGACGCCGAAGCGACACCCTTCATAACGACGCCGATGGCTTGTGTAAGCGAGCTCTGGCTGACGGTGAACTTCATCTTTTAATACCTTTCTTTAGATATAAATATCTTAATAATAGTAATAGCACTGACGAAACTGTTGATTACTCCCAAAGACGCAGGTCAGACCCAGAAGAGAATCGACAGCAACCTGTGTGCAACGGGGGTGGTTTTCCACGTTCAAAACCTGCGCAAAACTTTTCACCACCGCGGGTTGGGTTTTAGACACCTTATGCCCATGGTTTCGACAAGTTTTCAACAGGTGTCTCTATTTCCCTACGAGCGCAGTGTAATTTTATCGCGCAGCGATTTGAGGTCTTCGGTGACGGTACGGTCTTCCTGGATCATCTTCTGGACCTTTTTGTAGCTCGTGCTGACGGTCGAGTGGTTGCGGTTGCCAAATTCGGCGCCCACCGCCGTGGTCGTCATCTCGCACATCTCGATGGCCAGGTAGATAGCGATATGGCGTGCTTTGGCGATATTGGCGTTGCGACGCGGGCCGATGAGCTCCTCGTGCGTCACGCCGTACTGCTCTTCGATGACGGACTGAACCGTCTGGACGTTGATCTTTTTGGCCGATGTGTCGAAGTACTGGCTGGCGATGGCGTCGATATCGTCAAAGGTGAGCTCCCCGCCCTCGCGCTCGCGGTCGCCCGCCTCGCCGGCGCAGCGCTCGCAAAAGCTCTCGAGTTCGCGGATGTTGGTGCCCGAGACCTCGGCCATGTGTTTAAAGTGCTCGTCGGTCAGGTGTCCGCCGTCGCCCCCATAGGCCGCCAGCAGCGAGTCGTCGCCTGCCTCGGGAGCGGCGACGATGGTGTTCTCGTAATAGCGCTGCAAGATCTTGTATTTCATCTCGTAGCTGGGCTCTGCGACCCAGGCAGAGCATGCCGGCGTTGAAGCGGCTGGTCAGACGCTCGTCCATGCTCAGGTCCTTGGGGGCACGGTCTGCCGCGATGACGACCTTCTTGTTGTTGCGGATGAACTCGTCCATGAGCTGGAAAAAAGTAATCCACGCTCGCGCGCTTGCCGATGATGTTTTGGATGTCATCGATGATGAGCACGTCCACGCCGTGGTACGCCTGCATGATGGGGGCGTTGCTCTTCTTTTGGCGGTCGAACTCGGTCATCAGGTCGTCCAGATATGCGGGAGTTGGCATACTTGACCTTGATCTCGGGCGACTTCTCGGCGAGCTCGTTTTTGATGGCAAGCAGCAGGTGCGTCTTGCCCAGGCCCGATTTGCCGTAGATGAACAGTGATGTGCATGTGCCGCGCTCGTCCGCGAGGGCGGCAAACTTGAGTGCCGAGCGATAGGCATGGCTGTTTTCGGGGCCGTAGACAAAGTTCTCAAAGGTAAATTTTGAGTTCGCGGCGAGCGGGGCTCCATCCGTATTCTGCTCGGCCGGCACGGTCGGCGCCGGTATGGGTGAAGCGGGGGTCGCAGCTTGCGTGGATTTAGTCGGCGCTCCGCCCTTCATCTGGTTCATCATGCGACGAAAATCATCGGCCGAGAGCGTGTTCTTGATTGCAATGCCCGAATCCGCGCCCGCCGCTGCGTCGTGAGCGATAGGCATGTGCGTGACGGGTGCGTTCGTTGACGTCGCCGCCGCGGTCGGCAACGGTGCCATGGTTTCACGGGAAACATCGCTGTGCTGGTGCTCGATTGTCGGCACGTCGCCTGCGGAGGTCGGTGCCGCCGGGGAAGCGGCGGGAGCCGTGGCGGGCGCCGTCGCGGCAGCGGATTCCGTTGCGGCGCCTTGCGGTGCCACGATGTCGAGCGCGATCGGTGCAAAGGCGATTTCTTCCAGATAGGCCTCAATAGTCGGCTGATGCTTTTTGAGCTGCGCGATGGCAAAGCGCGAGGGGGCCTCGATCGTGAGCGTATCTTCGGTCAGGCTTATGGCCCGCGATTGCCCCAGCATGTTGATGAGGCGTGCATCTTGGCCGTCGCGCTGGCAAAAGGCGATGGCATCCCCGGATGATGCTTGCTTCCTCGTCCACTGTCTCTCCCGTTCTTTAGCTCTGAGCTCGCACGCGAGCGGCGCCGAGTTCGGTCAGATGGTATTTCTGGCCATGCTTGATGACCAAGCCGGCCTGCGCCAAGTCATTGAGCGTGCGTGACCAAGTGGGGGCCGAGTTTCCAAACGCCCTCGCCAGATCGGTTGCACCGCACGCTTGATTTTGCGCCAGATAGCCCAGCGCGGCGTTGCCGCGATCGCTTACGAACACGTCCGGTTGTGGCTGCGCATACTGATTTGCTGCATTAGGATACATCATTTGAGCTGCTGGTTGTTGAGAACTCTGCATCGGCGGCATTTGCTGTTGAAAACTTTGAGGCCACTGTTGGTAAGGCTGCAGAGGCATCTGTTGGGCCCGGGGTTGTACTGCTGCTGCGGCATCTGCTGGTACGGCTGCTGATATCCCTGCTGGTACTGCTGCGGGAACTGCTGGCCATACCCCAGTGGCGGCATCTGCTGATATGGATATCCCCGTTGGTACGGCTGATAGCCCATTTGCTGGCCACCCGGTGCCCCCGTCGCCTGCTGCATTGCTGCTGCATCCTGATCTGCCAGCGGCATGGCCTCTGGCATGTTTGGCGTCATCGACATAGATGCCGCCTGGGGCTCTTGTGTGGGAAGCATTCCGGGCTGCTGCATCTGCCCCACGGGGCTGCATCTGCTGCGTTGCCATGGGCTGCTGCGCAAAAGCTCCCGGCAGGGGATATGGGCTGCTCCGTCTCCGGGCCGCACGGCAGCACCGCGTCCGCCGGCACGCTCGATTTCCTGCACGCGTTTAGGTTCAGGGCTTACCGTAACCACGGTGCCGTTGCCCATGTTGTCCTCGATGGATACGGCACCGCCGGCGTTTTCCAAATACTCCTGCACCATGGGAAACCCTGCTCCGGTTCCACGGATATAGCGCTTCATCTTGCTGTTTGCGCTGGTAACGCCAAAGTCGAAAGCGCGTTCCTTGTCGTCGATGCCGGGTCCTTGGTCAGCAAAGCGGATGGTGTCTCCGCCGTCCAGAATCGAGATGATGGGCTCTGCAAAGTGTGCGTGGATAAAGTTTTCGACAATCTCGCGGATGACCATGAGCGAGATATGGCCACCTTGTTCTTTCATGCACTGGTAGACGGTGTTGGTCGTCTCTTCCAAATACGTGCGGACATCTTGCGGATCGATGACGATCACACGCGGTGTCGACAGCATGTCGTCATAGACGGCGATGCGCGCGGCGTACATGGCTTTTGGCGCCTGCGTTGTCGTCTGTTCACCTTCGTCACGCTCTTCGCGCACGCCGGTGATGTGCTCGTTGTCGGGTGCCGGGTCTCCGGAATCGACCATGGTGTAAAAGTCGTCAGACATGCCGCTCGCAATCTTCCAAAAAGGTTTCGAACAAATAGTAGCTCACCGTGCAATGTTTCTCATCTTTCGACAAACTTTCAAAAACTGTTGAAAACTTTGGAAAACGGGCGAAAAGTTCTCAACATTGCCAACATGACCTGTTGAAAACTCGATGAAATATCGTGAAAGGTTGCCATGAGGCGCAAATTTCGGTTGTGCTTATGGGGAACCGTGTGAACTGCGCAACCTTTTACCTTTGATTTCTTGACATTTGAACATTGATTTCCTACAATCTTCAAGCTCACGTGTCTATATCTGCGTCCGCGTCCCCGCGGACACTCGAAATGCAGCAGGAGGAACTTAAGATGAAGCGTACGTATCAGCCTAATAAGCGTAAGCGTGCCAAGACCCATGGCTTCCGTGCCCGTATGGCCACTAAGGGTGGTCGTGCCGTGCTCGCCCGTCGTCGCGCCAAGGGCCGCAAGCGTCTCACTGTCTAGCAGCGATACACACATCTCGCATGAAGACTATTAAGTCTCGGCAAGATTTCGAGCATGTGTTCAGTCAGGGGCGTCGTTTCAATCACCCTCTGATTCGAATGACCATATGTGAATCGGTTGGCGAAGGCGACTCCGGAAGGGTCGCCTTCGTTGGTGCTAAGCGACTCGGTTGTGCCGTCGTGCGCAACCGATCTAAGCGTGTGATGCGCGAGGCCGCCCGCAGCTGCGGATTTCCCGTTACGGGTTATGACATCATCTTGTTTGCAACTCCCAAGACGAGGGTTTCCTCGCCGCAGGAGATGGACAAGGCGTTGCGTTCGCTTATGAAGCGCGCCGGCGTTGCCGGGAGGAGCGATGAGCAATCACGTTTTGCGACGTGTTGCCATCGCTCCTATTCGCATATATCAACAGGTTATTTCGCCCTTATTGCCTGACGCCTGCATTTATTACCCAACGTGCTCGCAATACGCCATCCAGGCGATTGAGAAGCACGGTATTTTGAGAGGCTGCTGGCTTGCCGTGAGGCGCATCGCTCGCTGCAATCCCCTGCACGTCGGCGGTTATGACCCTGTGCCCTAGCGGGCACTCGCTATCGGAGGAAAACTTACATGTGGGATTGATCGTTAACATCCTTTTCGAGCTGCTCAAGCTCATCCAGACCTTTGCGGTCGACTGGGGCCTGTCCATCATCATCCTGGTGGTCATCATCCGTCTGCTGCTAACGCCGCTCATGCTCAAGTCGACCAAGTCGACGGCTCGCATGCAGGTGCTGCAGCCCAAGATGCTCGAGATCCAGGAGCGCTATGCCGACGATCCCCAGCGTCAGGCCGAGGAGATGCAGAAGTTCTACAGCGAGAACAAGTTCAACCCCATGGCTGGCTGTCTGCCGCTGCTGATTCAGATGCCTATCCTGTTCGCCCTGTTTACATTGCTGCGCAACCTGCCGCAGTACTTTAACGACGGCACGTTCTCGTTCTTCAACATCCTGCCCGACCTGACCACCACGCCGAGTGCTTCCTTTGCCGATGGCTTTATGGTTGCACTGCCTGCGCTGGTTTGCCTGATCCTGTTCGCCGTCCTGACCCTGATTCCGCAGCTCTATATGTCGCGCAACCAGACCGGCCAACAGGCTCAGAGCATGCGTATGATGGCCGTTGTCATGACGGTCATGATGCTTTGGATGGGCTGGAGCCTTCCCGTTGGTGTTCTGCTGTACTACGACGTCTCGTCTGCTTGGCAGGTTATCCAGCAGATTTTTGTGACGCAGAAGGTCATCGACAAGGCGAAGGCCGATGAGGAGGAGCGTCTTAAGAACGCTCCGCTGCAGGTTGAGGTCACTCGTCGAGAGAAGAAGCCGCGCCCGCACAAGAAGAAGTAGTGGGATATCAATCTTATTTAGGTACCTAACTTTTGGAGTACGTTATGTCTGAAGAGATCATCGAGGATATGCTTGAGGAGGTTGCCCCGCAGGTCGCGGGCGATTATCCCGAGATTGCACAGCGCTACAAGGCTGGTGAAGAGCTGACCGATGAGGAGCTCGACACCATTGCCGATGTTGCTATTTCCATCCTGCGTTCCATCCTTTCGCACTTCGATGCCGCCAACTCTCCTATCGATGAGTATGAGGGCGACGAAGGTGAGCTGATTTTGGATGTAACGGCTCCCGACCTTGCTGTTCTCATTGGCCGTCATGGTCGCACCCTTGATGCCCTTCAGGTTATGTTCTCTTTGCTGGTGAGCCGCAAACTTGGCTTTAGGTATCCGGTTGTAGTGGACGTCGAGGGATACAAGAGCCGCCGTCAGGACAAGGTTGCCTCCATGGCTCAGTCTGCTGCCGAGCGTGCCGTTCGCACTCGTAAGAGTGTTTCGCTTCCGCCCATGAATGCCTACGAGCGTCGACTGGTTCACATTGCACTTCGTGGCAATGATGCCGTCGATACTCATTCTGAGGGTTCTGACCCTGATCGCCATGTGGTGATTGTTGCTCGATAATCTACTCGAGTTTATGCTAAGGGGACGTGGTTTCCACGTCCCCTTTTTTTGTCAAAAGTTCTCGATACGCTGATTTTTGTCAGAAAGGAGCTTTCGTTGTTAGTGCTTACTGATCAGCAAGCTGACGAGATGTTGAGTCGTCTAGCTTTCTATTGCAAAGAGTATTCCTTGAGCGTAACTGATGTTGAGCTGAGGAAATGTATTCAGCATTTGGATTTGGTTCTAGAAACAAATAAGACAAACCAATCTCACCCGTATTCTTAACGTAGAAGATGCTGCAGTACTTCATATCCTCGACTCACTTGTTTTGCTCCCCCTATATCAACAAGGCTCCTGAGGGAGCTTTTGCTCGATATGGGAACAGGTGCGGGCTTCCCGGTATTCCATTAACCATAACCACGCATCGTAAAGCTACTTATATTGACTCTGTTGGCAAGAAGGTTGATGCGGTAAATTCCTTTGTCCATGCTCTTGGATTGAAACATGCCCATGCGGTTCATGATCGTCTTGAAGAATATGCTCGGAGCCATAAGAAGCAGTTCTCTGTTGTAACCGCCCGCGCACTGGCTCCTCTACCGATTCTTGTTGAGTATGCGGCTCCGTATCTGAAGGATGGAGGGCTATTTGTTATAACCAAGGGCAATCCTTCGGATGAGGAGCTTGCTTCCGGCATGTCAGCAGCTAAGATTTGCGGCTTCACTTTGCTTCTGAATGACGCAATTGATTTGCCTGAAGGCTTGGGTCACAGGGAGTTCATTGTTCTTAAGAAGAGTCATCCAGCATCCGTTTCATTGCCTCGTGCAAATGGCGTGGCAAAGAAGAATCCGCTTGCCTAGATGTTTCACGTGAAACATAATGGATACTAACAACTTGCAGTGTTTCACGTGAAACATGGCGGTTGATATCGATTCGGAATGTTTCACGTGAAACATCCTCCGTTTGACAGCTTTAATACACCAGGAGGGACCGTGGGATTTCGCGACGTTAAGCGTTCAAAGAGCGCAAAAGACACGCGTATCATTGCAATCATCAATCAAAAAGGCGGCGTCGGTAAGTCAACGACGGCTGTAAACCTTGCAGCAGCACTGGGTGAGCAGGGTCGTAAGACGCTGATTGTCGATTTTGATCCGCAGGGAAACAGCACCAGTGGATTCGGAATTGAAAAAGAAGACCTTGATCACTGCATCTATGATGCATTATTGAATGATGTGCCGGCAAAATCACTTGTTCTTGATACAAATTGCAAAAGGTATTCGTAATTCCAGCTACAATTCAGCTTGCAGGCGCCGAAATTGAGCTCGTAAGCGCAATTGCACGTGAAACCCGCCTCAAAGATTTGCTTGAGCCGATTCAGGACGAGTTCGATTTTATTTTCATTGACTGTCCTCCTTCGCTCGGCCTGCTTACTATCAACGCTTTGACCGCAGCAGACAGCGTTTTGATTCCGATCCAGTGCGAATATTACGCACTCGGAGGGCGTTACGAAGCTGCTTGAGTCAATGAAGATGGTCAAATCAAGGCTGAACAAGGGCTTAGACACCTATGGTGTGCTTATGACCATGTATGACTCGCGTACTTCACTATCGAATCAGGTTGTTGAGGAGGTTCAATCGTACTTTGGTGATAAGGCGTTTAAGACGCTAATCCCCCGTACGGTTAAAATCTCCGAAGCTCCGTCTTTTGGGGAACCAGTAATTACCTATGCACCTCAAAATAAGGGTGCAAAAGCATATATGAACCTTGCAAAGAGGTGATCAAGCGTGCCTAGTGTAAAGAAACGTGGCGGATTGGGACGTGGACTGAATGCTTTTGGTCTCAGAGGCCGAGTATGAGACCGGCTGTTCGGCTGCATCGGCTTCAAATGCTGCATCTGAAACAAAACTACCTATTGAGGATATCGTTCCCAACCCTAATCAGCCGCGAATTCACTTTAACGAAACTGAACTTCGCGAGTTGAGCGAGTCAATCCAAGAACATGGCGTTTTGCAGCCGCTTTTGGTTCGCAAGCATGGAAACGGCTATGAGATCATCGCTGGTGAGCGTCGTTACCAAGGCGTCAAAGCTTGCTGGCCTTGAAGAATTGCCAGTCATTATTAAAGAGGTAAATGATGAAGAGATGCTGGCTCTTGCTCTTATCGAAAACCTTCAGCGTTCAGATCTGAATCCCGTCGAAGAGGCTAAGGGCTATCGACAGCTCATCGATGCCAGCGGTATGACCCAGGAGGCATTGTCGAAGGCAGTAAGCAAGTCACGCTCTGCAATTACAAACTCGCTGCGTCTTCTCGATCTCCCGAAGCAGTTCAGCAGATGATTTTGAGGGCAAACTTACTGCTGGTCATGCACGTGCGATTCTTGCAGTTCCCTATGAGGACGCGCGTATTCGACTTGCAGAGAAAGTTGTTACAGAGGGCCTTTCCGTAAGAGCGACAGAAAATCTTGCTCGTTGTTTTCTGCCGGAGAGACACCTAAGACGCCAAGGCCTGCAACGCCTCAGTCCTTTAAAAGGCTGCCCGTGTGCTTCGTCAGGTATTTAATACCAACGTGCGTGTGAGAAGAGCTCGCGTGGAAAGAATAAGATTGAGATTGAGTTTAAAGACGAGGAAGAGCTCTCTGTATTCTTGGCGAAATGATTCAGTTTGATCAAGGAGGCCAAG
>VOFB01004732.1_pt1 | contig 11770 bp, 28 predicted proteins | sample 5384141 | NCBI WGS metagenome assembly VOFB01 (sample SAMN12384721, study PRJNA508395) | human gut metagenome | isolation source: healthy gut A | host: Homo sapiens
CATGGAGATGATCCAGTGCATCAAGGAGATGAAGGCGGGCGGCGCACCGGTGATCGCAGTGACCCGCTACTACCCCTCCGAGGTGGCACAGCTGGCCGACCATGTGCTGTATGTGGCCGCCAACGAGAGTCTGTTCCGCAACGGCGCCATGTCCTCCCGCCTTTCCCAGCTGAACGTAATGGATATCCTGTACACCGCCTACGCCAGCCGCAACCACGAGGACACCATGCGCCGTCTGGCCAAGACTCATATCTATAAGCCCGGTGACCCGGAGGTGCTCACCCAGCCGTAAAGCGGAAGCCGCGCCGCAGGGTGCAAAAAAGGCGCCTAGTGATCTTCTCACCAAGCGCCTTTGCTTCCGTTAGCGAAAACATCGCGTCTTTTACGGCTTTTTATCACAGAAAATGCTGTTGAGGATTATCAGACACTTGTAAATGGATATGATATCACGAACAGTTATACGCCGGGAAAGACAAGTGTATCAGTTACAAAGGCTTGGGATGATGCCGACAATCAGGACGGCAAGAGAGAGAGTTCAGTAAAGGTTGAACTTCTTGCTGATGGAACTCCTGTCGTTGGATCAGAAACAACTCTCAGTGCTGACAACAACTGGACATATACATGGGCAGGACTTGATGTCAAGAAGAGCGGTGTGAATATCGTCTACAAGAGAAATCTCCAGTTCCATCATCATGTCTATCTACATAAATGAATCCATAACGTTTTGCATATTGTCCTGTTCAGCTGATACTAAATCAATTGGTCCCCAAGTTGTATATCCAATTAATGGTACACCATCTTCAATAGATTCTTTCATTGCATGGATATGCCCTTTGAAGTAATCAATACGATAATCATCATGAATTGATCCATCTTCTTCTACTGTATCAAATGCTCCAAAACCATTTTCAACGATCATCAATGGTGTATGTGGATAACGATCATGTAATAAGTTTAATGTATATCTTAAACCATCAGGATCGATTTGCCATCCCCAATCAGATGCTTTTAAGTAAGGGTTTTTAGCACCTTTTAGACATATTACCTGCAGTAGTTTCAGCATTTTCATCAACAGTTACAACAGTTTGACATATAATATGAGAATGTATAGAAATCAACTGTACCTTCTTTAATAATCTTCTTATCTTCTTCTGTAATATAAGAAGTATCAATATTATGTTCTTTAAAATATCTAAAGATAAATGATGGATATTCACCACGTACTTGAACATCTCCACAGAAGTTATTTTTAAAGTTATCTTCATCAAAAGCAGCTAAGATATCTTTAGGATTTGACATGTAAGTGGATATAAAGTTGTATGAGCAATCATATTACCAATCATGAAATCAGGATTGATTTTATGACCTTCAATAACAGTTTTAGCACTTGCTACAAATTCATTGTGTAATGCTTCAAACATAATTTGTTCATTTGATTTTAATTCATTTTAATGGAATTCTATGATCTGCATTAACATCTTCAGGATCCATTCCAATCCATAAAAGGTTACCAATTCCACCTTCCATACATGCAATATTGATTTCGTTGAATGTTAACCAATATTTAACTTTATCTTTATAACGTTTCATACATGTTCAGCGTATTTCACAAACATATCAATTGTTCTACGATCAGCCCATGAAACCATTATATTTTGTAACAATATTCCATGGAATTTCGTAATGACATAAAGTAACTAATGGTTCCATACCATGTTTATGACATTCATCAAATACTTTGTCATAGAAAAATGCTAACCCTGCTTCATTAGGTTCTTCATCATCCCCATTTGGGAAAATACGTAGCCCCAGTTAATTGATAATCTGAAGCTACTTTCCATCCCATTTCAGCAAAAATAAAGCAATGTCTTCTTTATAATGATGATAGAAAATCCCATTTACCGCTTCATGACTAGGATAAAAAGTTCTGGATCTGTTTTGGTAAGAATGTTCTTGGTGTATTAACATCTCCACCTAATAACATATCTGGTACCGATAAACCTTTACCATCTTCTAAATATGCACCTTCACATTGGTTGGCAGCTACTGCTCCACCCCATAAAAACCCTTTAGAAATCCCATTTTCATTACCTCCTTGTTTCCATTTGATTTTTTTCTATAAACATTTATAAAGGAAAATCATTTAAATTTCTTTCATAATATGAAAAACTATTCAACATTTTCCCACCAATGTTCTTGATAAGTTTCTATATGACTATAATCGACAATCTCCCCAATCTTTGGTGTCGCCACATTTAAGTTTTCTTTTGTGATCTTGTGGTAATTTGTTTAATTGGATCATCCCAAGCATGATTACAAATACAAAAAAGTACCCCAATGAACAGGAACTGTCCATTTAGCATGTAGATCTTTCATTGCTTGAATACCATCTTTTGGTAACATATGAATGTTAGACCAGGACTTATCATATTGTCCATCTTCAATCATTAATAAATCAATGTCACCAAACTTTTCATAAACTTCCTTGAAATGATTTCCATAACCGGTATCTCCTGTAAAATAAGTTGTATATTTTTCATTTTAAAACATACCCACTCCATAATGTTTTATTGTTTTCCAAGGACACGTCCAGTAAAATGTCTTCCTGGTGTTGAAGTAATTGTGAGTCCGTCTATTTTACTTCATCCCACCAATTCATGACATGAATCTTATTTTCATCAATTCCAACGAAGTAAATGTTTTTCTACTCCTAAAGAACACAATAGACTTTTACTTTTTATCAATTTGTTTAATTGTTTGATAATCTAAATGATCATAATGATCATGAGATAGAGCTAAAACATCAATCATTGCCATGTTTTCTATATCAATAGGTAATTTAGAAAAACGCTTAGGTCCAATAAAAGGTACAGGAGATGCATAATCTGAAAACACAGGATCCATTAATACATTCTTCCCTTCTATTTGTAATAAAGAACTTGAATGTCCAAACCAAATCCATTTAAGTTCATCGTTCTTTCGCTTTTTCTATTTTCTTTAACTGATGAACAGGTATTTCACCTTTAGGAACTGTTTCTTCATTTTATATTCACTCTTTTGTCCCGTCATCAGTTGAATTTCAGGATTTCCATGAAATATTCCTTTTTATATAAAAGTTTCTTGCTTTATAATTCTTTTCATCTTCCTTATTAACACTTCCTCCTAAACTAGGCCAAAACTTAATAAACAACAAAGCAATAACTCCAATACATAAAATGACAATCCCTATTATTTTTAATACCTTCTTTATCATTTTTACTCCATATAAAGTGTAACAGTTACACTTCCTTTCCCTAATGCTTCTTTTAAATATGTTGTATCTTTAATATGACCTAATTTTGTAAAATCCCATGTATTTTGATTATAATAAAGACATAATTTATTACCTAAATATAAAATAATATCTCCCTCTTTGTAGTTATTGTCTCATCATTACGAGGTAATGATGTGCCTAAATCTCCCTACTTTTTCAAAGTTTCCATAATCCTCTAAAGAAAGTACTCTTTTTCTTTAGAAACATATTCTTTAAATGCTTTTTGCACTTGTATTGTTTTCTAACTCTATTTCAAATGTATAACCATTAACTTCTAATTTCATTATTTCTCTTCCCCATTCTTTTTCTATACTTTTTTGATGAATTGGTTTATTTGCAAAAGAAATAAACCTGCAATTATAACGAATACTAAAATAATCCTTTTCATTATTGTATCGCTCTTCCCATTTCATAAGCTTTCTTTTAAGGCAGGATGATCTTTAATACTATTAGGAATATCAACACCACCTGCAAATACACTTCCTACAAAGTGGGCTTTAGGATAACAATTAACCCATCCTTTCAAACCATTGATAGCACGTTTATCTACCCCTTCTTCATTTTCAGCAGCTGTTGAGAGTAAATAAACATCTCTAAATTGATAATTAGATGTATAAAGAGAATTAGCTCGATCAATCATGACTTTCATTTGTCCTGACATTTCATAATAATAAATCGGCGTTGCCCATACAATAACATCTGCTTGTTTAATTTTTTCAGTAATAATATTAGCATCATCATCTATTACACAATGTCCCAATTTTTTGACAACCTAAACGCCCTTTACAAAAAGCAATCTTTTTATCTTTTAAACTTATTTCTTCAACACTATTTCCACTTTCTTTTGCTCCTTGAATAAAAGCATCTGCTAGTTGATCAGAATTACTATTTAATCTTAAACTTGTTTTAATAACACATATTTTTTTAGCCATCTTCTTTTCCTCCAGTTGAATATTATTATATTCTATGATAAATTAATAGTAATACCTAAACTTAACTTTAGGTCAGAGGAGGAACTAAAAATGTATTCTATTGGTGAAATATCAAAAATGTTTGACTTACCTATTTCTACATTACGTTACTATGATAAAGAAGGTTTATTTCCTCGTTTAAAAGAGTAAATGGGGTAAGAAAATTTAGTGAAAACAAAATAGAAACCTTACGTGTAATTGATTGTTTAAAAAGATCTGGTTTAGAAATCAAAAGATATTAAAGAATATATGAACCTATGTTCTTTAGGAAATTCTACTTAAAAACAAAGAAAAGAAATCTTTGTTAAACAAAAAGAAGAAGTATTACAAGAAATGGAAAAACTTCAAAAAGTACTTTCAATGCTTAATTATAAATGTTGGTATTATGATCAAGCCATTGAAAAAGAAGATGAAAGGTTATGTTCAAGCTCTTTCTTTTGAACAACTTCCACCACAAATTCAACAATACTATCAACATAGTCATGAGGATTGTTAGAGATGAAAAAAGAAAATATTAATGACACTATCCATCATTTTAATTCTTTGTATGGGTGGTTTTTGGCATTTTATGTCAATGATTATTATCACGCACAAAACGATGCTCTAGAAATTTTAAATCATAAAATGTGGAAAAAAGTAAATTCAAATCTTATTACACTAACTCCTGAAAAAGAAAAGTGATGTAGGTATTATCTTTTATCCTGGAGCCAAAGTAGAAAATACAGCCTATTTGCCTTTATTAAAACATTTAACAAACAAAAGGCTATAACTGTTATTTATTAAAGATGCCTTTTAACATGGCTATCTTTAATAAAAATGCAGCTAATAAAATTATTAATCAATATCAAATATAAAACATTGGTACATATGTGGTCATTCAATGGGTGGAGCCATGGCTTCTTCCTATGTTTCTAAAAATAAAGATAATGTAGATGGTTTAATTCTATTGGGTTCTTATATTTATGGGGATGTTTTAGATAAAGATGCACTTACTATTTATGGTTCTTTAAATATAAGTGTTAAAAAGAAAATTGATTATAAAAGAAATATCGTTGTCATCAAAGGTGGAAATCATGCAAACTTTGGTAACTATGGTCATCAAAAGGTGATGCTAAAGCAACTATTTCACGTAAGAGCAACAAAACCAAACTGTAAAAGCTATCAATAATTTCATTGAAAAACGGCTGAATTAATTTTCAGTCGTTTTTACATAATCATTTAAATGAATACCATTCTTCAAGGCATCAATAACATGATTCTTATCGATAACATTTTCTACCTTTTCATCTAAAATCATTCCAATAAAACGTGCATCATCATCAATAGTAAAAAGGCCAATAAGTAGAAGTGATTTCCATCTTTAAATTCAAAACGATAATCAAGAACATACCAATCTCTCGCAATCGGTGTTCCATAATTTTCATAACGATGTTTTAAAAGAAGTTCTACACTTTGAATATCTTCATATTTATATTCCTTTATAAATTTATCTTCTTTACCCAATAAAACAGAATAAAATATTTTACATTATCTATATAACCTTTAAATTGATAATAACGAATACGATCATTTAAAAACTCTACCGATTGATTTCTTGTTTGATCAAGTGGTAATCTTAACCATAATTGTGAAAACTGGAAATCAGCAGCAATAAAACCAGTTGTAATTAATAATGAAATAAAAATCACAAATATTATTTTTTGTACAGTTGTTGTAGATGGTGCACTAATGAATAGTACAATTAATAATGTTGGTATAAATTTATATAAAATTTTTTTTAATAGCAAGTTTCTTTGTAAGTCTTCTTCCAAGAGATACAATATCTGTTGTTTTTTGATAACCTAATTTATAATTCTTCACTTCTCTTTGGATTTGTTGTAAAGCTGGTAACATTGGTAGATCTTTTCTTACATACATTTCTATATTTTCTTGAACTTCTTCTAAGCTTTTAATTTGTTTTCTAAATGAATCTGATTGATTTCTAAACATTCTTTAAAATCAAGTTCATTATTTAAGATGGCTTTTACATCATCAATAGAAATATTTAAATTACGTAAATTTTACCATGATGAGTTTTTTGTAAATCATCTTGGTTATAACTACGATAACCATTGGCATCTCTTTGTGGTGTAACGATTCCTTCTTTTTCATAATAGAAGATTGTATGTTTTGAAATTCTAATTCCTTTTCTAATTCGTGTGTTTTCATATATAACACCCCTTCCTTAACTTCATCTAACACTATAGAGTAACTTTATAGTCAAGGTTTTTATCAAAATAATACCTTTTTATAAAAAGACTGAATTATTCTTCAGTCCCTCTTACATAGTCATTTAAATGGATACCATTTTTTTAAAGCATCAATGACATGATCTTTATCAATAATATTTTCTACCTTTTCATCTAAGATGGTTCCAATAAAACGAGGAATCATCATCAATGTAATCGGCCAATAAAAATAGAAATGATTTCCATCTTTAAATTCAAAACGATAATCAAGAACATACCAATCTTTCGCAATTGGTGTTCCATAACTTTCATAACGATGATTTAAAATCAATTCAACACTTTGAATATCTTCATACTTATAAGATTGCATATATTTTTCTGCTTTATTAAATAAAACACCGTAGTAATATTTCAAATTATTAAGATATCCATGAAATTGATAATAACGAATCCCATCACTTAAAAAATTCTACTGATTGATTCATTGTTTGATCTAATGGCATTTTTTAACCATATTTGTGAAAATTGAAATTCTGTCGCAACAAAGATATTTATAAAAGAATCATTAATAAAATAAAGATAATGATTAAAGCTGTTGTCTTTTCAAGGTTTTCATCAAAAAAGGAAGCTGCACAAATCCACATAATAAACGATGGGGTGATTGCGGCAGGAATCTTATATAAATTTTCTTAATGCAAGTTTCTTTGTAAGTCTTCTTCCAAGAGATACGGTATCCGTTGTTTTGATAACCTAATTTATAATTCTTAGCTTCTCTTTGGATTTGTTGTAATGCAGGTAACATTGGTAGATCTTTTCTTACATACATTTCGATATTTTCTTGGACTTCTTCTAAGCTTTTAATTTGTTTTTCTAAATGAATTTGATTGATTTCTAAACATTCTTTAAAATCAAGTTCATTATTTAAGATGGCTTTTACATCATCAATAGAAATATTTAAATTACGTAGAAATTTTACCATGATGAGTTTTTGTAAATCATCTTGGTTATAACTACGATAACCATTGGCATCTCTTTGTGGTGTAACGATTCCTTCTTTTTCATAATAGAAGATTGTATGTTTTGAAATTCTAATTCCTTTTCTAATTCGTGTGTTTTCATAAATAACACCCTCCTTAACTTCATCTAACACTATAGAGTGGCTTTATAGTCAAGGCTTTTTATCAAATTTTGAATGAATTGTAAGAAATCCCGGTTGATATTTATTTTCTTGAACATAAATCCAATGATTTTTTAAATAACCATTAATAACTTCTAAAATCTTATCTGTAGGATAACTTTTTTCCTTCTTGTCTTACTTCTAAACCACAACATGTACATCCACCAACACCATGAATTGAATATTCTATATTATTTTCTTTAAGTAACTGATTGATTTCTAGAATCATTTTAAAATTAACAACATTATTCATAGTCATCTCTCCTTTACTTTATTATAAACAAAAAGGAAGAACGAATCTTCCTTTATAAACACATTTTATAAATATTCAAACAATCTTCTTGACTTAATGATCGATAAGCTCTAGATAACGCGTCTTGACCATAACAGGCTTTTACTTTCAACTCATCAAATTTTTCATCATTAATTCCTACTTCACTTAATGATGTAGGTAAATGAAGTTCATCTTTAATAAAGCTTTGTAAAGCAACAATACCTGCTTTTGCATTAGCCATGTCATCACCTTGATCTTGAATACCCATCACATTTAAACCAAAACGAGCAAAATCTGCAACAACAGTTTCATCTTTGTTTAATAAATAAGTCATCCATTTAGGAGTAATGATTGCAAGTGCTAAACCATGTGTCATATCATACATTGATGAGAATTGTTCAAAGCATGAAGTTGAGCTTGTGTTTTATAACCTGATGTACAAAAACTATTTAATGCCCATGAAGCAGCCCATAACATAGTTGCTCTCGCTGCATAGTTTTCCGGTTCTTCAACAGCGATTGGTAATTGTTGGCGAACTGTTCTTAATAATGTTTCTACAACATTGAATTGTAATGGGTATTTATCACTATTTACAAAATAGTTCATATCAAATAAGTGAGCCATGATATCAAATCCGCCACAAGCTGTTTGTTTTAGGTGAAACACTAAATGTATTTGTAGGATCAAAGAAAGCTGCTTTAGGTCTTAAGATATCTCCATTGATTCCACTTTTAATTCCTTTTCAATATTAGCAATCACACATGATTTATCCATTTCACTTCCTGTTGAAGCAATTGTAGGCATTGCTAGTACGGGTAAGGCATTATTCCACGCTACTTTCTTTTCTACTAAATCCCAAATATTATCTGTATCAGCAAAGTGTTAAAGCCGCAATGGCTTTAGAGGCATCGATTGTTGAACCACCACCAATACCAGAATGGATGTAACATGATTATCTTTACAAATTTTTGCTCCTTTATTAACTGTTGTATGTCTTGGATTTGGTTCAACGCCTGCAAGTTCATAAACTTCAATATTATTCTTTTTAAGTTCTTTTATGACTTTATCATAAAGTCCTATTTTTTAATTGAACCTCCTCCATAAACAACAAGTACACTTTTACCATATTTTAATACTTCTTCATGTAAATGACCTAATTGGTCTTTACCAAAATAAACTTTTGTTGTGTTTTGAAATTGAAAATCATTCATTTATTTTCCTCCTTCTGGTTTTAAAGGCCCATAGTAATATAAGAAGATGTTGCTCCACCATCCAGTAAGAAAGTAGATCCAGTAATAAAGAAACCTTTATCACTCATTAATAATTCAGCCACATTTGCAACTTCATCCGCAGTTCTGGTCTACCTGCTGGACATTTAGCAAACATATTTTATAGAAATCCCTTGGTCCATTAAATTCATCAATTGCAAGCGAGTGTTACAATAATACCTGGGGCAATAGCGTTGATTCTTGCACCACGTTGTCCCCATTTAACAGATTCAGCCATCACACGTTTTTTCATTACATCTTTTGCTAATTGATAAGCATGTAATGTATCTTTAATATTTTCTGGTTGTAAGATTTCTAAGTCTAATAATTCTTCTAGTTGGTACCGAAGCAAGTTGTTCATCTTCTAAAAGCTGTAAGTTGTTTCATACGGAAACCTGATTGACTAAATTGTCACACCAACGCCACCTTCTGCAATAACTTTTCCGACTTCTTCTAATAAAACAGCTGTTCCATAAAAGATCGACTTTTAAATAGCCTCAATTGGTGCTTGGGAAGGTGAAAGCCCTGCACCATTGACAAGCATTTTAATAGGTCCATAACTTTAGCCATATCAATCATTTTTAAAATATCTTGTCTACTTGATAAATCCATTTCTATAACTTCAACATCAAATCCTGCATCCACCATTGTCTTTTGAATATTTTAGTATTTTCAATATTTTTATCACCTAGAATAATTTTCTTACCAGCACCATTCTTCAGCTTAATCGCCATACTGGATTTGACCAGCACCAACAACAATCATAACTTCTTTCATTATTCTTTACCTGCCTTTCTATACAATCAATGGCATTTAAACTTCTTGGATATCCTACAAAAGAACATTTTTGTGAAACGACTTTAATTAAAATGCTTCATCATTTCCTAATCTTATATTCGCTTTGGCATGGGCAATGGCTTGTGGCTTGCATCCACCTTGTGCATATAAGAAACAAAGAAAGTAATCATTTCTCTTTGTTTATAATCAAGTCCACCTCTTGTATAGTAATCTCCAAAACAGTTATCTGTTAACCATTTACGAATATGCATTGTTTTAGGATCACCACTTGTCGCATATCCTCTCATTTCTTCACCAAAGATTGCTACTTGTGCTTGCTCTCCTTTTTCTAAACGATTGGTATTAGGATCATTTTATTTTCTAATGGAAGTTTTAAACCTAAAGTCTCTTCAATAAAACTATTCACAGCTTTTAAGAAAGGAAAACTCTCCCAATTCCTAAATAAGCAACAGCTTGATAAACAATTTCTTTCATTTCTACTGGAGTTACTCCAAAATTATATGCTGCTTTCAACATTCCTTTAAATTCGTCAATTCCTTGGCATCCTAATAAAACTGCAAGAATTGAAATAAATCTTGTTTTGTCATTTAAATCATCTTGATTAACTACTTCATCAAAAGCGAAGTTATCAAAAGCTTCAATAAATTCTGGATCTGTTCTTAAAAATCTGAAACATACCCTGGAAACATTTTTCATGGTAATTTTAGCGTTATCTGTCATTTTATTTTCCTCTAATCCTCTTTCTAATTGTTGTCTACATCCATCAACATGACTTCCATGAATACTTAATCCTTTATGGACAATACTATTTGGACAAAGTTTCTTTAAATCACTTTCACTTCTTCCCATACCACTTCCTTCATGGCTACAAATCGGATAGATATGCTTATTGGTAAAGTCATAACTTTCTAAAAATGTCATAACAATCGTTGGCATTGTTGACCACCAATTTGGATATCCTAAATAAATCGTATCGTATTCATCAATCACTTTCTAATGGATCTAATATTTGGGGACGAGTATTGTTTTAAGTTCTTCACTTGCACGCTTTGTACATTCATGATAATCAAATGGATAAGCATCCACTTCTTTGATTTGATAAATATCTGCATCAATCATTGTAGATAATGTTTCAGCAATGACTTGTACATTCCCTTTTTCTAAATTAACAATATTTCCCGAGAAATAATTTTCTTTATTATGCGAAAAATAAACAATTAAACTTTTACTCATTGATTTTTATCTCCTTTGCTATGTTATATGCTTTTTCTATTGAATCTGTTTTTCAATATCATCTTTATTCCTGTTTGAAACCTAAAATAGAATCTACAAAACGATTACCACCAACTCTTAAACAATCAATATATTTTTGGAAAGTATCTTTGATGATTCTAAAATAACTTTCTTCAAGGAGCTAATCCTGTTGTAAGTAGATAGAAACCTTTGTCATGAATTGTTTTTTCAATCGCAAATGTACGATCAATTAATAACTTCATTGAAGCATTAAATGTATAAAATAAACCGGTGAAGCAAAGACAATGACTTTTGCTTCTAACATTTTTTATAAATTTCTTGCATGTCATCTTTTTGTACACATTGATTTGTCTTTTGACAAATATTACATCCTAAACAAGGTTTAATATTTTGATAATTGACATAAATCTTTTCTGTGCTATATCCATTTTTCTTCTACACCTTTAATAAAAGCATTCGCTAATCGATCTGTATTCCCATGCTTTCT
>VOFB01000582.1_pt1 | contig 11767 bp, 12 predicted proteins | sample 5384141 | NCBI WGS metagenome assembly VOFB01 (sample SAMN12384721, study PRJNA508395) | human gut metagenome | isolation source: healthy gut A | host: Homo sapiens
GCATGGAACAGCTCATGCAGTCCATTCCCGGTGTCCTTGATGCCGAGAGCGGCTACGCCAACGGTACCTGCAAAGCAGACGCAAACTACCAGACCGTCTGCAAGGGAAACACCGGATTCCGGGAGACCGTGCGGGTGGAGTACGACCCCGAACAGGTGAGCCTTGATGCGCTGCTGCTGGCGTATTTCTACGTCATCGACCCCACGGTGGAGAACCGGCAGGGGAATGACGTCGGAAGCCAGTACCAGACCGGCGTCTACTATACCAACGACAGCACGAGGGAAACGGTGGAACGCATCGCCGAAATCGAGCGGGGACGCCGTGAAAGGTTCTCCGTGGAGATCGGACCGCTGAAAAACTACTATACCGCCGAAGCATACCACCAGAATTATCTGGAGAAAAATCCGGGCGGCTACTGCCATATTCCGAGGGCGGAGATGGAGCTGTTCTCCAAGCTGCGCATTGATCCGGGCGACTATCAAAAGCCCGCGGCGGAGGCCATCCGCGACAAGCTGACGCAGGAGCAGTATCGCGTCACGCAGGAGAGCGGCACAGAGCGTCCCTTCAGCAACGCATTCTGGGATCAGTTCGAGAAGGGGATCTATGTGGACGTTGTCACCGGCGAACCGCTCTTTTCCTCTACGGACAAGTTTGAAAGCGGCTGCGGCTGGCCTGCTTTCACAAAGCCCATTGAAGAGCCTGCCGTGGTGGAACTGGAGGATTTGAGTTATGGAATGCGCCGCACGGAGGTCAGAAGCCGCGCCGGTGATTCTCACCTCGGGCATGTGTTTACCGGCGATCCGGAATCCCCCAACGGCGTGCGATACTGCATCAACAGCGCGTCTCTCCGCTTTGTGCCCTACGCAAGGATGGAGGACGAGGCTATGGATATCTCCTGTATCTGTTTGAAGACTGAGCCCGTAATCATCCGATGAACGCATAAACAGCGCCCCGATCACGACGTGGACTGCTTGCAGAAAAATAGACAGTGAATAAAGCACCCTCCTGTTGTAGAATTGAGAAAGTCAAAACTACAACAGGAGGGTCGTTTTATGTCCAGACCATACACACATGTACAAGGATTGCTGCCTAGCGTATTGGCAATGAAGGAGGAGGGGTACACGTACCGACAGATTGCAAAACAATTCGGCTTAACAAAGGAACAAGTTGAGGAACTATGCAGCAGAGCGCGAAGAAAGCAGCGAAGAATTGAGAAAGGTTATATTCCTCAACCCAAAGGCCGTCCGAGAAAACGCCGGCCACACAGGAGCAGTTACAGAATAACCGAATCGTCGAGCTTGAAATGAAAGTGGAGCTGCTGCAAAATTTTCTATCCGAATGTGGAAGGATGTGAGTGCCAAATATCGGGTAATTGAAAGGTTTAAGGAAAAATATCCAATTCAGAAAATGTGCGAGCTATTTGAAGTGTCCCGAAGCGGATTCTATAAGTGGAGAAAACGAGTATCACAGCCGCAGCAGCGCGGCGAGTTGGATCAGTTCATCATCGAGTGCCAGGCACAAGTGAATCAATCTTACGGATACCGCCGGGTATGCCTATGGATAAAACAGAATAAATCAGTTGAATATCATCCATTAACTGTGCTGCACCACATGCGAAAGCTGGATCTTCTGGCGCAGATCAGGCGCAGACGGCCCTATACACTGTATAAGCAGGGTGGCCATCGCTATGAGAATCTGCTGAATCGCCAATTCATCCAAAAGCAAATGAATTACCGCTGGGTGACGAGACCGTCCCAAATTTTGTGTAAACCTCCAAAGCAAGGTGTAAAATAGAGACATCAAACAGGAGGAAAAGCAGATGACAAGAAAGAACCGAAGCCCGGAAGAAAACGCGCGCAGAGCAAAATACGAGAGCTGCTGCTAAGCAGCAACATCAGCAGCATGGATGACATCAGGATCTGTTTAAGGAGACTATCGCGGAGTTCATGGAGAACGGTCTTGAGGCAGAGCTGGATGACGAGTTGGGCTACGGACGGTATGACTATCGAAACAAAAAGATACCGACAACAGCCGCAACGGACACAGCAGCAAAACGCTTCGAACCAGCTACGGCGATGTGGAGGTAGCGGTTCCGCGTGACCGCAAGGGTGAATTCGAGCCTCAGATACTCAAGAAAATCAGACCAGTGTAAAGCCAGGACATTGAGGAAAAGATTCTATCCATGTATGCCAAAGGCATGACTACAGGGGATATCGAGGCGCACATCCAGGACATCTACGGCATAGAGGTATCAGATACCACCATCAGCCGGATCACGGACAAGATTCTCCCCATCGCAAAGGAATGGCAGCAGCGTCCCCTGGAGGCGGTCTACGCTGTGGTCTTTCTGGACGCCATCCACTACCACGTCCGCAGCGAAGGACAGATCGTGAAAAAGGCAGTTTATCCTTGGGTATCAATTTGGACGGAAAAAAGACGTGCTGGGGATGTGGGTAGGAGAAAACGAAAGTGCCAAGTACTGGGCAACGGTACTCAACGGGCTGAAAAACCGGGGCGTGGAGGACATTTTCATCGCCTGCACGGATAACCTGACGGGATTCTCTGCGGCGATTGGGGCTGTATTTCCCAAGACGGAAATCCAGAATTGCATCATCCATCAGTTGCGTAATTCGAGCAAATACGTATCCTACAAGGACATCAAGGCGCTAATGGCGGACTTGAGAAGCGTCTATGCTGCCGTTGACGAGCCTGCAGCGCTGGACGCACTGGACGCATTTTCAACCAAGTGGGATACGAAATATCCCAAGATATCATGGTCGTGGCGGGAAAATTGGGCGAATCTCAGCACGTACTTCAAGTATCCGCAGGAGGTGCGGCGACTGATCTACACAACCAATTCGATTGAAGGGTTTAATCGGCAGCTGCGGAAAGTGACCAAGACCAGATCGGTCTTTCCGACGGACGACAGCCTTTTCAAGATACTGTACCTGGCGATGGTGGACATCACGAAGAAATGGACAGGACGGCAGCGGGACTGGAGCGTGATCCACGCACAGCTGTCGATTTACTTCGCCGAGCGCATGCCCGAGTAACACCGCCGTATCCGGACGTCAAGGGTAAAGGCTGCAAGCAGCCCGGCTTCGCCGCCCTTGACATTCGGTTCCGTCGGCGTTATGGTAGGGAAAAGGCGGTATCGGTCAGACCGCTACCGCCTCATACCAGTTTCTGCTGTTTACACTCGCGGAGAACGTTTACACAAAATTCGGAACGACGGGGTTGTTTTTCGTGACTTGCCTTATAGCAGTGGGGAATTCTGGAACAGCTATCCGATTTGGACGATGTTTCTTACCGTCCCATGATGGGAGAATATATCCTCTACTACCGCGGTAAAATCGTCGGCGGGATCTATGATGATCGGTTGCTTGTCAAGAAAACGAGATCCGCTCTGGAACTTATGCCTGCGGCAATTTGTGAGTTCCCGTATGAGGGCGCGAAAGAAATGCTGCTGGTGGATGAAGTTGACCGCAAAGAGTTTCTTACGAAGCTGTTTTGAGGCCATGAATAATTGCCGTCGCCCAAACGATGAACTATATTCGGATCACAAAAGAAAATATTGACAAGGAACATATCTGCTGCGCCATGTCCGGTAAGCAGAGCATTGCAAAAAAGGAATGGCTGCGGCAGCGCTTTGAGGAGGGACTTGTTTTTTACCGCAGCGAGGAGCGGGGCAAATGCTTTATCGAATACATTCCGGCAGAAAACGCCTGGGTGCCTATTGAGGCAGACGGCTATCTCTATATCAACTGTCTGTGGGTATCCGGCTCCATGAAGGGCCACGGATACTCCAACGATCTGCTGGAGGAGTGCATCCGTGATGCCAGGGCGCATGGGAAAAACGGGATCTGTATTCTGTGCGCCGAGGGCCGGAAACGGGAATTCCTCGCTGATCCGAAATTCCTTACTCTACAAGGGGTTCCGTGTGGCAGACATATCCGACTGCGGGATCGATCTGATGTACCTTCCCATTGAACCGTCCGCACAGATGCCAAAGTTCCGGGAATGCGCGAAGCATCCGGCGATTGAGGAAGCTGGTTTTGTCCTCTATTACACCGATCAGTGCCCTTACACCTATTACTGGGTTCCAAGGGTGCAGGAGGCGGCAAAAGAACACGATATCCCGTTCAAGGTCATCCACATCACGGACAAAGCATCTGCGCAAAATGTACCCGCGCCGGTCACGACCTATGCTCTGTTCCGGGACGGTCAATTTCTGACACAGAGTATTCAGTCGGATAAAAAATTCCTGGCGCTGGCGGGCTTGTAAAAACTGATTTTAGCGAGATGAATGGAGGATCGTGCATTGAGTGTGAAGAATGAAACCGACCGTTATCGATCCTAAAACGACTACCCGTGCTGAGGCGTATGCGCTATGGATGAACGCGCCGAATCCCATGGTGACTTTTTTCAAAACGCTGGATGTCACGCCGCTGGTTCGGCTCAGCCGCAAGCGCGGGCTGAAATTCAATATGCTTCTCTGCTGGGTATCGGCAAGGCGGCCGGCGGAATAAGGAGTTTTATACCTCCCTGTTGGGCACGAGCTGCTGCACTATGACAGAGACAGTTTTTGATATGCACAAGAGCAAGAAGTACGGGTCTTAAAGGAGTATGAATGGTTGAAGTTTATGCATAAGGAAGTCCGGCAGTTGGGGGACCCCTGCATGTCCATCCTTTACCTTTTATATGAACGCAGGAAAGCTAGAAGCATAGCCGGTGCTTTGCTGCATGACTTGTTCAACTTTTTGTCCAGCCCCGTCCCATTTAGGATGCAGGGTTAGCACTTACAAATAGACATAGCATGAAGAAATGGATATTTTTGAATTTGCAGAAAGGAGGCATGATTTGGCAAGCATTCATCGTCTATTATAATGTAAGAAGGGATACGGAAAGTTGTGAAAAAGAAAAGGTGGATGAGCGTGAAAAAACGTGTTTCGTCTTGCTGGTGCTGTTGCTTGGAGTGCTTTTTTACAGGAACATATGGGTATGCAGCAATAGCTTCCTCATTATCAATCGGAGAAGGATATGTGAATTACGGTAGGGCGAAAGACGTTTACAGTCTTCCCGATAAGGATTCCGATATCATTTCAGCTCTTGCTGTAGGCGAACCTTGCGATATTCTTTCTATCTCCGGTGATTGGATTGAAATAAGAATGCATACAGAAATGCTGGGTTTTTTTACAGGTTGGATAACAGCTGACAACATCGAAAAAGCTGGAGCTGGAGATCCAGTGCTACCTGGAAATGATCCCGTTGTCCTGATCACACCAACACCCGTTGCTCAGGTCACAATGTCACCTGTTTTCGATGAGAAAACATCGATTCCACAGACAACGATTCCGCAGGAGGAAGCACAGTGGACTTCACCACAGCCAGGGTATACAGTGTATTGTACCGCTGTTGTAAACAACTCCAATGGACAACGCCTTAACCTTCGGAGCCTACCCTCAACACAATCTGAGTCGTTAGGGCTATATTACACTGGGGCTGAAGTCGTCTGCTATAGTGATCCTTCGCAGGAATGGGCCTATGTTTCCGTTGGAAACAGATACGGATTCATGAAGACAGAATTCCTTTATTTGGGAAGCGATCCTGCAAGTATCCCTTCTCAAACACCCATTGCTTATGTAACGAATAACGAAAAGAATGCATGGTTGAATTTGCGCAGTCAGCCTTCTTTAGAAGCTGACGTGCTTGGTAAGTATTATAATGGAGACAGAGTTACGGTAATCGGGAAGGTCGATGATTGGTATCATGTAAAAGCAAATGATACCTATGGGTTTATGCTTGCCAACTATCTGGCCTTGACCGACGCCTCTGCATCAACACAGCAGGGAACGTTGCGGCAATATTCGACAACGCAGTATATTCTAAGGGGATATACCATTGCCGCAAAAATGACCGAAACGGCGAAAGATGCGTTTGATGTAGAAATTCAAATCGTGATCGATCCTGGCGTGAAACTGAATTCCTATCCTTCGAGCTTCAATCTATACATGAACGGAGTAAAGGAATGTAACATAGGCACGGTGCAAGATGCTTCTATTGTAAGCATTCCAACACAATTTTATAGTCGTATTATGTTTGAACATGAGATATCTTTAATTCAGATTGTTCCTGTAAACAGCGATGGAACTGAAAGCTTGGATGAAGCAGTTTACCTAAAATAGTATTATGAACATATGCGAAATATATTTGCACAACATGCTTATATTACCCGAAAAGAAAGGGGCTGCTTCCTTCCGGAAACAGCCCCTCAGCCTGTCGACAAAAGTATGCAAACACCCCGGATACATGATATAATACGAATCATGATTCCGGGGTGATTCTATGTATAAGAAGCAGAATCGAGACAAGCAGAAAGATATCCGCGTTGTAAGTTTGGAAGATTTGGTTCCAAGAGATCACTTGTTGAGGAAAATAGATAGAGCAATAAACTTTGACTTTATTTATGAAGAAGTCAAGGACTTGTATTCTGGTGACCAAATGGGGAAAACCGGGAATAGATCCGGTATCCCTATTTAAGATTGTCCTGATTCAACACTTGTATGGAATCCGAAGCATGAGGCAACCCGTACCGTCTGCAAAAGCAGCATGAAAAGACATCCGCGTAATGATTAGACATAACACTATTTTGCGTTTCATTTTACCTCCAGAATACCAGAATACTTGATGTATTATTCCATACCCAAATTTGACAACCCGCTATCGAAACTTCTATGTCCTAATGGGCATGCCTATTCTCCATTCCCAATTGATCAGGTATGGGGGTTTCGTGAATGACCATAGTTGATAGAATAGAGATGGCATCTTCCGGTATTTCGTTTTGAATCCTATCATACGGTAGAGCGTATTGGAATTGATAGCTATATCCATTATCTGTACGAACAAGAAATCCATAATCATAAGTAGCTTGTTCAATTGTATAGACAATGTATGTATACCCACCAATCAAGACATCCTCAAAAACGATGTATCTGTTGCTCTTGTCGTATAGCTTTTTGAGAAAATGACTCTGCTCTTTTTGACTATGCAACGTACTATACACAGTAAACCGAATTCCAGTTTCTTCATTCATAAACGTATAGCTGAACGGATAGCGTTCCAGTTCTGTTAGTTCAACAGTTTGATACTGATACTCTGCTGGAATCATTAGGGTCAGAAATCCACCATTAACCTCCAGAGTTACATCTTGGTCATTATTAAGACTTTCTTCTCCTTGGCCTAGAGCAATTTTCAAGTTCAAAACAGACAAAATCAGTACGATTAAGCAGCCTATAGACCGAAGTTTTTCATGGAATTACCTCCTCGTCTAAGAGTCTTCTGCTCCACTAGTTCTAGTGACTTATAAACAAGACGATCAGAGCTCACCATTTGTTCCCTTAATTTTCAAAATTACGTTGTGACATAGTCTAACCGGCACCAGCTGCTACTCATTTGGTATGAGCCTCTGAGCAACGTGTTTTCGCGTCCTTTCAGGGTCAAACATATTGTATTTATCGCAAATAATATATTATCTCAAATTCTCATCGGAAAGGTTTTACCTACAAGCCTTTCGTAACCGCTCAATAATTCCATGTCCTGACAACTTTCTCTAAATGTGTGATACTTATCCATAGTACTTGAAAACTGGAATCCAGAAAACAAGCAAACTTGAAAAACTATGGAGGGAAGCACATGACAATACAGGAAGCAAAGCGAGCCGCAGGAATCATCGAGCGGAGACGGCTGATTTAAGAGCGATAGCAGAGCGGTCAAAGCGTGAGTGCATGGCGCCCGTGCTCGGCATATTGCCTGATCGCGCAGAGCAGAACAAGGACTTCGAGATGGATGATCTGCTCCCTTGGTCAGAGAAATGAAGTCGTGGTTCTCGGCGGTGTGAGTGCCGGGAACGCGGCTTTTGATCAAAGAGTTTGGGGATGTGGCGTGGTATCTCGCCGAGGCGGCCACCGCATTGGATGTTCCGCTGGAGGCTGTTTTTCAGGGGAATCTGGAAAAGCTGCGTCAGCGTTTTCCCAACGGGTTTGACGTCTGGGCTTCGGTGAATCGCAAGGAGGGCGATCTGTAAATGTGGGATTTAGAGAAAAGGTGCTGGCGATTATAGACAAAGAGCTTTGAGCGTATTGGGAATATGGTTTGTTTGAGAGCGGGAATAAACATCTATAGAAGACTTATTTTTCTTTCAAGTATATCTGAAATCATTGCCGAATTCTGCGTTTTATCAGTTGTAACTGATAAAAACAGATTTTTCGGCGAAAAAACCAGCTATGAATGTGCAGTGATTCGATAATGACGATGAACATTTACAGAGCGAGACTGCTGCTGCAGGCAGATAGCGTCGTAAGCAGTTAATGGCATTTTTTTCAAGTCTGTCTCAACATTTGCGGAGAATTGGGATGCTGTGAGGTGATAAGCGGGCGAAGAAGTTACTGAGCGGCCGCTTTGCTTAGGCTTTTTGAATGAGGTCTTGACAAATCCTTGTCACTAAGCTATTATACTAGACGGTCGTATAGTAGACGAGCGTCTACAAGGCAAATGAATAGGAGGAAAGACGCATGAAAAAGAAAAATATCGGCTTTTTCTGGCGTCCATGCTGCTTCTGGGCAGCATCGGCGGCGCGGCGATGGCGGAGGGCATGACCCCCGGCACCTATGAGGCGGCAGCACAGGGTTTTCACGGTGATGTGAAGCTGAGCGTGACGGTTGATGCGGAGAAGATCACCGCAATCGACATTCTGGAGCATAGCGAAACCGAGGGCATCGGCGCGGCGGCACTGCCGAAGCTGGTGGAAGCGGTGCTTGCAAATCAGACGATCGGCGTGGACTCCGTTGCGGGCGCGACGGTGACGTCTGAAGCGTTCAAAGCGGCGATGACGGATGCGCTTACGCAGGCGGGCGCGGATATGGACAAGATGACGGCGGCAGTCGAGGCTTCCACGCTGGAGGATGTCCAGATGGACGCGGATGTGGTCGTTGTTGGCGCGGGTGCGGCGGGTCTTTCTGCGGCACTGAAGACGGCTCAGAATGGGCACAGCGTGATCCTGCTGGAAAAGATGGGTGTGATCGGCGGCGCAAGCGCGATGGCCGGTTCCGGCACGATGGCGACCGGCTCCAAGTGGCAGAAGGAAGACGGATATGAGGATTCCGCCGAGAAGCTGGTCGAGGATATGATGGCGAACGGCCACCAGAAGAACGACCGTGCGACCGTTGAACTGTTCGCCAACACCATCGGCGAGGCGTTTGACTGGCTGGTTGGCGAGGATGGCGCGGCTGTTCCGTATCAGCGCAGCAGCAAGCCGTCCCGCAGTTACTCCGGCGAGGGGCGCGGCGCGGGCGTTTGCAAGAACCTGGCTGAGCGGCTGGAGGCTGCCGGCGGCACGCTCCTGACCAACACCCCCGCGACGGAACTCGTCGTGGAGAACGGCGCGGTTGTCGGCGTGAAGGCTGAGGGCGAAGGCAAGGCGTACACCATCCGCGCGAAGGCAGTCATTCTGGCCAGCGGCGGCTACGGCGCGAACGATGCGCTTGTGCCGGATGAATACAAGAAGTTCGTCTATGCCGGTCATGCGGGCGCGACGGGCGATGCGATCAAGATGGTTGAAGGACTGGATGCCGACCTCATCAACATGGATCTGGTGAACACCCAGCCGAACTCCATGATCCTGCCGAGCGGTTTGGGTCAGTATTGCAACCCCGGCGTTGCGGGCGCATATAAGGCGGGCGCTTACATGGTCAACCAGAACGGTGAGCGCTTCTTCAACGAGAGCGCGAACGCTTGGGATCTGATGCAGGCGATGAAGCAGAACGAAGCGCAGTACCTGATTATGGATCAGACGGCGTTTGACAACTTCAACGCGGGAATGACCAATTCCAAGATTTACACGATGGAAGACGTGGAGAAGTGGCTGAGCGACGATTATGACGGTCAGCCGGTTATGAAGCAGGGCGCGACGCTGGCCGAGCTTTGCGAGAAGCTGAATCTTCCGGCGGACGCGGTGGAAGCCTCCGCGAAGGCATTCAACGACTGTGCGGCGGCTCAGACCGCGGATGCGTTCGGACGCACGCCTGCCGCGGCGCAGAGCGAGGAAGGCCCGTTCTACGCGCTTCAGATGCACATCCGTTACTATGCGTCCCTCGGCGGTCTGCATATCAACGACAGCATGCAGGTGCTGAACACGAAGCAGGAAGCCATTCCGGGTCTGTACGCGGCGGGCGAAGTCGTCGGCGGTCTGGAGGGCGACGTTTATATGGGCGCAACGCTGTTTGGATGGGCAATCGCTTCCGGTTATGATGCGGCGAACGCGGTGGATGCCGTGATCGCGCAGTAAGCAGAGCCTATATGATTTGTACGGTTTAACGTAAAAAAATGCCGGAGTCGGTTGCCGATTCCGGTATTTTTTTGTATAATGATGTCATGGGAGTGAGGAACATGGCAAACGAAACGGATCAGGCGTTGGACAAAAAGACGCTGATTCTTGCGGAGGCAGAACGCATTTTTGCGGAAAAGGGCTACTATGGGCTGGGACTGGCGGAATTGCTGAAAAGCTGCGATGTGCCGAAGGGGAGTTTTTATTATTACTTCCCGGGTGGAAAGAAGCAGCTTCTTCAGGAAGCGCTCGAATTCAGCTACCACAGGATGGAGCGCGGCATCAATGGTCATATCCTCGTGGAAGAAACGGCGCTGGCTTCTTTTGAACATATGGCGGATCGCCTCGCGCAGCGCGTGGCTTCGGGTAAATATTTTGCGTCGCTGTTCCTTACGATGATCTCGATTGAATCTGTCTATCTGGATGAAAGCGTCAACCAAACCTGCCGTCGGCTCTACGATGACTGGCAGAAACCTATGCGGATCATCTGGTGCGATTTGGCTTTTCTGAAGAGGAAAGTGTTCCTAAGGCGCAGGCGATTTTTGCACTGATCCATGGCTCGATGATTTCCAGTTGGATTAAACGCGACCCGGCCGATTTGATGATGGCCAAAAAAGCGCTGCGCGGGATCATCGGTGAGAGATAAAAAGAAAGAATGGTATGGCAGGTCGCTTATCTGCTGGCGACTGAGGAAACAGTCAGCCGTGAGTTTGCTGCGTATGATCGTATTCGAGACAACTTCCCGAAGTATGTTGTTTCCTTGATGAGCTTGACATGAGCCGAATTACTAAAAGGAGACGGATGCTTTGAAGAAGAGATTTGCAATATTTTTATGTTGATACATCTGTTCATAAGAAAGTTGTTCATACTGAATTCATAAATTTATATCGTATAGCGAAGCTGTACATCCGGCCTAGCCTGATTTGCTTTTCTCGAGAGCGAGTCAGTTTATGCGGCCGGATTATTTTCAAACTGATGTTTATAACGGGCTTAATGCTACAGATTTAATACCGGCGACGGTGTTCTTCTGGCGTTTGCAGCCTTTCATCAGCAGTTGATATTTTCGTGCCAGCGAAGGGGCAGTCGTCTCCAGCAATAGCCTTTCGCAGGAAAGCTGCGTTCATCATTTCGATTTGGCGATGATGACCGAGCTTTGCAGCCGACCACAGCGATCAAAACGCTGACGTGTTCTAAAGTTATCCGTGTCGCTGCAGTGAAAGAGCATTTAAGCATCCTTCGGGCGTTGACGGTTTACCTGGCTTCGTGATCGGCGCTTGGTTTGGTTAAAACTGTAGACATTGAGGCTTCTGTTCAGCTGGTCACAGAATGGAGTAGAAGAGTGCCGAGTGTCGCATGTTTTGCCAGCATGTTATCACCTGTCGCGCG
>VOFB01001283.1_pt1 | contig 11746 bp, 16 predicted proteins | sample 5384141 | NCBI WGS metagenome assembly VOFB01 (sample SAMN12384721, study PRJNA508395) | human gut metagenome | isolation source: healthy gut A | host: Homo sapiens
ACTGTTTCAATTCTTCAAAAACTGTCTATGTCTTGCAGTTCTATATAGTCCTTTAACATTTTCAAAAGGAAAAAATCCGGGAGTGCTGTACAAATTAGTTGCGCATACGTTCCAGATAGCTACCATTTTCTCCATCACGTCCTCTATTTTTTCCTGCTACAGAAAAATCGGGACATGGAGGGCCCCAATAAAAACCGGTAAGTTCTTCTTCTTTCGATTCTTCTACCCAATCTATAAGTCTTTGAAGCCTGTCTCCATGCTCTCCATCAATATATTCAGTTATATCTTTCTATATGATGACCGTATTTGGGTTCCTGCAATCCCATATTTTGTCTTGCATAACGATAAATACGATCAAAAGCTTCGTGAAATTCATTTACGAAAACAATATTATAATCACCTTGTAATTCGAATCCTAAATCCAAAAAACCAGCACCTGCAAAAAATGAAAATATGTTCATTAGTTATTTTATTCTTTTATTGACCAAAGTAAATCTTTCACATCTACATCTAAACATTCAGCAATCTTGACCAATGTTTCCAAGTTCGGCTGCATGGTGTTAGTACACCATTTCGAGAAACAGTCCCCGGATCTTTTTCCCAACTGCTCTGCTAGCCATTTATTGGTGCGTTTCTTTTTCTGCAAGAACCACCTTTAAACGATTTATGTCTTTATTCATACGTTCTATGACATGTTTTAAATACAAAGGTAATCATTATAATCCGAGACTTTTTTTCTATTCATAATAGTTTTCTAACAAATATGTGTTGAAAAGCAACTTTATATTGGAATATACTTCAATGATGTATGTTGGAAAATTTACTTAGATTGATTTTCCTTTTCCCTTCTTTCCTTAACTTTTTCCAATCCCGGCATCTTTTTAGCCAATGCACTTTCTCCAGCAGGAAAATAGAGAGGAAAAGACTTGAAATAAAAACTGACAATGTCATTGCGCTTCTTGCCCATGTTGAAAAAAGCAGAGCAGATAAAATACATAAGCTCTTGTTGGCTACAAGTGTCTTGTTGTATGACTATTGAAGGAGCTACTATTAGGTCATGTTCTGCAAATGCGTAAGCGCTTGCAAGAATGATTTCTGTTCTTCTTCAGTGAACATTTTGATTTTTTTTTCAGCTAACCATTCAAGTTCTTCTCTTTGAAGTGCTTGTTGTTTTTCATTTTGGTGTTCCAGTAAAATAGATACTTTTCTTGTTCTTTTTCTGTTAAGGCATTTTCCAGTGCCTGGTTTTTCGTTTAAGAACGTTGAATTTCAGCAAAGCAGCAATGTACATACAGAAATATCCTACTGCAATATCGAATATTAGGACAAGCAGATAATTGTTACTTGAGTTTTGTGTGTCACCAGCCATATACTCACTAATAGGGATAACAGCTAATAGCATAATAATGGCTATTGCATAAAGTACTCTGTATCGTGTTTTATGGTTTACCTGCGGTAAAGAGGCAAACAAAAAGGCGATAATCAAAACGGCAATTATTGCACCGAGTGGTATGAAAGGTGTTCCCATAGGTTTATTGCTCAGTTTGAGGATTAATAACAATACGCCAATAGCCAGCCTTATCAGAACCTTCATGAGCCAAAATTCCCATATCCCTAAGGCTCTTGATGTTTTTCTCTATAGCGCGTTTAGTTACACCAACCTTATTAGCCATATTATCGGCTGTGATTGATGGGTCGGAAATAACAAGATCAATAATTTTTGTGCGGTTTTATTGATCTTCTTCGGCGTTTTCGATGTGTTTCCTAACTTATCTGCATTTACACCGAACTTTTCGACCGAACTTTCTTCGTTTACACCGAACTTTTCGACCGAACCATTTACTCTGTCGGCTACTTCCTCAACAGGTATTTTTCCGTTCTCATCCCAGTTCAAATTATAGAACGTGGTGTAGAAAGAAGTCGCTTCCGTTTGATATTGTGGTTCTTTGCCAGGCAGGAAATTGGGCAGTTTCTCTGTGAGTTCCCGCATTTTTCGTAAACCAGAGCCACGTTTCTCCATATAGTCCAATTGCGTAAACATATCCGCAATAACAGGGTTACGACGCATGGACGGCACTTTGTATATGTCACGGTCTTGGATTTGCGTACCGTCAAGCATCGCACCGGGTGATACTAATTCTACTCGGTCATCATAGATGTCAATGTGTACTTCACCACCCATAACGGTATAATCTCTATGAATAAGGTGATTTACCAATCCTTCAAAGATGGCACGGTCAGAGTAGTCGGGTAGATTAAGGCGATAGTTGGGCATCTTCACCCAGCCACTCATAGTATAGTTCTTGAAGAAGTCCATACCATATTTTAAGAGCAACACAAGATTAGCCCGATGTTCCACGGAACTGATAGCATCATCCTTGTAGAGTCCTGTCCAACGGGTACAGAAGATGCGAGATTGGAATACGGTGCAATTATCTACAAACAATAGTCCGGCATTGGTTAGTTTACCGTCAGGAGTAACCAGTCCGAATGATTCCAAATATTTGTCATTCCATTCCTGATGAGTTTGCTCATGGAAAGTATTGGCAAGGATGATGAAAAGAATGTTTGCTGGCATTCACTTGGGTAGGCAATGAATCCCATGTCATGTGTGTGCCTTTCAACACCAATGAAAGAAGTTGTTGCGAATTGCACTCCACGCTTTCATTGCCAACTCGTACATATGCGGTACGTGTTCCATCTTGATAGTAATAATAAGGTGTAAGTGTTCCAGCTTTTTACTTTCACTTCAAGTAAGGTATGTCCTTCGTGCTCTATCGGAATAAGTTGAACTTCCGGCACAGGGTCAAGTCGTGCCTTTATCATTTCACTGATAAAATCAGCATCGGCTTGTGGATTCTCCAAACCAACAATTACTCCGTCATCGTTCACTCCATAGAACAAACTGCCACCATCCGTATTGGCAAAAGCCGACACGGATTTGAGCCACGACTTTACTTTCTTGCGTTCCAACATTTCTTTGAAATCGTAAGCTGAGCATTCCGCTATCAATGTATTGGTATGTATCTGCATAGTTTCCTTATTGTAGTTTGGGTATAATCTCCCAATATGATGTACAAACATACGAAAATCTCAGGAATAAATGAATAAAAAGGGAGAAATGGCACTGAATGGCTTATTAATAAAGCGTTTGCGGTGACAGACGAAGCCACGGAGAAAAAAAGGTAAAACGCAAAGAAAAGTGGAATACAGAAGCAGTTAGGTTTTCAAATCATTACCCGCCCGAAGGTCAGTTTTAACAGTTACCGTGACGATTGCTCCGCCTCGCTTAGGTTTGTCTATTATTAAGGTCTAACTCGTTGATTATTAGTTTTTTGAAATAGAAAACGTGTATGAGCAGAAGCACATTCAAGGTACTGTTCTATGCGAACGGCAGCAAAGAGAAAAAAAAAGGAATTGTCCCTATCATAAGAAGGGTAACAAATAATGGAACTGTATCGCAGTTCAGTTGCAATGTAACATCCCGAAAGAACTTTGGGATGCTAAAGGGAACAAGGCTAAAGGAAATGCAAGGAAGCCAGAGAGATTAATCTTGTCTTGGATAATATCAAGGCACAAATCATCAAGCACTACTAGTGCATATCCGACCGTGAAGCGTATATAACCTCAGAAATGGGCAATGCCTATCAAGGTATGGGTAGCGACTATGAAACACTGCTCAAAGCCTTCGATAAAGATTGCGCCAACTTCATGAAACGAGCGGGTAAAGACCGCACCATTAGAATGTACAAGGTAATGCTAAGGGCAAGAAATAATGTCGCAGCTTTCATCAAGGCATTCTATAAGCGAAATGATATGGTCATGTTGGAACTTACGCCTGACTTTATCAAGGAGTTTGCTGCTTATCTTACAACCGAACATAATTTGAAGAACGCCACGATATGGCTCAACTATATGTGGCTGAAAAGTGTGGTGATGCGTGCGCATTATAACGGGCTGATACCGAGAAATCCGTTTGCAGAGTTCCATATCAGTCTGAACGTAAAAGAACGTGAGTATCTGACAGAAGATGAGATAAAGGTCATCATGACACATGAGTTTGAAATCCATCGCTTGCATTTGTTCGAGACTTATTCGTGTTTGCCTGCTTCACTGCACTCAGTTTCGTGGATATGAAGGAACTGACAACGGATGAAATCATAGAGGTGAACGGCGAGAAATGGATAGTTGGCAACCGACAATGAACGGATTTTGCATAAGTGTGGAAATCAAGCCTGTAAACTCAACATTCGGTTTTGGAAGTACAACGATGGGGTAGATGGATTTCCTGATTGGTGCATCATGAATGATATGTGAGCTAAAAACTCAATTACTTAAATATATAGCAATGTTGTTTATTGAAAATAATTATCTTTGCAAACAAACATATCAATCATTCATTATGGATACTATATCAGTAGGAATAAATCAAACAGGTAATGAACAACTTGTTACTTGGATAATAATTGCTGTAGTTTTTATATTTATTATCATACTTTTTCTGCTTAAAATAATCAAGGAGAGAAGAAATAAGGTAGAAGGTGATGGGATTATTCAATCATCCTCAAATGTGTCAAAAAAGAAAAACCGATACAGATATCTGTTCCAAAACCTTGTCTCGGTAACAAATTAAAGTGAAGATTTAGTACAATTATCATCTCAAATTAAAAGTCGAAAGAAATTGTTAAATCGGAAATTATTCCGTCTGCTAATGAATTAAAAAATAATTCAAGAGAAACATCATTTTCAATTGTAAAAGAGAAGGATGTAAATGCCCCATCGATAATGTCTTCAATGGCTCTTGAGCTTATTGCAAAAGAAGATTACTCTAAATTTTCAAAACCTAAATATATAGGTTACAATCCTATAAATATATTTACGCAAACAGAACCTTTAAACTATCCGTATGTCATAATGCCTTCAAAATCTGGCTGCGTAATCAAATTTCCTCAAAAAGGAAGGACTGGTAGAAAAGGATATAAAGAAGATGATTTCTTGCAATACATACGAAAATATTTTAAGGAAACTTTTTAAAATTTATGATGACCGATATGTACTAACTAAAAAGAATCGATATGAACCTGATATTTCGCTTTTAAATGAAAAAGACGGGATCAATATTTTTCTTGATATAGAGATAGATGAACCTTATGAGGGAATCAATGATATAAAAAATAGGAAACCAACGCATTTTCGATTTGCTGATATAAATCGAAATAATGAATTTAAAAATAGAGGATGGATTGTCATACGTTTTGCAGAAATACAAATACATCAAAATCAGATGGATGTTGCCGTTTTATCGCAGATGTCATTAAAGCATTTATCCACAATTTAATATACCTTTAGGCCTAGTGGTGACTAAACGTATAGAACCAGTTCTGCAATGGACAAAAGAACTTGCTTTAAATTGGTCAGCTCAAAACTACAGAGAACAATATTTGGGTATTGGACAGTTTGGTTATATACCGATAATACAAGAAACTGATTTTGCACTTATCCAAGACGAAGAGGTCGAAAAAGAGGTTGTTGATGATAAACCTATTGCTTTGTCAGAAAAAAATAGCATTTCTACGCTTTCACAAAATATTATAGATATAGCAATTCGAACAAATAAATATATTGTATTCCAATATGAAAAAGATAAGACTATAGTCAAACCTACCAAATACAAAGAAAATGCTATTGCTGGATATTGTTATGTAAAAAATATGATTCGTAGTTTTGATATATCAAAGATGGAAGATATTCATCTGAAAAGCAGATATTACACATTAAGGTTGTCAGCTAGTGAATTAGAATTCAGACCGTGGCTAATATGATGAATATTATAATCCCTAATCATAAATATGTCAGAATGGAATATACGAAACCAGCTCGAAGTTTTGTTACTATGGATCCTGAAACAAACAAGTTGATTCAAATGCAAACAAAAAGCTGAAACCAGTATTCGTACTATCAGTGATATACAACTTGATACTGAAGGTTGGGGCGAAACTATATTCGAGCTTATTGCCATAAAAGAGAGGAGGGACGAACATTTTATTTTGGACGAATTAGTCTTTTGGAGATTTTAGATTTATAAATAGCAAGCTTGTCATAATACATCATTCACAAATAGAATAAAGGGATAGTTTTCTGTTCTTTTTTGATTTTTATGCGTTTACATCTCGTTATTTATGGATAAAAATCGTACTTTTTGTGTGCAAGAGCGTGTGTTGCTTATGGATGCTTATTTTCGGATTTGCACTATATTTGCAACACGTTCACGCAAGTTACTCATACAGAGATGCTGTTGACTTTGAGGAAGTGAAGTAATTCAGACAAGGACATAAATAATAAGCAAAAAGCGTGCAGTTTATCAGAACTGCGCGCTTTTGTGTTTTTTATTGTTATATACTTGTTGATATAAGGACACTGAGTTCTTTCTCTTTAATTCTTAAGAATCTATTTGCCATTACAAGTATTTAAGTCCTCATTAAAATATAAATCATGATATTATATTTTTCTTTGATGATTTATTTAATTAACCTAGGTAATGGCAAATATGAGATTAGTAAAATTAAAGTATCGTCCGAGTAAGGGCGTTTTCGTTTTTGAATACATGCAGGAGCAGATAGAGCGTCTTAGAGGGCAAGGAAAAGAACGGACAGTCGAAACATATCAGTCCGCATTGAACAGCTTCATGAAGTTCCGTGACGGCATAGACTTATGTTTTGATGAGATGGATGCAGATTTGATGGAACATTATGAAACGGAGATGCGCTCCACTCACCATTTAAGTCGTAATACCACTTCTTTTTTATATGCGTATTTTGCGTTGTGTGTATCGCAAGGCAGTGGGTGAGGGACTGGCCCTTCCTGCAGATCCCTTTGAGAATGTATATACTGGTGTGGACAAGACCTCAAAGAGAGCTGCCACCCCTGACAGATATCAAAACATCAAGCAGTTGGATCTTTCCGATCATAAATCGTTGGAATTTGCACGAGATATCTTTCTCTTTCTTTCTATATGCGAGGAATGTCTTTTATAGATCTTGCCTATTTGCGCAAAAAAAGATCTCAATAGTGGCTTTGTGAGTTATAGTCGTCGTAAAACAGGTAAGAAACTCATTATACGGTGGGAAAAACAGATGCAGGAGATTATTGACAGATACGGAGATTCGGAAACACAATATCTTTTACCTATTATAGAACGAGAAGATGGCACGGAGCGCAGACAATACCGGAATAAAATGTTGCTGGTGAAACCGTAAATTGAAGAAGATTGCAGCCGGGCAGGATTGACCACACCACTTACTATGTATGTGGCTCGGCATTCCTGGGCAAAGTATAGCCAAAGACGAAAATATCTCGATTGGTATTATTAGCGAAGCGATGGGGCATGATTCAGAAACTACTACACAAATCTATCTTTCGTCTATACAGACTAATCAGATAGATAATGCAAATAGAAATATTTTAAAGATCTATAAGAAGGGGAATATTTGAATTATTTTGAAATTAGGACGCACTCTTATATAGAGAGCGTCTATCGGCTGCAAAGGTATAGATTTATTTTCATTTTCTAGCATTTACAGACTGTAAACTGATAAAAAAGTTTTTTTTCTCTCTATATATAATAAACTTATGGGCTGATTTAATTCATACAACTTACTACATTAATGGAAATCAGAAATTTAAGAAATCGGACGCTCTCTATATAAGAGTGCGTCTGTTTTAGTCGGATTATTCCACTATGAGTATTGTAAATAACAAGGGCAAAGACATGCCACAACAAATTTTGGGAACGATGGTTCAAAAGACCGACGACGCCGTAGGCATATTCCGAAATGATCAGGAAAAAAGCATTGGTATGTGGCTGTTGTAAATAACAGAAGTGAAAAAGCCTGTCAAGGATAGATTACGAAAACGTTTGAAAAACGAAACTGATAGTGAGAAAGCTTATGAAGTTTATGTCCCTATCCAACAGGAGATGAGTATTCGTCATGATGGTAAACGTAAAAATGATTGTTTTCCCTGCTCTTGTGGTAAGATCCTTATATAAAACGCATTGCTAGAGAATTGCTGGAACCTATAGCGGAAAAAACTCAGTTAACATATAAATTATATATTGACATACAATGACCATAGCAGTAGACTTTGACGGTACTATTGTTGAGCACAAGTATCCGGCAATCGGCAGGGAGTTGCCGTTTGCCATTGAGACATTGAAAAAATTGCGTGACGAACATCACAGGTTGATTCTATGGACAGTGCGTGAAGGGCGTCTGCTTGACGAAGCTCTTGCCTTTTGCCGTGATCGCGGTCTTGAATTTTATGCCGTGAACCGCGACTATCCGGAGGAGGAGAAAGGGCGTAACAATCATTACTCACGCAAGCTCAAAGCCGATCTTTTTATAGATGACCGCAACTTGGGAGGCCTTCCCGATTGGGGTACTATTTATGGAATGATTCATGACGGAACCACTTTTTCGGATTTGATACGTAAGTGCCGGTGAATCTCCTGTTTCGGAGAATCACGGCAGAGGTCTTTTCTCGCGCCTGTTTGGCAGATGATTGAATAATAAATGAAAAAACTGATATGAAGACTTTAAAGAAACTATTATTGTTTGTTGTGGCATCCGCCTTGTTGGCAGGCTGCACCTCCTATAAAAATGTACCTTACATGCAGAATCCCGAGGTAGTGAACAGTTACAGGGAAGATCTTCCCCTTTATGATGCAAAGATTATGCCGAAAGATTTGCTGAGTATAACTGTGAACACGAGTGATCCTCAGGCTGCCGCTCCTTTTAACCTTACAGTACAGACTCCTCTGAATGCAGCCCTGACCAATATTAATACTACCACACAACCCACTCTCCAGCAATACCTGGTAAATAACAAGGGTGAGATAGATTTCCCCGTTATCGGTCGTCTGAAGGTAGGCGGCCTTACGAAAAACGAGGCGGAAGATTTGATCCGTGAGCAATTGCAGCCCTATCTGAAAGAGAGTCCTATCGTTACAGTCCGTATGGCAAATTACAAAATTTCGGTATTGGGAGAGGTGAACCGTCCGGGTACTTTTACCGTAGGAAATGAAAAGGTAAATATCCTTGAAGCCCTTGCCATGGCGGGAGATATGACTGTTTATGGCGTCCGTGACAATGTGAAACTGATTCGTGAAGATGCAAAAGGCAAGCGTGAGATTATCAATTTGAATCTTAATAATGCAGAGCTGGTTGTATCTCCCTATTACTACCTGCGCCAGAACGATATCATCTATGTAACGCCCAATAAGACAAAAGCCAAGAACTCGGACATTGGCAGCAGCACCAGCATGTGGATCAGTGCTACATCCATTTTGGTATCTCTTGCAAGCCTTCTGGCAACCATCTTGAAATAAAACTCATAAATATAATTGTTGATTACAAACTGTTGATATGACTGACGAACAGAAGAACACCCCTTCGGGTACCGAGCAACGTGAGGAGAACGTTGATCTTTATGCCTTGTTTTTTAAATACTTTGCCTATTGGCCGTGGTTTGTAGCCAGTGTGCTGGTTTGTATTATATCTGCTTTCATCTATCTCCGCTATCAGGCCCCCGTCTATAATGTTGATGCGGCCGTACTCATCAAAGAAGGTGACAAGAAAAGTGGAAGCAGCAATAATCCTATGGGAGCCCTTCAGGATCTGGGTATGTTCTCCATGACTAACAATTTTGACAATGAGGTGGAAATCCTGAAGTCAAGAACCTTGATTAAAAAGGTGGTGAATCATTTGAATTTGTATATTTCAGTGGCTGAGGAACGTGTTCGGCTATAACACTCCTTTATATAAGTCCACTCCGGTAAAAGTTTATATGACTCCTGAAGAGGCAGACAATCTGGAAGAAGGAGCCAAGCTTCATCTAAAATACACCATGAATGGAAAATTGGATGTAAAAGTGGAATATATGTTTGACGAGGAGAAGCAGGAGGCTGAGGTAAGTTTTGACAGTATTCCGGCTGTTTTCCCCACTCCAGTAGGAGTTTTCAGTTTTACAAAGAACGACTCGGTCCCACCTTTGGAAGAAGATATGAATCTGGTGGCATACGTTAATTCTCCTACAGATGTGACGGAAAGTTATGTAGAGAATTTGTCAGTGGAACCCACTTCGAAGACTACCACAATTGCTGCCATCAGCTTGCAGAATACGGTAAAGCAGCGCGGTATCGATTTCATCAATTGTTTGGTTGACTTTTATAATCTGGACGCGAATGACGAGAAGAATGAAGTGGCTCAAAAATCCGCAGAGTTTATAGACGAGCGTATTGGCATTATCAACCGGGAGTTAGGTACTGCCGAAACGGAACTTGCCGATTTCAAGCAACGCTCCGGATTGACCGATTTGACCAGCGATGCCCGTCTGGCTTTGGAAGAGAGTTCGAAATATGAACAGCAACTGACCGAGAATGCCACCCAGTTGAGACTGGTGGAGTCCTTGCGTAACTATGTGAACAATCCGAAGAATGCAAACGAGGTGATTCCCGCTAATGTAGGGTTGCAGGACCAGAATTTGGGTTCTATCATCAACCAATATAACACGATGCTGATCGAACGCAAGCGTTTGCTCCGTACCTCTTCCGAAAACAATCCTGCGGTAATCAATATCAATACGGGCATCGAGTCCATGCGGCACAATGTGCAGACTACCGTGAACAGTGTACTGAGAGGGTTGCAGATAGCGCAGTCCAACCTTGAACGTCAGGCACGGAAGTTTGAAGGCAGGATCAGCAGTGCGCCGCAGCAGGAGAAAGAATTTCTTACTATCTCCCGCCAGCAGGAAATCAAGGCGACCCTTTACATTATGTTGCTTCAGAAGCGTGAGGAAAACGCAATAACCCTGGCATCCACTGCTAATAACGGACGTATCATCAAAGCTGCTCTTCCTAGTAAAAAGCCGGTTTCTCCTAAGAAGATGATTGTTATGCTGGCTGCCTTTGTATTGGGTATGGGTATTCCTGTAGGTCTTATTTATTTGAAGGATTTATTAAAATATAAGATAGAGAATGCCGAGGATGTGGAGAAGATAACGGATGTTCCTATTTTGGGTGAGCTTCCTTTAAGTAAGAAGCCCGAAAAAGGTGCCATTGTGGTTCAGGAGAATCAGAATGGTATGATGGAGGAGGCTTTTCGTGGTCTGCGTACCAATATGTTGTTCATGCTTGGTGCCAGTCAGAAAGTGGTGCTTTTTACATCCACACAGCCGGGTGAAGGTAAGTCTTTTATTGCTGGAAATACGGCAGTCAGTCTGGCCTATATGGGTAAGAAAGTTGTTATTGTGGGTTTGGATATCCGCAAGCCGGGGCTGAATAAGGTCTTTAATCTGTCCCATCGCACGGAAGGTATTACCAATTATCTGGCTGACCCCGAGCATACCAATCTTTTTGATATGATACAACATTCGGATGTAAGTCCTAATCTTGATATTCTTCCGGGTGGTCCTATTCCTCCCAATCCTACAGAGTTGATGGCGCGTACGGTACTGGAAGATGCAATAGAGAAATTGAAAGAGCGTTACGATTACATTATTCTTGATACGGCTCCTATTGCTATTGTGACCGATACTGCTATTGCCAGTCGTGTGGCTGATATGTGCGTGTATGTGTGTCGTGCAGATGTAACTCCGAAGTTGGGGTATCAGTATATTAATGTGCTGCGGGATCAGAAGAAATTCGATAAATTGGCTACGGTTATTAATAGCATTGATTTGAATTCAAGAA
>VOFB01000262.1_pt1 | contig 11745 bp, 10 predicted proteins | sample 5384141 | NCBI WGS metagenome assembly VOFB01 (sample SAMN12384721, study PRJNA508395) | human gut metagenome | isolation source: healthy gut A | host: Homo sapiens
GGCTACGACGGTTCGCTATGGGTGGAGCCCTGCGATAAGGACGATGGCTACCACCGGGTTGGAGACCTGACCGCAGGATTCTCCAAAGAGTACCGCGGATGCGGTAACGGTTATTACTACCTGCTTATCAACGAACAGACCTTCATTGGCTGCGATATAGACTAACCAAAATCCGGACTATTATGAAAATCATGTGTCAGGAACATTACGACAAGGTAGTGCAGTACGCCGAAAGTATCGACGACAAGACGCTCCACGAGTGTCTGAAACGGCTCGAACGCCGGGAGCAAAATCCCCATCATCCGTGCCAGATCGAACTTTACAGGGACTTCGCGCCCTATTCGTTCCTCTTCAAGGAACGCTATCCCGACGGGAGTCTGGGCGTTGTCGGCGGATTGGTTTATCATGGATGTCCGGATCGGTCGCATTGTTTTATCGACGGGCCGTTTCATGGCTGGATGACCCATACCTGAAAAGTTGAATACGAATTGCCGAGCCCGGCCGGACACAATAAATCCGGCCGGGATTTTGTTTTTGTTATTAAATATTGGTAATTTTGCGTAAAGATTGAACAACTATGAAAACGACATCGGTAGCCCTCGGTGTTTATTTCGAGGATTTCATCAAGGCAAAAATCGCACAGGGGCGTTATAACAATGCCAGCGAGGTTATTCGGGCCGGCTTGCGGCTTTTGGAGGAGAACGAAAGCCGTCTGACGGAGTTGAAAGCTGCCATCCGCGAGGGAATCGACAGCGGCGTAGCCGAAGGATTCGACCCGGAGGATCATCTGAAAACCCTGAAAGCCAAGCGGACGAATGGATGAAATACGGTTTACCCGCAAAGCGGTCGAAGACCTTTCCGACATTTGGAACTATACGGCGGATAGGTAGTCGGAGCAATAGGTGGATACTTACAATGTCGTTGCGAATTGTTCCCGGGACGAGTTTTGCCTCTTTCGCATTGACAATCATTCTTTCTCTGCAAAGAGATATATTATTCTATGAATGTAAGGAAATCGTTAAATATGTATTTGGTCTTTACCTCGTCACGATTCAATTCTTTACGTATTTTTATTCTTTATGAAATCGGAGGTTGGACGCATATCTCGTAACCGGTAATTTTCAACATGCGAAGCTAGGCATTCAAGGCTTTGTTGAACTCTTCATTGATGTTGTGTAAGGCAACATGCAATTGAAGATTGCCTTTAGGTGCCGGATGTGGTTCGGATCCTCAATAGCACTCCTGCCTACGTCCCAAAATGCAGGCTTGATCTTAAAGGTCGTAGTAAACACTGCGCCCTGTTAATCGTCATACGCATGCGAATTGCCGAAAACTCCAAATTGGCATTGTTCGGCGAGGACTGCAATTTGTGACTTAAAACCAACTCTTCTATATGGTCATAGCCTTGTTATGGATTGTTCTTGGAAATTATATTTTTCAAAAGTCAGTCCGCAGACATTTTTCTATGACGCATTGTCACATGCTATTTCAAGTTATTTATCCCGATAGGTTCTTTGCGTATGACGCCGGGATGACGTTATTTGACATTATTTTCTATCTGCTTCCGACTTGTTTCCAGCTCGTTAATAAGTTCCTCTTCTGTCGGGAGATAAAGTTTGTATTTTGAGGCAAACAATTGATTGCTGTCGTTCATTACCGAGTATTTGACAATCGTGTTGTCCCGCTCGGTGCAAAGCACGATACCGATAGTTGGATTATCGGTTTCTGTGCGTATATTCTCCTCGAAATAGCGAGTATAGAAATCCATTTGTCCGATGTCTTGATAAGTCAGTTTCCCGACTTTCAGATCAATCAGCACAAAGCATTTGAGGATGAAGTTATAGAATACAAGATCGACATAGTAGTTTTCGTTGTCGGTCTTGAAACGGTATTGACGTGAAACAAAGGAAAAACCGCGCCCCAACTCCAACAAGAATTGTTGCAGGTTGTCGATAAGCGCTTTTTTCCAAATCTTTTTTTCATAGAAGTTCACGCCACTCGGAAGACCGAGAAAGTCGAGCACATACGGGTCTTTGATGATGTCGGCCGGTGTGAGTTGTGCTTGGCGCGAAGCCGCATCTTCGGCTTCTTTTACTATAAGTTGATTTTGCGAAGAGAGAATTCGTTCGTAGGTCAGTCGCTCAATTTGCGAATCCAATGCCCGCGTACTCCAGTTCTGCAATGCAGCTTCATTCATGTAGTAAAGTCGGGCGCGTTCGTTTTCAACACGGATTAACGTGCGGTAATGGGTCCATGTCAATTCGGGACGCAGTGCGTCCCATTTTGGGAACAGCAAATAAAACTGACGATAACGGCGTAATTCACGGGCGTCGAAACCTCGCCCGAACTCTACCGACAACTTCTCTGCAAGGTCGTTAATTACCCTTTGTCCGTATTCTGCGCGACTGGCTCCGGCTTGTTCTTCTTCAACTATTCGGCGGCCTATTTTCCAATTGGCCTCAAGTATACCGGTATTTACCGCCTTGTATATAGTGTTACGAGTATTGATAATGATAGCTCGAATATCGTCGTATAGAGTTGTTATAGCGCTCATATTTAATGCTTTTGAAGACGGGACGCACTGCGTCCCGAAAGTATGTTACTTTGTTCGTTCGATGCTTTAGGTATATTGCAACCTTTTAAAAACCCTTGTTTCAACACATTGAGAAATGTCGAATTTCGAGATTCTGCATCTTTCAAAAAAGGCATCAAAGGATAATACATATAAGCCAAATGGAATGCGAATATTCTTATCTTCGTCTAAAATAACCGTATGCTCTTTGTAGAATAAAGATCCTGCAGAAAATAATTCCGTATAATTTTCTTCTTTTAACGCTATGCGAAATTCTGCATCTATATCTACGATTCCGTAGAACCAAATACGTTGAATTTTATCGGGATAATATTTTGCAAGTTTTCGAGCGCGCTGTTTTAGCTGACTGACGACCTCTTCTCTTTTTGGCCAAAGGCAATCCTAATTTTTGAGTTCAACGATAACAACATCCGTTTTAGTCTGTACTTCTACTTGGCCTACTGGATTATGAAAATCATTAGAAAAGACGATTGCAATATCAGGCCTTTTTTCATCATCAACATTCTCTCCATCCAATGCAAGATATGGCATAAGCTTATTCATTTCCAAATCGCTGAGGATGGTTGAATAAGACATATATTTATCGTCTAACAACCACGCATTGTTAGTGTATAGATCGTTTATAAATCCTGCTTTCCCACAAACTTTTTTTCTAGGAACAATTATATCGTGAATATCCGCTTCCGGATTCTTCTTATCAATTTGTTTTAGATTTTTGATGATTACATTTCGATATAAAATATACTCCATCAATGTTCGAGAGGAAACGTTAAAGAGCTTTTTCATATTGTTCGGTTGAAATTGTGTTTGGAGCATCAAAACCTCTTTTTGTGCCTGAAAGAACTTACGTTGGGCTGTTTCAATCGCTTTTTATTGCGATCGATAATTCCAATTGATTGTTCATCGAAATAACCTGCCAAATGAGGATAATTATTATTTAGGCTTTCTGTTATATGTTTATTTTCCTCTTGAATGCTTGGGATTTTTTTCATTCAGAATAATCGTTGCATGTTTCCTAAATAGATTTTTACAGTTTTCAATTCTTGCTCATCAAGTGTCAGGGCTTCTCGAGAAGGATTTGTTTTACCTGTAAAGAAACTGGAATACAACAGAAAAACTATTTCATATCCTTTGGGGGTAGATTCTTTTGACATAATATCAATAGGAATTGTTCTCCCATCAACGCAGATTGCGGTTACTAGTGACGATTCTTTATTGGTTTGTTTGATTTTGTAAAAAATATCAATCGTGTCAAAAAGGTCTAAGCTTTCTGCAGGAAATTTTCTGCTTTCTAAATCGACACTTTGACTAGCTATCAGTATTTGACAATCGTTATAAAATCCTTGCTCAGGATTAGGCTCTTTGGTAGATAACGTTAAATCAATCTTCAAATCTTTACCCGCTTTAACAATGGAAAACAGATGCGGGTAAAAATGATAAAGTATAGACTGCCTAATAGATACCGGTTTAAGAAAATCATAAGAATATAATTTTTTCTTTAGGTACCCGCTAAATGCCAATCTGCTGCCCGTATAAGTGGCATCAGGAGCCGGAGAGAGAGTGAAATTGTTTTTCTCAAAGTTCTTCTTGAACGTAAACTTCCGAATTTGTTTCTCAAATATGCTTTCGATATAAACTTCTTTGAAATATTTGAGGAAGACCAATCGTCCGAGTCCTTTGTGATCTTCTTCCTCTGTTTCAAAGTAATTTAGTGAATTTACGATACCGATCGTTAGTAAAACCAACACCGTTGTCAGAAATTACTATTGTAAGAGATTCCGGCTTGGAATACGAATCAACGGCAATGCTTATTTGGATATTATTGGCGCCTGCATCTATTGCGTTGGCAATAGCTTCAAAAATACACAAGCTCCAATGATGAAGAGGATGGATAAAAAAATCAATCGCCCGACTTAAATTAACCTCCATGCCGTCCATAAGCCCTTATAAGTTATATTGTGAACAAAAGGTAGCAAATATTAACAATTGAGCACAGAAATACAATGAAAAAATGCGGGCTATTGTCAATGTTTGGGATCAAAATAGGAACCAATAGAGTGGTTATTATGCAATCTATCGTGTAGTCTCATTTTCTCAAACGATAGTATCACGAGATTACACTGGGAAATATTATGTTGCAATAGTTCGTGTTCGCTTCAGCTCTTCATCGTCGATCCGATTGTTCGGCAGATATTCTATACTCAGTTTCATGACGCTATGAAATATGCAGAGTTATAAATATAAGGAATATCCGGGAAATTACTCGCGGTTGATACCCATTTTTTTGATTAGATCTTTTATATATCTTTCGGAATGCCGGTACTGGCGCTTATGCAACAAAGGCACGATATTTTCGTTTGTATTGTGAACGAACTCCGCAGGGAGTACCGAGGAAACGACGCAATTTCACACTACACGGTCGGCAGGAGCCGGCAAAGCCCCGCTTAACTATTTGTCGAAACGACGACACGATGCCCGACTGCATTGCGTGCCGACACTCCGTATGCTCCTGCGCCTAATTATGCACGATGAATATTCATTTCGATATATATGGTCTTGTAACGACGACCGTCAAATCGCTGCCCTACGTCAGCGAGGGCATTCCGGCGGGATTCCCGTCGCCGGCCGCGGACTATATCGGCGACCGCATCGACCTGAACGAAGTCCTCATACTGAGTCCGGGTGCGACATACTATGCCCGCGTTCGGGATTATTATCTGGTCGAGGAGGAGCTGGAGCAGGGCGACGGCATCCTTTTCGACACGCGGCTTGCACCGCGCACCGGGGACCTGGCGTTTTGCGAGGTCTGCGGCGAACGGGTGCTGAAATATATCCGCAAACGGGGGCACGAGCTATGGCTTCTCGGCGGCGGTACGGACGACACGCTTCCTGTTGACGGCGACACCGAAGCGCGGGTGCTGGGCGTCGTTACGGTCGTCATCAAAATCCGGAGGTTCAAGCGACGGCGCACACGCCTTATCGACCGCCTGCCGCAGAAGGAACAACCCGCGCTGTTCGAGCGGCGGGCGATCCGAGCCTCGTATTTTCCGGCGAGCGACGTTCCCGTCGCGGGGTTCGTCGACCTGAACGAAGAGCTGATTCCCAACCCGATCAGCACCTTCTTCGGGAAAGTGCGGGGTATCTCCCTGATCGACGACGACATCGAGGACAGCGACTCGGTGATCGTGGACCGGATGCTCGAACCCCGGTGGGGCGATCTTGCCGTATGCGTCACCTCCGAAGGCTTCACCATGAAATACGTCGAGGTGCACGACGACGGGGAGATCTGGCTGATGCCCGGCAACAAGGACTATGCTCCGATTCGGATTACCGGCGAGAACGAACGGTTGATATGGGGCATCGTCACTCACTCCATCCGGCAGCTGAGAACGAAGAAGGGAGGTGCTGGATGAGCCGGAAACTGTTGCCCCTGAATCCCCGCCAGATGGTCGGCCTTGCCGACGGGAATTCATTTTACTGCTCCTGCGAGGAGTCCATGCAGCCGTGGCTGCACGGAAAGCCCATTATCGTGGCCTCGAACAACGACGGCTGTGCGATAGCCATGAACCGGCCGGCGAAGCGATACGTCAGGATGGGTGACGCGCTGTTTCAGATAGCAGACACCATCCGGGAACACGGCATTGTCACGTTCTCCTCGAACTATGAGCCCTACGGCGACATGAGCAACCGCATGCACAGCATTTGGGCCTCCTTCGTCCCCAACCTCGAAATGTACAGCATCGACGAAGCCTTCCTCGACTTCACGGGAATGGAGGGCTTCGATTTCGAGAAGCTGGGGCGCGAGATCATCCGCACCACCCGGCGCGGAATCGGCATCCCGATCTGTCTGGGCATTGCCCCGACGAAAGTACTGGCCAAGGCCGCCAACAAGCTCGCCAAGACGGACGACGCCCGGCAGGGGCTCTATATTATCGACACGGAAGAAAAGCGCGTGGAGGCATTGAAAAAACTACCGATAGGCGATGTGTGGGGCATCGGTCGGCGGCATGAGAAGCGCCTGACGGCGATGGGCGTCCGCACGGCCTACGATTTCTCCGTTCTGCCGCGTGAGTGGGTGCGCAGGAACATGACCGTCGTCGGCGACCGCCTCTGGCGCGAGATGAACGGGACGCCCTGCATCAGTCTGGAACTGGCGCCGCCCGACAAGCAGGAGATATGCACGTCGCGGGCATTCGGCAAAATGACCTCCGACTTCAACGAGGTGAAAGCCGCCGTGGTCCGTTACCTCAGCTCTTCGGCCCGCAAGCTCCGCGACCAGCATTCCTATGCCCGGCGCATCTACGTCGGCATCGAAACCAATCCCTTCAACGAGTACCAGCGTCAGACCTTCCGGGGGCTGCAAATCGAATTCCCTGTGCCGACGGACAATACGTTCGAGATGGTGCCTTATGCCATGACGCTGCTGCGGGCGATCTGGCCGGCCTACGCCCCCGGCGAACGTCCGTTCCTGTTTAAACGTGCCACCGTCACGTTGTCGGACCTTATTCCTGCCGAAGCGCTTCAGCTCAACATGTTTCACCATAGGCCCGACATCGGGCAGCTGCGGCGTTTGCAGGCCGCGGTGGACGAGGTCAACGGACCGCTGAACCTCGACAGCCGCCTCGTGGTGCTGGGTGCGGAATTGACCGGGCAGAATAATACCCGGCTGCGGCGCGAGATGCTCTCGAAATGTCCTACGACCAAATGGAGCGATCGGATAGATATTGCCATCTAACTTTGTAAAGAATTTTTGTTTATGTGTTTTTTCACCTCTCTGTCAGCAAATGCAGCGGCCGTAGCCAAAAGGTACGGTAAGCAGTTGGATATTATCGAAGCTGCCCGGCAGGTACTCGCCGAGCAGGAACAGGACGCAAGCGGGCCCGTCAGGACGCCGGATCCGAACATAAGATCAGCGTGTACGACGTTCGGCTGGCCGAGGAGATCTACGTCATTCCCGCCTATGCCGAGCCGCACTGCGTTATCGTTTCGGGCCGGAGGAACTTCAGGTCATGCAGTGGGGCTGATTCCGCGGACGGCGAAGCCCGAAGATGCTCAGCGTTACGACCGGGAGAATCTGTTCAAGAACGCACGGGCCGAGACGCTTTTCGAGAAATGGCCGTGGCGGATGCTGTGGCCGCATAACCGGTGCATCATCCCCGTAACGGGATTCTTCGAGCCCCACCGGCTGCCGGACGGAAAGGCGCAGTATTACTATACCACTTTAAAGGATCAGGAATTATTCTCGATCGCCGGGCTCTGGGACGAGTGGACGCATCCGCAGACCGGAGAAAAAGTGCTGTCGTTCGTGCTGATAACGACCGAAGCGAACGCCATGATGCGGAAGATCCATAACGGCGGAGGCAATCCGTTCCGGATGCCGAAGATACTAACCCAAGAGCAGGAGAAGCGCTGGCTCGACCCGTCCATCGCATCCGAGGAGGCCGTCGCGGCCCTGCTGACCGTATACCCCGAAAAGGAGATGACAGCATGGCCCGTGCGGCCGAAGTTCAACTACGGAGACCCTTACGACGAAGGAATTATAGAGCCGGTCGCGGAAATGCAGACGCTCGGACTCTGAACGCAAAGCTGCATGACATCATACAAAAAAGAGAGGAGGCCGATAACAGCCTCCCTCCGGCAATGAGTCGCGTCACTCTGTCAATATACGGATTCTGCCAGCGCTTCGATGAGCAGTCTGAGGAGCTGCTCGGCCGTCAGGGGGTAGGACCTTTTCCTGAATATGCGGTCCATCTTCGTCCGGAGGAGCTCGAAGAAACGGTTGGCTTCGTGAGGCGGCATTTTCTTGACCGTCATCACCATCAGCCACAGCGGCACTTCGATATAGGGCGGCTGGATATAGAGTTCGAGCAGTTCGTCGGATTGATGCCTGTAATCCAGATAACTGTTTTCACAGACTCCGTACAGCGGCAGGACGATTAGCTCGTAGACGATGCGGTGCGTTCTTCGCATATCGCCCTCTTCATAAAACCATACGTCGATCTTTTTGGCGCCGACTATCCGGTACGGATTATAATTGTCCCTGCTCATTTCAGGAAAGGCCCTTTATTTCCGAGCAAATGCTGTTGGCCATATAATCACGTAATTCGCTGCGGGTCGAGAGCCGGCAGAACCGGTATTGCGCCGGCAAACGCCGGCCTTTCGAAAAATGTTTCTGGTCCGTCGACCACGATTCCAGACAGATCGAGCCCCCGTCGTGTCTGTCGTAAAGACCCCATAAGGATTCCGCATCCGGACATCGGGGATCGTCGGTATGGAAAAGATATACCTCCCCGACTTTGAAATTACAGTGTTTCACCGTCATTCGTTTAGTCTGTTTTATAGTTTGTGCGGCAAAGATGGATGAAACGTCTGGCCCTTGCAAGAACATGTGGAACCGTTCCAATTTTTATTATAACAGGTGCGTCTCGATGCGCGTTTAACGAAGAATTTACGGCGGTCGGTTTTGCCGGGTACTTACTGCGTAGTGTAGCGGATTTCGCGTTTTGCAAATCGATTTTCTCACAAAAACACCGGAGAAAATTTGGATGATAACGAAGAAATGACTATATTCGGGATAACAATAGAGCAATTTATCTGTTGTAAACTGTTTATCGTTCGTAAGTCCCAACTTTTACCTCAATGGCGAATAAACAGGCAAGATCGTAATGCGCGGTCTTGACTGGTTCGCCATAACCTTTGGGACGGTACGAAGCAACCGGTCGAGAACCGCGCATATTTTTTGACATAACGAATCAAAAGATGTGCCACTATGAATCGACCCGAATGTGAAAGCGAAAGGCTGATTTACAGTTTAGAAACAAGCCCCAAATTACAACTTTTATTCGAAAATACCGCTGTCGGTGAAGCTTATTTGTTTCACCGGATTGATTCGGATTGCCTGCAGATTTCCCGTTTTTCGATAAAGGCATTGGAACCGCCGTCCGTCCCGTATCGACCGTCTCCGATTCGTCTTCATTCTGATGGCACCGTCCGCTTTCGCCCGGCTGCCCGCAAACCCGGCCCGCGAAGATTCTTGCGCACGGCTCGCCGTTTCGGCATCGTCTGAGCCCGAATAAATTTTCCGAATTTCAAAATGATGGATTTTATGAACGGTTTTTGAAAAGGATAACCGACGTTGTGCGTGCCGCGTGCCCGGTTGTGGCGGATGGTCGAGGCCATGCGGTTCGAGAGATCCTTTTCGATCACGGCGACGGGGAGCAGGCCCCGTTCGCGTTCGTAGATCCGCTTCGAGGTTTTGAGGACCAGGTAGCGGTGATAGCCGTCCACGAGTTCGTAGCGGTCCCGCTCCGCATCGTAGTAGCAGACGCACGGCATCGTGTAGCCGTCTTCCCAGATCGACAGTTCGAGCAGCTTCATTTCGGGCGGCGCAACCACGTTGGGATTGTAGCTGTTCGCCACGACCTTCTCTACCGGCACGGCGCGGACGTTATAGACCGGGCTCCGGTAGGCGCTCTTCGTTTGAGATTCAGAGTAACGATTCATATTTTTCCATGATTTTCTTGCAGCGCTGCGTTTCGTTCTTGTTCGGCGCGAAGCCCATGTATTTGCAGGCGTGGTCGTTTTTCAAAATACAGATACAGATGCGCTTGAAGGTAGGCAGATGGCTGAATTCGGGCAGGCTTATGTCGTCGAGGTACTCCATACGTACCGGCCGCTTGTCCGTGCGATAGGCGCTGCGGTCGCCGACTTCGATCCGAATGCCGGCCTTTTGCAGCTTCGTGATGGTTTCGTCGGAGAGGCATCCGCCCTTGTCGCGCCAGAAGCGGATGCTTACGGAGAGTTTTTCCAGATAATTGCGTCGTATCGGTTCCGGAAGGGTCGAGAGCAGGAAATGCATGTAGCTCTCCCAGGTCATTCCTTGCGGCAAATGAACCGACTGCCAGCCTGCGGCGGTTGTCCGACCGTACAGCGCTGCGAAATTGGCTCCGTTTACCCGGCCCACCATACGGCCCCATGTGTTCGGATCGATGGCTTTGTAGAGATGCAGGCTTGCGATGGCCGGCGAGATGAAGGGACTGGCGACACGCTGGCTGTCCAGCGGTACGCCTGCGCGGTAAAACAGGTCGTACAGCCGGTTGTACGACCACCCGAACCGTCCGTTCGCCGTCCATACGTCGGTTGTCAGCCAGTCGTAAAGCGGATAGGCGTTGCAGATGCCGCTGCCGACCCATTGGCGGATCCATCGTTTGCCGGCGAACCGGTAGTGGTTGCGGTCGCTGTAAATCGTGCGCCAGCGGTTGAAGCTCTCCTGCGTGCGGATGCCGATCAGACAGCAGGTGCGCTTCGCACCGCTGCGTCTGTGGAGCCACTCGGCGAAACGGTTCTGAAACTCGTAGTCCCACATTTCGTCGGTGAAGAACGGAAAATCGTGCTGTGTCAGGCTTCCTTCCGGCATTTCCCGTACCCAAATGTCCCGCATGGAGCCGTCCCACGGCCGCCAGTATTGCTGGAACATCGAAGTACAGGTCTGTACTTTGAACGGGATGCAGACCCGATAGACGTCGAGAATATCGGCGTTCGCGGCCAGCGTCCGGTTCACGTAGTCGAGCGTATCGCGGTACTGGATTTCGTAATCCATATGGAACACTCCGATTCGGCGTTGCAATCCGTGTTGCCGGATGTAGTCGATGCAGAGGTTGAGCAGCACACCGCTGTCCTTGCCGCCGGAAAAGGAGACGTAGATATTGTCGAAAAGGTCGAAAACCGTTTTCAACCGTTGCTGTGTCCGCTCATAAACATTCATGGCTACCGGTTTTTGCTGTACTCCATCGTTACGTACTGCGTCCACTCTTTCATCGGGACGAACCCTTCGGAGCGGAATATCTCCGCATGGCGGATCAGCGTCATGGAGCGTATCGTATAGTCGCGGCGGTAATATTGGATTATTTCGCGTAAAAAGCGCGACAGCAAATGCGGATCGTCGCCCGAAACGTAGTAGTTGTTGATCTTGGCCACTCCGCCGTCGGTGATCTCTACGGGTATGAACCCGAAAACGGTTTCGCCCTCCCAGGCCACGAACCAGGTATGCGAGCGCGAAGTCCAGAACGGGTAGTTGTTGTTCTGGCGCAGTACGCTGCGCCGCATGACCAACGGTGCGACGAGTGTGTAGAGGCGAGGCGAAGTTCCGTCCA
>VOFB01003792.1_pt1 | contig 11745 bp, 15 predicted proteins | sample 5384141 | NCBI WGS metagenome assembly VOFB01 (sample SAMN12384721, study PRJNA508395) | human gut metagenome | isolation source: healthy gut A | host: Homo sapiens
TGCGGCCGCAGCCGACGACCTTGATCGGTTCTCCGCAGACCTTCGTGAGCGCGCGCTCCAGCGTTTCGGCGACGGTGATGTCCGTCTTCTGTACCTGCCAGCCGTGATAGGCCGTGCCGTCATACTGCAGGCGCAGAGCGATGTTGCGCCTCACAGGCCGAACCTCGCGAGCACAATCACGCCGGCGAGCACGAGCGCGCTCCAGACCATGGCGAGCGTGTCGCGCGTGCACCACGTGAGCTGCTTCATGCGCGTGCGGCCCTCGTCGCCGTGATAGCAGCGGCACTCCATGGCCACGGCCAGCTCGTCCGCGCGGCGGAACGCCGACACGAACAGCGGCACGAGCAGCGGCAGCAGCGCCTTGGCGCGCTGAAAGAGGTTGCCGGTCTCAAAATCAGCGCCGCGGGCTTTCTGGGCTGAGATGATCTTATCCGTCTCCTCGATGAGCGTGGGGATGAAGCGCAGGGCCATGGACATCATCATGCTCATCTCGTGCACGGGCACTTTGAGCTTTTTGAGCGGGCCGAAGAGGATCTCCATCGCGTCGGTGAGCGCGATGGGCGATGTGGTATAGGTCAGCAGGAACGTGCCTGCAATGAGCATCGTGATGCGCAGGACCATGAACACGGCGCGGATCAGGCCCTCGTAGGTGACGGTGATCTTCCAGAAGGACACGAGCTCGCGCCCGGGCGTGAAGAACATATTGAGCACAGCCGTGAGCGCGATGATGACCCACAGCGGCTTGAGGCCGCGGAGGATGACCTTGAGCTGGATGCGCGAGAGCGCGATGCACACGCCCGTAATGACGAGCATGACCGCGTAGGACACGTAGCTTTCCGCCGTGAACAGCGCCGCGATATAGACGATGGTCAGCAGGAGCTTGCAGCGCGGGTCGAGCCGGTGCACGATGCTGCTGCCGGGGAAAAACTGGCCGAGGGTGACGTCCTTCAGCATACGCCCGCCTCCTTCCCGACGGCGAGCAGCGCGTCCGTGAGCTGCTCAAGGGTGTAGATCGACGGCGGGAGCGGAATGCCCCGGTCGCGCAGCGCCTGCGCGATGCGCGCAGCCTGCGGCACGTCGAGGCCGATGTCGAGCAACTCCTGCGTGTGGGCAAAGACTTCTGCAGGCGCACCGTCGAAGGCGACGTGCCCGGCATGAAAGACGATGAGCCGGTCTGCGATGCGCGCGGCATCGTCCATGCTGTGCGTGACAAGCAGGACGGCCGAGCCGGTCTCGCGCCGGTAGGCGGCGATGTTTTCGAGCACGCCGCGGCAGCCCGCAGGGTCAAGGCCGGCCGTGGGCTCGTCGAGGATAAGCACCTTGGGGCGCATGGCGATCACGCCGGCGATGGCGATGCGGCGCTTCTGTCCGCCGGAGAGCTCAAGCGGCGAGCGCTCGAAGAGCGCCTCGTCCACGCCGGAAAAGCGTGCGGCCTCGCGCACGCGCGCATCGACCTCCTCCGTGGAGAGCTTGGCATTTTTCGGGCCGAAGGCGATGTCCTGATATACCGTCTCCTCAAAGAGCTGGTGCTCTGGATACTGAAAGACCAGCCCGACCTGAAAGCGCACGTCGCGCGTGGCGGCCTTGCTGCGGTGAATGTCCTCCCCGTCGAAGAGCACGGTGCCGGACGTCGGTGCGAGCAGCCCGTTGAGGTGCTGGATGAACGTGCTCTTGCCGGAACCCGTGTGGCCGATGATGCCCACGAACTGCCCGGCGGGGATGGCGAGATCAATATCGTCGATGGCGACTTTTTCAAAAGGTGTCCCGGCACTGTAGGTGTGCCGGAGATGATCCACCCGGATGATTGGCGTCATAATTTCGTTTCCTTTATCTATCGGTGAAGATCGGTGGTTATCGTTTCAGGGCGGCGGCGACGGCATCGGCACAGTCGGACACTGTGAGCGCATCAATCGGCACGTCCATGCCGTGCGCGCGCAGCGCATGCAGCAGCCGGACGGTGACGGGCGCGGTGAGGCCCTCTTTTTTCAGCAGGTCGACCTGCGCAAAGACCTGCTTCGGCGCACCGTCGGCCACAATGGCGCCGTTGGAGAGCACGATGACGCGGTCGGCGCCGATGCACTCTTCCATATGATGCGTAATGAGTACGACCGTGATGCCCTGCTCGCGGCAGAGCTTGGTCGCCGTGTCGATGACCTCGCGCCGGCCGGCCGGGTCGAGCATGGCCGTCGGCTCGTCGAGCACGATGCACCTCGGCTGCATGGCGATGACGCCCGCGATGGCCACGCGCTGCTTTTGTCCGCCGGAGAGCAGGTGCGGCGCGTGCAGGCGAAAATCATACATGCCGACCTGCTTCAGGGCTGCATCCACGCGGGCGCGTATCTCCTGCGACGGGACGCCGAGATTCTCGGGCGCGAAGGCTACGTCATCCTCGACGACGTTGGCGACGATCTGGTTATCAGGATTCTGAAAGACCATGCCCACCGTGGCGCGCACAGACAGAAGGTTGTTCTCGTCCGCCGTGTCCATGCCGTCGACATACACCTTGCCGCCGGTCGGCAGCAGGATGGCGTTGAAGTGCTTGGCGAGCGTGCTCTTGCCGGAGCCGTTGTGTCCCAGCACGGCCACGAACGAGCCGCGCGCGATCTCGAGCGAGAGGTCGCCGAGCGTGGGCTGCTCCTCGCCGGGGTAGGTAAAGGTCAGATGTTCGGTTCGTAAGATCGGTTCCATGGTGTTCCTTTCCGCTCAGCGCTCCCAGCGGCAGGTCGCCCCGCACGGCAGCACGAGACCGGACGCCGTGACCGGCAGGCCCAGCTCCTGCGATTCGCTGCGGCCGCCGAAGCGCCGGGTGAAGATGCTCTCCGAGAGATACGTGAGCACCGACGGGCTCAGGCCCGTGGTGTAGGAATTGATGATGACAAAGAGCGGATCGTCCGACAGCACGCCGGACACCAGCTCCACAAACGGCCAGAGGTTCGTCTCGAGCTTCCAGACCTCGCCGCCGGGGCCGCGGCCGTAGCTCGGCGGGTCCATGATAACGGCGTCATAGCGGCGGCCGCGGCGGATCTCCCGCTCGACGAACTTGCCACAGTCGTCCACGATCCAGCGGATGGGCCGGTCGGCCACGCCGGAGGCGGCGGCGTTTTCCTTGCCCCAGGCGACCATGCCCTTGGCAGCATCGACATGGCACACGCTCGCCCCGGCGGACGCGCACGCGACCGTGGCCGCGCCCGTGTAGCCGAAGAGATTGAGCACCGAGACCGGGCGGCCGGCCGCGCGGATCTTCGCCATGGCGTAGTCCCAGTTGGCGGCCTAAAAAAAGGGGCGTTGTCAAAGGCTTTACAATATGTTAAACTTTTGAAGAACGGCTCCCTTCGCGGGAACCTTTTTCCGCGTTCGCCCGTCAAGAAAACACCGATAACGTTTCATTGAGATGACTTTTATGGATAAAATTCTTTTTACATTCCTGCTGCGCCCCCTGCTCGGTCTACTGCGTGGACACCCTGCGCGGTGAGGGCATCGAGCCGGTGGCGTTTTGGTACAACCCCAACATCCACCCCTGGAAGGAGTACGACCAGCGCCGCTCGACGCTGCTCGAATACGGAGAAAAGGAGCGGGTCGAGGTGCATATCTTAGAGGACTACGGCCTGCGCGACTTCGTCCGCGCCGTCGCCGCGGACATTGACCACCGCTGCGCGCACTGCTACACCATCCGTCTCGGCACGGCGGCGAAGTACGCGAGCGAGCACGGCTACGAGGCGTTCACCTCCCTCGCTGCTCATTTCCCCCTACCAGAACCACGAGCTGCTCAAGGCGGTCGGCGAGACGATGGCGAGAAAGTACGGCGTGGAATTTCTCTACCGACTTCCGCCCCGGCTTCCGCGCGGGACAGGCAAAGGCTCGTGAGATGGGGCTTTATCTCCAGAAATACTGCGGCTGCATCTTCTCCGAGGAGGACCGCTACGAGAAAAAGATCGGTCGGGCGCGCACGCGCTTTGCCGAGGAATGAGAACATGAGAACGGAACCATGAAAAAGATTTCTTTTCGCCGCGCTCTCGCGGCGCCGTGTTCGAGGGCGTCACGGAGGATAACCTCTACACAAACGCCTACAGCGCCGGCGCGTGAGCGTCGCTGCCTGTCCGAACCAAATTCAAGGAGGTCTGCGCATGAGGTTGAGCGTCATTCAGATGGATATGCGTTTGGGTGAGAGCGCCTATAATTTCGCGCACGCGGAGGCGCTGCTGCGCCGCGCGGCGGCGGAGGGCGCGGACACCGCGCTGCTGCCGGAAACTTGGAACACCGGCTTCTTCCCCGCCGATCATCTGCCGGAGCGGAGCGACCGCGGCGGCAGGCGGTGGCGCTGTGCGCGCCGCTCGCCCGCGAGCTGAACATGAACATCGTCGCCGGCTCGGTCTCCGACCGGCGCGGCGGGCGTGTACAATACCGCCTATGTCTTTGACCGGCAGGGCGCGCGTCTCGCAGCCTACGACAAAACGCATCTCTTTACCCCGATGGGCGAGCACGAGCACTACGCCGCCGGCGATCACCTCACGACCTTTTTCGCTCGACGGGCACAAATGCGGCCTGCTCATCTGCTACGACCTCCGCTTCCCCGAGGCCTTTTCCGCACGCTGGCGCTTCAGGGCGTCGAGCTGCTGCTCCTGCCCGCGCAATGGCCGCCGCCGGCGGTATCGATTGGGAAACGCTCACAGCGGCGCGCGCCATCGAAAACCAGTTCTTCCTCGCCGCCTGCAACTCCTGCGGCACGGCGGGCGAGACTGTGTTCGGCGGCGCGTCGCGCATCCTCGAGTCCCCGCGGCGAGCTGCTCGCCGCCGCCGGAGTGGGCGAGGAGATCGTCACCGCCGCGCTCGATTTTTCCGTCCTGCTGCGGAGGTATCCCGCAACTCCATCAACGTCTTTCACGACCGTCGGCCGGATCCTGCTATATCGCCTCTGAAATAAAACGTCGTACCGAGGTCATCGACGCCGTCTGGCACGAGGTCTGAGTCCTCCCGATCGTCCGCTGCGGAAAAAAGCTTTCCGCGGCGGACGAATTGTTCTGGGCATCGTGCATTCTCCGTTCAGTTGTGGTATAACCTTCCAAACGTATGGGAGATTTGGACTGCTGTTTTTCTCCCATATGACCACAACGGGCCGCGCCAAAAGCGGCCATTCTTTCTTTAAGGCGGGTGAATGATCGGATGGACACCTTTTTCGCAGCTCTCCTCGCTCTCGCTCCTTTCCATCACGGTGCGGCTGCTGCTCACGACCGTGTTCGCCGGCACGCTCGGCTATGAGCGCGAGCGGCACCGGCAGGCGGCGGGCTTCCGCACCTACATCATTGTCGCGGACGCTGCCGCGCTGGTGATGATGACGAACCTCTACATCGGCGATGTCTTCGGCTCGACCGACCTCGTTCGTATGCCGGCCTCGGTCATCACCGGTCTAGGCTTTCTCGGCGCGGGCACCATTCTCGTCACCAAGAGCCATGAGATCAAAGGGCCTGACGACCGCCGCCGGACTCTGGGCGGTGTCCATCATCGGCACCGCCATCGGCGCGGGCTTCTACACGGGCGGCACAGTGTGCTACGCCTTCATTCTGCTGGCGATGAACGTGCTGCGGCTGGTGGACGTGCGCATCCAGAGCCGGCAGAAGACCGCCACCGTCTACTTCGAGCTCCGCTCGAAGCTGAGCATCGGGCAGCCTCGTCCGCCTCGCGCGGGAAAAGGACTGCACACTCTCCGGAGCTGGAGCTGTACGCCGATTCCGGCTACGGCGACAACCTTGTGTGCGGCACGTTCACCCTCTGGGCGGAGGGCCGCACGTCGCTCGACGATATCCTTCGGGAGCTCAGCGCCGTCGAGGGTGTCATCTACCTCACCAGGATCTGACCACAGCGGCATGGGACGCCGAAGCCTTCCGCTTCGGCGGCCGGTTTTTCTGTCGTTCCGACAGGACGTTTCCCCTTGCAAGCGGGACCGCTATCCCCTATAATGGAGAAAAAAAGCACGGGAGGCGGCGCGCCATAGTGACTGACGATATTCTCTACCGCCGCTATCTCAGCGGCGACGAGGACGGTCTGAGCGCTCTCATGGAGCGCCACGGCGACAAGCTCACGCTCTACCTCGACGGCTGCCTTCACGATCTCCACGAGTCCGAGGACCCTGATGATCGAAGTGTTCGCCTACCTGATCGCCAAACAGCCCCGCATCCGCGACGGCGGCTTTCGGGCATACCTCTACCGATCCGCGCGGCGGCCTGCGGCTTCTGCGCCGCGCTGCGGGAATACTACCGGGCGCGCCGCCGGCCTTGGTTCCTGCTGACCTGCTTTTTATGCGACCTTCGCGCTCGGAACGCTCTACTGGACGCTGCATTTGCTGCTGCGGCAGGAAACGCCGCAGGTCTTACGTCTCCGACCTCGCGTGGCTCGCGAGCTTCGCCACCTTTGAGAACGTCTGCTACCTGACGCAGAACGGCGCGGGGCAGTTCGTTTATCTGCTCATCCGCGGCTTCGGCACGGGCGCGATGCACATCGTCTGCGGCAGCGTGTATGGCCGCGTCCTGCGCCCCGTGTGGGGCAGCCGCCCGCTCCGCGCGGCGTGCCTGTTCGGCCTGCTCTGCGTCGCCATCATCTACCACGCCATCTATAACCTGCTCGTGAGCGTCGGCGGCACGGCGCAGCTGCTCGCCTACGCTATCCCCCTGCTCACGGCGCTGTGCTTCCACCTGCTCGGGCAGCAGACCGCAGCGCAAAAGCAATAAGATCATCGGACCGTCCGCATTCGAAATGGATGCGGACCATTTTTTGTCAAAAATCTTCCAGCTTGTTCCTTGGATAAACTGGCGCGATTTTCAAAGACTAAGGCCAGTAAAACGACGTTAAAGGAGAATCGGCATAGATGAAAGCAACCGGAATCGTGCGCCGGATCGACGATCTCGGGCGCGTGGTCATTCCCAAGGAAATCCGCAGAACCATGCGTATCCGCGAGGGCGACCCGTCACTGATTACATTGGCACTGTGGCAGCGTTTTCAGCTTCGCCATGCTGGATCTGGCAAAACGGCAAGGCTGGAACTAATACATAATGTCGAGACGGCCCGACTCATGTCATTTGCATGAGTCAGGCCGTCTTTTACCACCAATATCCGGAATGTTTTGGCGTTTTTCATCCTTTGCTTTTGCGTGATCTCGTTTTCCCAGAAGCTCATCCTCTCGGGATATGGTCGGATCGTACCAATCCGCTTTTGCGTTTGCCCCTCCTGCCATTCAGAAATATCTTCATCCAGATGGGCTACTTTATACGCTGATATGTAGCGGCGAATCTTGCAAGCGGTGTCATAGTCATCAGCAATATTAGCCAGCGCAAGAGTGCGGTCGACCTCTGTATTATACCGCTTGCGGCGTTCTTCCTCCCTGCGCGCATCTTCCTGACGTTTGCGTTCAGCCTCTTCCCGCGCAAGTCGCTGCTGTCGCAATCCCTCAGCAGCCGCATAGAGCTCCAACATCATGTCGCCCAAACGGTCTTCCAGTTGATATGCTTTACAATCGCGGAAGCTTTTCTGATTGTTGATCTTGAGACAAAGACGGCCATTGTATTGGTAGTCGTACTTGCTGATCTGGGGCCTTGATGCATAGGAATACTTCCGGCGCTTTTCTTCGTATTCTAAAAGTTGGCGGTTTTCTCTTTTGTCGGGATGTGATTGATTTTATCCTGTGACTCAGAGAAAGAAACACAAACAGTTTCCCCATTAACAGCAAACTCCAGATTATCAGTGTTTGCAGCCCAACGGCTCCATTGCTTTGATCAGGGCGTCTATGATGCGGCAGGCACGTGGAATAGAAGTGTTGGATATCGTGTTTGCTAAAAACGGTGGTGCCGGTGTATTGCGCGGCCGCCATTTGTCATTGGCATTGCGGTTTTCTTGCTTTTTCCATTCCGCAATCACCTTCCGGTGGGCAATGATTTTGGAATGCATACGTTCGTTTTCATCCGGCAAAGAATTTGTGACGCAACTGCCATCACAACAGCACGCTCTTCATCCCCCAGAAACTCAAGAACATTTTGGTTTGTTTCAGATGGTGGAGTGTGGAAATGTCAAGAAATGTGCAGTCGGGAAACACCCAAAATCTGAAAAGCATGGTAATACAGCGCAGTTTTCCGAAGTGGAGCGTAGCGGAACGCAGGAAAACTGCGGCGGCATCGAATCAGGCTGCCTGCTGCGCCTGCACCCACTCCCGGTACCTCGCAGGCGGCAGCCCAAGCGGGTTGCGTGTATAGACCCTGACGCGGTTGTAGTAGATAAAAAATATAGCGAAAAATGATCGTTTTGACCTGTTCTCTCGGTAGCTTGTATGCCGCGATCTGGTAGATCTTCTTTTTTTTGAGCGTGGCGAAAAAACTTTCCATCCGTGCGTTGTCGAAGCAATGTCCGGTGCCGCTGAGACTTTGTATCATGCCGCAGCGAGACAGCTCGGAACGAAAGCCGCGCTGGTGTATTGACTGCCGCGATCCGAGTGGAACACCGCTCCGCTCAGACTCGGATAGAGCCGCTCCAACTGTCGTACCGTATCAATGCACAGCTCCTTCTTCCTATTGTCCCGCATCTCGAGCGCGACGATCTCGCCGCTGAAGCAGTCCATGATCGGAGACACATACAGCTTGCCGTCTGCACACTGTACCTCGGTAATATCTGTGAGAAACTTCTCCGAAGGGCGCTGGGCACTGAAGTCCCGTTTCAGAATGTTTTCCTGCTCCTGCGCTTCTGTTGTGGCTTTCGTGATTCCGTGCGGAATGCGTCTTTTATGGAGCCAGCCATTCTCTTTCATCACGCGATACACTGTCCTCCGGCTGACGTCAACGCCATCCTGCTCAAGCGCAAGGCAGACGCGATCCACGCCGTAGTTTCGGTTATCCGGATGCTCTTCGAGAATCTTTTGACCTTTCCCGCAAGAAGCTGACGGCTGCTGTGCCTGCCCCTGTTTCGAAGCCACCGGTAATAACCGGACTCGCTCAAGTGCAGAACACGGCACATATCCTTTGCCGTGTAGACGCCCTTGCGTTCGACTACGAACAGGTGCCGCTCACACGCTTTTACTTCTTGCGGTCTTGCGCGAAAAACCGAGTGCGTCCTTGAGAATATTGTTCGCGATTGCAGCTCGGCATTTTCTCGCTCAAGCTCACGGATGCGGATCGTCTGCTCATCTGCGCTCGGTGTCTTCGCGGGCGGTGTATTTCGGCGGCGTGCGCCAGTGCGTGTAGTACGCGCCAATGCCGCCACGCCGTCCGTCTGACAGCTTCACGCTTTGAATTCTTTGCTGTAAGCTGCTGCGATTCCCTCCATCTGTTCTTTCAGTTTAACACGCCGATCTCGTCCTGACAGTCTTTCAGCGCTTCTTTATCCTGTTTGTGCGCCCTTTGCAGTCTTGGTGCTTTTAACGGCCCAATTCTTTGCTGTAATGCTTCATTGCGATTCCCTCTTGTAGAGTGTTTCTCGGTCATAGACATTGTAAGTTTGGCCCCATTGTTTGATGGTTTCTGGTTCCTGAAATAGTTCCGCAACCACGTCAACTTTATGCGTCTCGTCGGGTACCTGTTGTTCCTGTACTACGGTTGACGATACAGAGAGTTGCCGTACCTTTTCCCGTTGATCAGAGAGTTTCTTGTTTGGATCAGATCCCGGTTCGGGCTTCCCCCTTGGGCAAAGAGACTTCCTTTACGAGCGAAACGACTTTATCAAACGGCTTTTTCAGCGCAGTCTTTCCACAGGTTTCCCAAAACTTATTTTTGTCCAATATCCGGACGGTGGAATTGGAATATTAGCCTCTTTGATCTGCTTTAGAAACTGCGAATAGGGAATATCATATTTCTTCGCTGTTCCGGCGGCGGAGATTTCCCAGATCTCATCATATAGCTGCTTCCCGTGTCAATCGAATGACTGTCATTTGCACAGTTGACACCTCCTTTCTTTTTGAGCCTTGGACTGTCTGGTCTTGGGGGAATGACTTTCTCTGTAGCAAGCGTATTGGGTTTCGTACCATCATCGTTTTCCGCCATTATGGAATTCTGTGGTTCTAATGGCTTTCCGATGAGCGCACAAAATTGTTTGATCCCTCCTATTCTTCTTTTTCGCTTAATAGAAAACCAGATCCCGCTTCAAGTCCTCAAATTGAGAAATGATCCGACTCAGATTCTTTTCGATCCCTTCCACCTGGATCTCGTTGATTTTGCCGTGGTTATAAGCAATCAATCTTTCCGGAATGATGGAGTAGCTCCAGCTTTCACGGTAAGCGTCTTCATTCTTTACGGCAAACCCGATCGGCAACACATTGTTTCTCATGCCGAGTGTCAACAAGTTCGTAGAGATCCCGAGATAATCCGCTGCGATTTTGATCGTGATTTTAGGCATTGCTCTGATTTCATCATCTGTATACTTTTCCATGCGTTCACCTCCTCTCTGTTATTTTATGGGCAATAATTTGCCATTGTTGCTTTCATTGTACAGATTTCGTTTCAGTTTGGCAAGGGATTTCTCCGAAAAACATGATTGAGTGGGAAGACCACGCAACAGCGTAGAACGATAACCACTTGAAGTTCTGCAAAATACAAATTGAACATTTGCGGTTTACATTAGCGCCGTGGGAGCAGTTTTGTTTCGAATGATGGATTTTAGCCAAGCGGCCGGGGTGGAAACCGCTGTGATCCCGACTACTTATGGAACGAAATGATATTGCACATCCTCATAGGAAAATTCGTAGATCGGTACATCAGGAAATTTTGCACGGATCTCCTCTAAGCTGAAAAAGGACTCGTTGGAAATTCCTTGTTGCCCAAGGGAGTCCGGCCTGCGGAAATCCATATAGCGACTGGCAGAAAACTGACCGTAATGGCTCCGAAATTTTCCACAGAGCCTGCATCTTCCGCCCCATGCATACCCAATAAATTCTCGGATGATAACTTTTTCATATTCGTGTTTGTGGTTAGAACGTTGGACACTTTTTGAAGTCTTGGAGGTTTTGGATTTCTTTCTATGACGCACATCCTCATCGTACTCCTGTAAGAATCGCTTCATCGGTCATACCCCCTTATTGGTATCACGGAGAAGTTCTCGTTTGCTCTTTGCTCGGCAGTAGGTCTTTCCACTCTCGATCCGCTTTGTGACCGGACAAAGGCCGTTCCAGGAACCGCGCTGCTTTGTGTAAAAGGCTCGCTGTGCCCATTTCGCCTGCTTTTTTAATGGGGTCAATTTATTCATGAAGTCCCTCCTTCTGTGGTGCATTAAGTAACTCTTGAAAGCTACGGCAAAAATCAAGATAGCCAGCATGTCCCAAAAGAAGCATCTAGCCGGCGTTTTTGAAGGGCGGTCAGAAAAAGCCGTTTCGTCACGCTTCCTGACCTTACAGAAAATAACGCAGTAGTCGTTGTCGGTGCGATGGGTTTCCTGTCTAAAATAGACCCGCACTTTCTCCTGAATGAATAGCTGATCCGCAAGATAGTCTTTCGTATCCACAAAAAGCATAGTGCCGAAAGAGCAGGGAATGGCGTTCAAGTTGAACAAAGTGCGTGTTGCATAGAACCTCTTGTTTGCAATTTCATTACAATTTGGTGAAAATAGTTGTTTTTTCTGCTTGAAATTTATGCTAAAATCTCCCACTGTGAAATTCACCAAGGAGGCTGAGAAAATGGAGCCTTGTATCGTTTCCGAGTCATTGATCCTGCTGCAACAGGCAAAACATTATGCGCTTTGCGTCTGGAGCAAGGTTGACGGTTCGTGATGTACAGGTGTTTT
>VOFB01004411.1_pt1 | contig 11728 bp, 18 predicted proteins | sample 5384141 | NCBI WGS metagenome assembly VOFB01 (sample SAMN12384721, study PRJNA508395) | human gut metagenome | isolation source: healthy gut A | host: Homo sapiens
AGACCGCGATGCCTTGGATATAGAGCAACAACAAAAACTTTCTACAATATACTATACCATGAATAGAGAAAGTTCTGTAATAAACGGAAATGGATACTATATTTCAAATCACTATTCATGGACTGGTTATTTGACGACAGCTTAAAGCGAAATGTTGGTCTATGTGAAAGATGGCCATGAGACAGTTATCTACGAAAATTATGTTAATTTGTGGATTTCCATTTTGTGTATTCTCTTTATTGCAGCGGGTATTATAGTTGGAATATATTTTTAAGACGAGGAGATCGACGTAAAAAACGTTCAACTGGAAGAAACCAATCCCTGAAAACCGTGAATTGATACATTATAGGTGAGAAATCGATGAGTCGAAAGCAGAACTGCTAAAGATGAAACTTCCTCTTTATCAGGTCAGCCCCACAGACTACAGAGAGAAAATTGAAATGGACAAGAACATTCGAGTATTTGCCTTTCCTGCAGTTGGAATCGTGTTATTCCTAATCATTGCGCTCTTTTGCACGGCGTGCTCCTATACCGAAAGCTATCAGGAAACAACGATGGATTTCTATGCCGCGCATAGGACGGAACTGCAGGCGGCACAAGCAACGCTGCAGGATTTTGCTGAAGCAAACGACGATTCCGTGCTGATCCGCCCGGTTGAAGCTCTCGGGAAGGACTATCAGAACGAGGGCGTGTGCGTTAAGCGGGTCAACGAGCTGTATTTTATTTCTCGCAAGGGAGAGTATGCCGCCGAAGTCTACCAATCCATTTATGAAAGCGTACTGCCGTTATTCCGTGATGGCCTTTCCGGCATTGCCGCATCTGGGCATCAAACACAATTCTGCGTTGTGGCAGCACCAGAGCTTGGTCTGGAGGCGTCGCTGATCTGGACGGATGGTGAGCGCGCACCGACGGGGTCGTACCCGACAGTGTTAAGACAGCAGCAGCTGAATCAGGAATGGTATGCAATCGTTGTTTCAGATTGAAATTATTTACAAACCTGCTAAAGATGAAACCATCGTCTTTAGCAGGTCCATCCCCATCCCGCAGAAAGGAAGTGACCCCTTGAACCAGACAAAACTCCTGTTCCCGCTGATCTTTATATCGCGGGAGGACGACAGCAGCATCGTCATCCCGACCCAGCCGACCAGCCCCGGTGAGATCATGTCCGGCGGCGAGGGCGAACCGGTCGAGGCGGACGCTCCTGCTGAAGATGAAACCGTCTCCCCGCAGGGAACTCATGTCACCGGAACGCAGACTGTCACCCATGAGTATCTGACCCTGAACGGCAAAGTCGCAAGAGAGACAATTAAAACGAATAACTCCTTGACAGCGGTCCTTGATTTCATCTATGATGAATCCGGAAAGCCGTTTGCACTGAAGTATTCGACAAATGGAACGAGCTTTGAGACGTATTATTACGTTCTCAATCTCCAGGGCGACGTGGTAAAGCTGATCCAGACAAATGGACATGTTGTTGCACAGTATACTTACGATGCATGGGGCAATGTGTCAAGTTCCGGTAGACTGGCTGAGATCAACCCGCTCAGATATCGCGGATACTATTATGATAATGAGACGGGGTTCTACTACTTGCAATCTCGTTATTATGATCCGGCAAACCGGAGATTCATTAATGCAGATCGCCATATGAGTACCGGGCAAGGGTTTGTAGGCACGAATATGTTCGCCTATTGCAATAATAGCCCGGTTTTCCTTGTTGATTATGATGGCGATGAAGCCGAAACAGTCGAGTGGTGGGCCGCCTCAATGTGGTGGTTATGTGCAGTTGACGGTCCTATACCTGTTGGAGACATAATATATGGTGCTGGATTACTACTAGTAGGTGGTGTTACCCTTTTAACTATTGGTGACTCAAATATTCCACAAGTCGAAAGCGAATCGGATAAAAAAGCAAGCGCAGAAGATGGAGTGAATATTGACACCGAAGAGGAAACAAATTCTGCACAGTCATCGGATACCAAATCGCCAAAGCGCAATAAGCATAATAAAAGACCATCACTTAAAGCCATATCGAAACAATTATGCAAGCGCTTGGGAATAGACCCGCATGAGATAAAGCATGAATTCCTGGGGAACTCTGGAAAAATTAGCAGATACGACCTATTTTATGATACTAATACAGGCATTATATATATTATCTCAAAAGATGGCTCAGTGATTATTGAAACATACTATTGTGTCATCGATAAATCCATACACATGAATTAATTTCTATGAGGTAATTTTATGAAAAAATTCAGATGATAGTACGTCGTTTCACTTTATCCGTCCTTTACCATTGCCGCCAATCATATATGCGACGATTGACTTGTGCTTTGCTTCGTATCTGCCAATTGATGCGCTAAATGAAATAATAGGATTACAAGCAACAGAAGCAGCGCCGCGTAGTGCGATGCGGATAAACCCCCTACCGGAAAACAGAATCCGGGATATTGGATTTATAAGCTTCCTCCAATGCGGGACTTTGACAGTATGGACCTGACAGAACAATTAAATATGGTACTTACTGAGCATGAAACTGGATTTCGAAAAGCTATGCAGAAATACGAACCGGCGGAGCTTATCTTACGATTTTATACAGAAGCACAAGAAGCGCGTCAATTCCCCTCGGTTTCTCTTTCGTCAGATATGATTCGAACTGCCGCTTCTCTGGGCGCCAGAGTTGAAGTAATCACAGAATGTTACTGCTGTGAGGAACCGGAATGATTCTAGCGTTGGAAAAGAATAGAGCTACCCCCAAGCAGAAAGGTATAGGGAGTAATGCTGAGCCTGCTAGCGTGGACTTGCTAAAGATGAAACTTTCACCTTTAGCAGGTCCCCAATAACCCACAGAACAGAAAGGAAGTGGCACCTTGAACCAAACGAAATCCTATTTCCCGCTGATCTTTATTTCTCTGGAGGACGAGCCGTGGGAGCCGATCGAGCCAAATCCGAACGCGGCCCCGGAGGAAGAGCCGGTTGCTGCGGAGCCGGGCTTGTCCGAATCCGACTGGACGCTTGCCTCGACCGAGACTGTGACGCATGAGTATCTGACGCAGAACGGAAAAGTTGCAAGGGAAACGATCCGGCAGGACGTCAGCGGGACGGTTCTGAAAACGGAAACTTTGGATTTCTTCTATGACGAATCCGGCAGACCGTTTGCTTTTAACTACTCCGTTGACGGCGATATTGCAAGCACCTATTATTACATCCTCAATCTGCAAGGTGACGTGGTCCAGATCATTGACGAAGCCGGAGTTACACAAGCAGAATACATCTACTCTCCGTGGGGCGAGATAATTTCTGCCGAGGGCGATCTGGCCGAGATCAATCCACTCAGGTATCGTGGGTATTACTACGACTCGAAACAGGATTTTATTACCTGCAAAGTAGATACTATGACCCGGAGAATCATCGTTTCATTAATGCGGATATCTATGCCAGCACAGACTCGGGCGATGCGATTGCCTGTAATATGTTTGCATACTGCGGGAATAACCCGGTTATGCTTGGCGATAAAGATGGTGAATTTGCCGACTGGTTTGTCCGGGTAGTTGTTGGTGCGGCTGTCGGCGTAGTAACCGGAGCAATATCTGCATTAGTAACGGGTGGAAGTGCAAAAGATGTTTTGTCATCCGCGGCTGTAGGATTCGTAACTGGTGGCATCGTTGGGGCTACTGGGAGTATGAAGGCTGGAAAAATTGTAGGACGCGCAGTAGCTTCTGCGATTAATGGCGGTTATACATATTATAGTGCCCGCAAGGCAGGAGCTAGTGTTGGTGGTGCCGCGCTTGCTGCCGGAGCCAGCGCTGCCATCAGCTATGGAACAGCGTCGTTAAGTGCATTGGCTGGTGACGACTTGCTCGTTGGAACGGTATCTGATCTTAATATCGGTTTGGGCGGCGCCTTAACATCATCTGGAGTTACAGCATTAAGTACAAAATGCTTACCTGATAAAAGTGGGCAAAGCAGTGGTAACACTCCTGCCCGCAGCCAGGGTGGAAACTCTCGGATACTGAAGACTGTGCTGGTGATGTGACCGATGAAGCAGAAAAATAGTAGAATCTCGGTCAATAATACTGCTGGGATATTCTTCTTTATAGCGGCAGTTGCTGCGACATATTGCGGAATTACATTAGCATCCGATGTGGTTGAAGCCATCATATTCTATGGTACAGCTGCCTTTTCTGTATTTTTCACTATTATATATGGCAAGTGGTATACGCTAAAGGAAACCGGCATCCAGCACAGGTTCTTCGGCATTTGCTACCGCTTTACGCCATGGTCAGAAATCAAAGACGTCATGCGCGTCTACCAGCAGACCGGCGAGCGCTACGCACCATTGACGCTGATGTTCACAACAAAGCGCGGAAATGTCTACCGCCCGGATGAGACCGGATACGTCCCGTACCCGCAAAAAGCGCTTTTTGAAAGAGTGGCTGCTGCAGGAAAGATGTTCATGATTTACTGTGCCCCAAAAAGTGGGGGGCCTGAGGTCGTCCGGTTCGTGGAAGAGCACTATGGCCCGCTGGATTACGATTTCGTTGCAGAAAAAGAAAAGCTCCACCCAAAGCCGAAGGAGTGGTGGAAGAAGTAATGGGATAATTGGAAACCTGCTAAAGACGAAACTTTCATCTTTAGCAGGTTTGCCCCACGGACTTACAGAAAGGGAGTGACCCCTTGCAGCAAACAAAAATCTATTTCCCGCTGATCTTTATTTCTCTGGAGGACGATAGCAGCATCATCATCCCGACCCAGCCGACCAGTCCCGGTGAGATCATGTCCGGCAGCGAGGGTGAGCCGGTCGAGGCAGACGCTCCTGCTAAAGATGAAACTGTTGCTCCGCAGGGGATGCACGTCACCGGAACACAAACTGTCACGCATGAATACTTAACTCTGAACGGCAAAGTGGCCCGTGAAACCATTCGGACCAATAATACCTTGACAGGCGTGCTCGATTTCATCTATGATGAGTCTGGAAAGCCGTTTGCACTCAAGTATTCGGCGGATGGCACAAGCTTTGAGACGCATTATTACGTTCTCAATCTCCAAGGAGACGTGGTCAAGCTGATTCAGGAAAACGGCGACGTCGCAGCACAGTATACTTACGATGCGTGGGGCAATGTGTCAAGTTCCGGCAAACTGGCCGAAATCAATCCGCTGCGGTATCGCGGATACTATTATGATAATGAGACGGGATTCTACTACCTGCAAAGCAGATACTATGACCCGGTAAATAGAAGATTTATCAACGCGGATGGACTCATCTCCTCTAACTGGAGCTTTAGCGGCCTCAACATGTTCGTATATTGCGAAAATGACCCTGTTGGTCGTAGTGATCCGTCCGGCATAGAGAAGAGGGAAAGGGCTTTTTTTTACTTCCTCGGGAAAACAATACGGTCAATTTCTGAAAATTGACGGGAGGTAAATTGAGATGAAGAAAAAAAGTTCAATCGTATACCTTTCCTGTATTTGGAAGTATCCTGTCCCTGTTTATTCTGGTTTTCTGCACAGCATGCGCTTCCTTTGACAGCTATCTGGAAACCGCTCTGAATTTTTATGATGCGCACCAGACAGAACTGCAAGCAGCGCAGGTGGCCCTGCAGGAGTTCACGGACTCCAACGAATGCTTTATGTGGATCACAAGCACAGACTCTCTCGGGGAAAATTATAACTATAATAACGGCTATACGAAAAAATACGGCGGTTTATACTTTATTTCGCCGGAGGGCTATCCCGACGAAACATACCAGAACCTGTACGCCTTTGTTTTCTCCGCTGTTTTCGGATGATCTGCACAGCATCGAAGCATCAAAAGATATGATTCGATTCACGGTGCTGCTGACATCAAATGTCGGTACGGACTCATCACTGGTATGGACCAATGGTGAAAAGGCGCCCACCGGTACATATCCTACCGTGCAGCGGCAGCGGCAGTTGGATGCACATTGGTATGCGATCACAGCCTCGGATTAAAATAAAGGAACTCCTGTGAACCTGCTAAAGACGAAACTTTCATCTTTAGCAGGTTCCGTATCTATCAGTACATAGTCGTATTTGTCCTTCACTTGGCTGAGATAGTTTTTCATGAGGACGAGGAGTTCCTCCTTTCTGCCGCAGAGAAATACGGCGCGAAGGGCGCAAAACAGGCGCAGGCACTGGTGGATGAAGTCAGCGGCCTTTTTGCGGGCGGAAATATTGCCGATGAGGATCTGGATGTGATGATGAAGGCTCTGCAGGAAGCGTACTGGATCGCCAAAGAGAAGAATAAGAAGTACACTCCCAAAAAATATCGCAGGGACTAATTTTAGCTGTCCGGTTAATTGGACACGTCTTATGTTAGAATGGCGATGTCAAAACAGGCAGAGGGGGGTGTTTGCTCTTGGATATTCAGACTTTGGAGATCGTGCAGACAGCAAACAGACTGGTCGATACGTTCGGCACGAGGGACCCGCACAGAATCGCCCAAGCGCTTGGGATTGAGGTCATCTCCGTGGATTTCAAACGGCAGCGAGGAGCATACAAGGTTTTGATGCGTAACCGTTTTATCTTCATAAAAGACGATCTGGACCCGGTGATGGAAAGAGTTGTTATGCTCCACGAGATCGGACATGATGTTCTTCACCGGAAGGAAGCTGTAAAAGCAGGCGGCTTTAAAGAGTTCAATATCTTTAATATGCGGGAGAACCGGATGGAATATGAAGCAAACGTGTTCGCTTCCCAGGTATCCTTAGATGACGAGGAAATTCTCGAATACATACACTATGGCTATGATATCAAGCGGATTGCCAGCGCGATGCACACGGATGCAAACCTTGTTGCGTTAAAGACAGACGCGCTGATTGCACAGGGCTACTGTCTGCACCATCAGGAGTATGAAAACAGATTTTTTGAAATAGAACGGCAAAGGGTATCACGGCGTTGATAAACAACAATAAAATGTGAGGTTTGCAGAAACCTGTTCGGGTGAGCAATTTGTGCAGACGGCATTTGCACAAATCTATGGGGTATACCGTTGGCCGCTTACCAGATGATACAATGCGTAATTGGTACGCTTGCGGAAGGTGCTGCATCAGTGCCGGAAGCTTTTGAGGCTGATGCTTTCCTTTTGGCGCGAAACTCGATACAATAGAATACGCACAGAAGCCTGCGCCACCCTGAATTCGGTTGTAATCCCAATGATTTTCTGTTAGAATCAATATTAGATCAAAATACATATCTGGTTCAAAAGATAACCGAGATTCCTACCTGTTGGATTATATACCGTTGTCCGAACATAGCTGTGGAATCGCTCAGGCGCATTATGTTTGGAAATGCATTGCATGTGCGAACTATTGGATACATAATTGTGTTATTGCATAAAGGAGAAACGCTATGCCATATTTAGAAACTGTCCAAGAGCTTCTGGAAGCCAAAGAGGGCGAACACGTCCAATTCAAGGAAGCCAAAAATCGGTTTGACTTTGGAGAGGCGGCAAAGTGCTGCTGTGCTTTGGCGAACAATGGCGGTGGTAATTGGTATTTGGCATCACGGAAAAGACCCCGTAAAGCGTGGTCGGCAGTGCCGCCTTCGACCAGCCAGAGCGCACACGCATGGGTTTGATTGAAAACTGAAAATCAACATCGATTTCCGACTTTTCACCTATGATGGGAAAAAGGGTTCTTGTATTTGATGTAAAGAGTCGTCCGATTGGTTTGCCGGTACAATATGGTGGTGTGGCGTGGATTTACGAGGCGGATGAACTAAAGCCCATGCCGGAGGATATGCGCCGCAATATCTACGAAGAAACAGGCGGCGATTTCTCCGCAACAATCTGCACAGGTGCAACGGTGGACGACTTAGACGAATCCGCCATTGAAAACTTCCGAGCAATGTGGATTGCAAAGAGCAAGAAAAAGCAGCTTGCTACACTTTCAAAAGAGCAGCTTCTCCACGATTGCGGCGCAATTACGGATGACGGCGTGACGTATGCAGCTCTGATCCTGTTCGGCAAAAGAGCGACGATCATCAAAGTATCTGACGCAGGCTGAGATCATTTTTGAGTACCGTTCCTCCGAAGCGTCGGGTCCTGCAAACCAGAGAGAAGAGTTTCGTGTTGGATTCTTTGCCTGCTATGACCGCGTGTGGGAGCTTGTCAACTTGCGGAATGATAAGCAGCATTATCAGGAGGGCTTTTTCGTGTTTGACATTGCGACCTTCAATGAGCGCGTCGTCCGAGAAGCGATCCTGAACGCGGTGAGCCACAGAAACTATCAGTTTGGCGGAAGCATCTTTGTCCGCCAGTTCCGCGACAGGTTAGTTGTCGAAAGTCCCGGAGGACTTCCATTCGGCATTACGCTCGACAACATATTGGATCGCCAGCTTCCGCGCAACCGCCGTATTGCTGAGATCCTTTCGCTCTGCGGCATGGTGGAGCGTTCCGGTCAGGGCATGAACCTGATGTTTGAGCTGAGTGTGCAGGAGGCAAAACCCCTTCCTGATTTTACAGGCACGGACGACTTCTTCGTGATTGTTACGCTGAACGGACTGATCCTTGATAAGGCAATGCTTTCTGTTATCAACCGAATCAGCGAGAGAGGCGCGGAGCTGCTGTCCACCGAGGATTTCCTTGTGATTGATGCTCTGTACCATGAAAGACCGCTGAATGAGAAGATGCACTCTCGCTTGAACCGGCTGATCGAGATGGGTATTGTCGAGCATATCGGCCGCAAGAAGTATGTTCTTGCCAGAAGCCTCTATGCGGCAACGGGCAAAACCGGTGTGCATACAAGACGCGTCGGCTTGGATCGAGATACCAATAAAGAGCTGCTGTTAAAGCACATTCGGCAGAACAACGAAGTTGGTACTCCGTTCAAAGAATTGCAGCAAGAGATGTGTTTTTGCGTTCAACTTGCGACTAACTTAAAACCAACTTGCGACCAACTTGCAACCTAATCAGTATGTTGGTGATGTCAATTTTCATTTATTATGCCCTCCCGGTGTTACGCGCGCAACCAAAATAAATCTCTGCAAAAGCGGAAATCCCAGACCATCAATGCTGATAGTTTGGGATTTCTGTTTTTTGAAGATGTTGCTTTTGTGTTAGTCCATTTTAATTTTCCATGCAATAGGCGATCTCGAGAAAGACTCGCACAGGCTGGAAAATACAACATCCTTGCCCGGTGCGAGTCTTTGCACTTATGCAATTTGAATCGCTGTGTACCGAGCGGTACGCGCGGTGGTGTAAGCGGTCGGCGTGCTTGGCTCCTCAATTGATTGCGGCCTGTGCCACGCTATCGCTTTTCAGATGAGATCGGTGGTTCCTGCCCGAAGCGGCTCAGCTCACATTGCCGTTCTTATCGCAGGTCAGAGTAAAATTACAGGGTTTCTCAAGAATAGTCGCTCCCAGATATTTTTTACCATTCTGGCTGAACAGTATGCCGTGTTTCCACTTTTGGTTGGGGACTTGAAGCAACAGACCAGACGCTGTTGTAAATTGTGACATTGCAGCTGGAGGCCGTTGCAGGTCGAGCCTGTCCCGGTGTAGGTAAAGGAGCCAGTAAGAGTGATCTTCCACTGCTCAATATTGTTTTCATTTTTATAGACATAGTTTTTCGCCTTTGTCACGGAGCCAGACGCTCTGGCCTGCGGCAGGGTCTCCAGCGTGATCTCAAGATAGCTGCCGTCCGCATAGGAGATGACTTCCAGCAGTTCCTCTCCCGCGCTTGCATGCGCAATCTGCGTGGGAAGCCCCGATAGCAGCAGGACAAAGGCGAGCAAACCGGCAATCATTTTTATAATATTCCTTTTCATAATATCCCCTCCCATTTTCATTTGCTATTTACTCAATATATATTTCGACATGCGACCTCTCGTCCGCTTCTCTAGCTCGGGCCGTCTCAACAGTGACCAGAACCGTCCAGGAAATCAGAATGGCCAGCATTGTGGCGCAGACCGCGAACAGCACACGCCTCCGGATGCGAAGGTCCTTCAGAACCGCTGCAGTTTCCATATTTTCCACATACGCTGCCGCGATCTCCTGTGGCGTTCCCAGCTGTGCCTGAATCGCCGCAACGTCCGCGTCGGGATGTTCCTGGACGAATTCCTGCACGGTCTCCCTGATCTGCGTCATGACATACCGGCGCATCTTGCCGCCCGGCAGCCATGACCGCACCTTGCGGTAATAGCGCCTTGCCGCCCGTTCAGCTGTGTTCATTTTTTTCCTTGCCCCCCCTGAATAATTTGAAAAACACCTGTGTGATCGCCCGGTACTCCCGGCTCAACTCCTGCAGACGGCGGTGGCCGGGCTCCTCCAGATGATAGTAGACGCGCGTCATCCGCTTGCCCACCAGCACCTTTTCGCCGGAGATCATGCCCTGATCCTGCAGCTTATAGAGCACCGGGTACAAAGAGCCCTCCTGCGTCACAATGGTCCCGCCGCTGCGTTCGGTAATTTCCTGCACGATCTGATATCCGTACATGTCCTCCTGATCGAGCAGAGCGAGGATCAGCAGCGATATAAGACCCCGCTGGAAGCAGCTCTGTGTATTTTCCTTTTTTGCCATCTCATACATTCACCTCGGCCGTTTGTATCAACTTGTCAAAAGTTCTCGCGGGAGTTCTGCAAGATCACTTTCAAAATCGGAATGCATTGACTGCGGAGAAGAAAATGCAATTTTAACTGCAGAAACAGACAATCGGTCTGGAAAATACTATGGCGTTATTTTTGGCGCAGAGTTTCCTATTGGACTTTCTGACCGTACATCTTTTTGGCAAAATTTGTTGACATTTGTAAAAAAAAAATAGTATATTCTTTCAATTGAGGCTCAGCATAAACTGCCAGTTTCTGGTCAACGAGTTATAGACGAACTGCCCGAAAGGGCGATAGAATCGATGGACCTGGCTGCTTTCTCTCTCCTGCTGGCGGTGGTGCTTTGCGTCGAGCTGCTGCCTGCGGTGGGTTCATGGCTTTCTCCTTCCGAAGATTTGGGAGCATACCGTCGAGGGGACGGTCGAGGAGCCGGCTGAAGTCGCGTCCGAAGAGGCCCTCACGGCAGGCGGCGAGCGCGTCAAGCACTTCCGCATGGGGGGACGGAAGCTATGTCGCGGTGCAGTATGACGCCGGTCCACCATCAGGACGCGGACGGGCCGGTGGCAGGACACGCACAACACGCTCGGGAGCCGGTCGGGCAGTAGACCTACGCGGTGGAGGACGGAAGCGCCGCCTTCGCGGCCAGTCTGGAACGGAGACGCCGTCTTTCACGGCGGACGCGGACGAGCACCCCGCAGCTTGACGGCGATCCGGACGTCCGCAGTCACGATGCGAACACGGCAGCTCCTGGAGCGACGGAGGCCGCTCTTCCCAGGCGACGGAAGAAACCACAGAACCGGCAGAAGAGACCGAAACGGCTGCTGCGGCAGAAGAAACCCATGCTGGAAATGATGGTGTGAAAACCGGGGCGGCGGCCGAGCTGGAGCCTGCCGGTCCGGCGCGCTCCTACCACGCGTGAGGCCGTTGTGCAGGAGCTCTTTTTCTCTGCGTTCAGGATGACCCGTTTGTCGGAAAAGCTCAGCTCTTCGCTGCTTTACCCGGACGTTTACGACGGCGTCGACCTTGCGTACACGCCTCTCACGGCGAAACGATCGAAAGAGACGATCCTGGTCAGCAGCAGCGCGTGGCCAGCCATCTCTTTTCGTGCTGCAAACGGGCGATCTGACCGCAGAAATGCAGGAAGACGGCTCTGTCCTC
>VOFB01004599.1_pt1 | contig 11702 bp, 20 predicted proteins | sample 5384141 | NCBI WGS metagenome assembly VOFB01 (sample SAMN12384721, study PRJNA508395) | human gut metagenome | isolation source: healthy gut A | host: Homo sapiens
TGGAAATGAAGTAGGAATGGTTGTTCAGAAAGTACTTACTTTTCTTCCTAAATTCGAAATTTATAAAAACGGCAGTTATATCGGATGCCTGAGCAAAGAATTCTCATTCCTGACGCCACATTATAATATTGATTACAATGGATGGCATATTGATGGAACCATTATGGAATGGGATTATAGCATTCTTGATCGAAGCGGTTATTCAATTGCACGGGTTAGTAAAGAACTGTTTCGTATGACTGACACATATGTTATTGATGTGCAGGATCCGGGAAATGCGTTGGATGCGCTGATGTTTTTAGACATTGGATGAACGCCAGGTATTCGTCTGTAACTTATAGGAAAATATCCTTTTTTATAAAGGTTGGAAAATTACTGACATAACCACAGTGGATTTTTTAATTGCATACCAAAGATTACAATTATTTTTGACTATTATAATGTTTTGAATTACCACTTCATTTTGACAAGAAAAAGAAGTAATTGTTTTTGCAGTCATTTTCATAAGGATCATTTTAATCCTGTGATTTTTGAGATCCTTGATGATATGAAGCATGACATATCAGGCAATTTTGTCGAAAGATATGCAAAAGAAAAACATTTGTCAGATATGAAGATCACATATGTTTATCATAATCAGACTTATAATCTGGATAATGGCAAAGTCGATACATTGCTATCTAACGATAGTGGTGTAGCATTTATTGTCAAAAAACAAAGGAAGGCACCATTTATCATGCTGGTGATTTAAATGACTGGTATTGGGATGGTGAGCCAAAAGCTGATAACCAGAGACTTACTTCAGCATATCGTGCGGAGATCAGGAAAATCAAGGGTATGCATTTTGATGCTGCATTTGTCCCTTTAGATATGGAGACAGGAAATCACTATGCCGACGGGATCCTGTATTTTTAAAATGTAGAAATTGAAAATGTCATTTTTCCAATATATTACTGAATGATGCCAATGTAAAAGCGGTTTATTACGGAATATAGCAATATAAATCACGTATTCTTGAAAAACACAGAATGTGCAAAAGGAGAAGAATTATGAAAAAGAAAAGTGACGCATTACATAAAAAATGGGTAGATTCAAAAAAAAAAATGTCTTGTAATTCAGGGAGCAGAAAACAGGAAAAACATATATAGTTGAAAAGATTTGCAGAGAGAACTATGAAGAAATTGAAATTAATTTTAAACAGATACCTTCTGCGATGGATATTTTTTCCAGTGATCTAAAAAAGTAGATAATATGGTTATGGCTATGTCCGTATTTGATGACGGAAAGTGCAAAAGCATTAGATAAAAGTATTTCAGACCATGAGAGAATGGGGAAACAGATATTTATAATTTGGGAATGGGAGGTTATCGGAATGACAGAAAGAGAAAAAATGTTACGTGGAAAGTTGTATGATTCATCGGATAACGAATTGGAACAATTACGTTTGCATGCACGTAAATTAGCAAGAAGATATAATTTGACAGATGAGGATCAGCAAGAGGTGCAGACACAGATATTGCGGGAATTATTGCCGGCAACAGAGGAACTTCCCTATTTGCAGGCGCCTGTTTATTTTGATTACGGATGTAATACGTTCTTTGGAAAATTCAGTTCTGCTAATTTTAATTTCACATGCTTAGACGTAGGTGAAATACATATAGGGGATAATGTGATGATCGGTCCTAATGTTACATTGGCAACTCCTATGCATCCATTATTACCTGAAGAACGTAATATCAGAAAGAGAGAAGATGGCAGTTTTTATAATCTTGAATATGCGAAGCCAATTACTATAAAGGATAGTTGCTGGCTGGCATCCAATGTGGTTGTTTGCGGTGGTGTCACCATAGGAGAAGGGTGTGTAATTGGCAGGAAGTGTTGTAACAAGAGATATTCCGCCTTATAGTCTGGCAGCTGGAAATCCATGCCGGGTTATTCGTAAGATAACTGAGAAAGATCATATCAGATGGAATTGAAAAGAATGAAAAATTGAAAAGCAGTTCATGAATAAAAAAAAAATAAAATAACGCCGATGCAGGATTTTTATAATAACGCCGTGAGAATGTATTTTATGCTCATTTTTTATATTTATGCAGCTTTTGCTGCCATGGTGTTTGGACTCAAATAAGGAAGTTGTCGGTGCGACCGGACACATCAGTACCCCGTCCTGTTCCACGATAAACATTTACCAGACCCTCTTTGCAGATCCGAAAGTGTTTTGTATCTTTCTACGGTAAATTCAAGATTAGATGATCAGCATACAGCAAGGTTTCCATCAATTTTCAGTTCATCATTTTCCAATATGACTTCAATCAATTCATCTTGGAACATTAGACTCCAGTGCAGCTACACCATTTCCCCTGCAAACTCAGATTAAACAGACTCATACCTGTCTTCTTCTGACATTCATTTTACTCTATGAAATACTCATTCATTGCATTCATAGGTGAAACGCTGGCATCCTGCACATATTCAAGCACATGGAAGTTTCTGATGCTTTTTGCATATTTTCTGTTTTTCATTTTTAAATTTTCAATTCGCATAGCATAATCTCCCCTTTGAAACATTGCTGCGGTGATGGCTTTGGCAAAGCGGCGAATTAATAATGATACTCCCTGAATGATGTCGGCCAGGAGGAGTGAGGATCCTGGAGACCATACACGATATGGCTGAGGGTGCCTGCGATGGCGCTAACGGACTGGGTGTTCCGTTCAAGGATAAGTTCGATAAGACATTGAAGCTTTACTCACTCATGACTACTAAGCCGGAGGAGGTTGAAGCCAGAAAGAAAAAGGAAATGGAAGAATAATTGTGAAAAGAGTGTGTGAATTATTGACTAGAGATTCTCCTGATGGTATATTTAAATTACCCAACGGGTAATTTAAAAGGAGGCAAAACGTGCAGCTACTATACAATAACAGCAAAGTTCAGAAACAATGTACCGATTTAAAAAACTGCAAAAAGTTGTTTGGCGGGAATGCTGCATTAGCAACCAGCTTATTTGCCTGAATAAATGCTATGCAGCGTGAGTGTAAGGATATAGTAATGATGCTGACGTTTCATTTTCATATGTTGAATGGCAATATGGATGGATTTTTGCTATAGATGTAAAAACGAGAAGAGATCCATGGCGTATTATTATTCAGCCATTAGATGAGAATGAAGAACCTTATGATCCTTGTAATATTGATGAAATTGCTGGTGTGTGGTTAGAATTGTTGAAGTAAAGGAGGTAAGTAACCATTATGAGTAATTATATTGAATATAATGATAAGATTGTTTTTTTCATCCTGGATACTATATCAAAAGAAATCATTGAGGAAAGTGGACTTTTCAGAAAGATTTTGCAAAACGATTAGATACCACGCCAAAGAATTTAAGTATTCTGTTACGTGGGGAGCAAAGCTTATCAATCGATATAGCCATGAAATTATCTCGAATGTTAGGGACTAGTGTTGACTACTGGCTGAATCTTCAGAAGAGCTATGACGCTTTGATTGCTGAGTTTGAATCATCCAAGGAATTAGAGCAGGAAAGAAGAATTTTCAAGTACTTTCAGTACACATATTTCAGAGAGAATTTTGATTGCCTGATCTTCCGAGAAAAACAAATGAGCAGATTAAGTGCCTGCGTGAATTTTTTAAATGTTGCGTCATTATCTGTTTTCACAAAGCAAAATATGGCAGTTAGTTTCCGAAGTGCATCTGAGGATATGAAAGAGGCTAATATTGCCAGAGCAAATGCAATGGTTCAGATCGCAATTAATCAGGCACTGAAGATAGAAGTACCTAAGTTTGACAAAAGAAGTTTGAAAAGCTGTTGATTATGCGTTGACATTAACAACACAGCATGGAGATTTTTATCCATTGATTAGGCAGGCCTTTGAAAATGCGGGAGTAATATTCGTAATACTTCCAAAATCTTCCGGGTTCAGGAATAAATGGTGCAACCAAGAAGATTGGACAGAATGTAATGCTGATGGTGAATGACAGACGTTTCTATTCAGATACATTTTGGTTTACTCTGTTCCATGAGATTGGCCATATTATTAATGGTGATTATGGAATTACGTTTGAAAATGAGCACGTTGGCCAGGAGGATGCAGCAGATAAATATGCGGAAGACAAATTGATTCCTCCGGGAGAATATGAGGCTTTCGTTAAAATGAATGAGTTTAGCGAAAATGCTATCCGCAGATTTGCTGAAAGAATTGACAGAGATCCGGGTATTGTCCTTGGCCGCTTGCAAAATGATCAGATTGTTCCATTTACAAATGTTGCACTGTCAAAAGCATTAAAACACAAATACAAAGTAATAACGTCATAAAAAAGATATAACTTGAGGTCGTCTACCGTTTTCCGCGATAGATGACCTTATTTTTTTATAGGAAACTGCTCCTACGGAGCACTCTTGAATGAAAGATGCCCGCCGGTAGGCGGGCATACTAAAAGGACGGTTGTGGTTTAAAAGATATAAAACCTTTTCGCCAAAAATAGTCATCATCAATATCATCAAATTCGTGAAAGAAGTAATCCATGAAAGGTTATGATACAAGCAACGGATATATGGGATATGTAGAAGGCAATGTTCCTTGTGGATGTTGAAGATGACATAGAGATTGTTGATCCGGCTAAGGTTACTCTTGTGCCGGATGATTCTGCGTTTTTTAGAAAATCTAAAGTATATATAGAAAGTCAGTGGAGAGGAAAGATTCCGACTGACAATAAGATTCATATTGGAAATAAAGCGGCAATGGACTTGATGTCTTATCAGCTCGAACCAGCGCAGATGGCTTTAAATAAAACAAGACAGAGAATTCTTATCGCTGATACTGTAGGTCTTGGTAAGACCCTTTGAAGCAGGCATACTTATGTCCGAACTAATTGCGCGCGGTAAGGGAAAGAGAATACTTGTTGTAACTGTAAAGAGTATGATGACACAGTTCCAAAAAGAAATGTGGAACTGTTTTACTATTCCGCTTGTGCGCTTAGATTCATCAAGAATTCAAAATGTAAGAGCAAAGCTTCCAACGAACTATAATCCGTTTTTCTATTATGATAAAACGATTATTTCTGTTGATACATTAAAAAATGATTTGGATTATCGTACGCATCTTGAACATGCATGGTGGGATATTATCGTCATTGATGAAGCACATAATGTTGCTAAAAAGAGGAGATAGGAGTTTCAACGAAGCAAGCTTGCTTCGCTGCTTTGCTAATCGTTCAGATACACTTATTATGCTTACTGCTACACCTCATGATGGAAAGGGGCAGTCAGTTGCTTCTCTTATGAATATGTTGGATCTGACTGCAATTGCTGATGAGGAAAACTATACAAAAGGATGATATTGAAGGTCTTCTTTATCAGACGTTTTAAGAAAGATATTCAAGATCAGGTATCAGGTGCATTTAAAGAACGTGTAATTACGATTGAAAGATGCGCGGCTTCTGCACGAGAAGAGGCAGCTTACGATATTTTTGCTGATATGAAATTACAGATGGACGAGTCAAGGACTAGAGGAAAAGGAATCTTGTTTAAGACTAGTCTTGAAAGTCACTTTTTCTTCGCCAGCTGCTTGTATCAAAAGTATTGATGCGAGAATTAGAAAACTTGAAAAAAATATCCGGATGGTGATATGCCAGATATAGCAACACTGAAAGAATTAAAGGCGGCTCTTGAATTAATCACTCCAGCTGATTTTTCAAGATATGCTAAGTTATTAAAACTATTGAATAGTGCTGAATATGGATGGTCTCCATCGAAGAACAATGATCGTCTTGTAATCTTTACAGAGCGAATCGAAACCATGAAATATCTTGCTGAGAATCTTAAGAAGGATCTTGGGTTAAAGGATAATCAGCTTGAGGTTATGCATGGCGGAATGAGTGATAAGGAGCTTCAGAGAATAGTAGATGAATTCGGTAGAGCAGAATCACCAATTAGAGTTATTGTTGCCTCTGATGTTGCTTCTGAAGGTATCAATTTACATTATCTATCACATAGATTGATTCATTTTGATATTCCGTGGTCATTAATGGTATTCCAGCAGAGAAATGGTCGTGTTGATAGATACGGTCAGACTGAGCAACCGGATATCAGATATATGCTTATTGATAGTGATAACCGAGAATTAAGGGTGATGCTCGAATCATGGAAATCCTTGTAAAGAAAGAGAACAGGCTCTTAAAAATATCGGAGATCCGGCTATGCTCTTTGGAAAATTCAATCAGAAGAAGAGGAAGAGGAAACAGCAAAAGCAATTGAAAGCGGAACAGGAGCAGATGCTTTCGAAAAGCTTTTGGATTCGGATGAAGAAGAGTTTGATCCATTGGAATTATTAATGGGTCTTGGTAATGAGAAAGAAGTTAAAGCTGAATATAGCGATGAAGAAACTCTCTTTCAGATATTGATTATCTAAAGAATGCATTGGATATTTTTACTGACACAGAAGAAATAAAATATTCTGATTTATCGGGAACACAGGGGGTAGAAATTAAGCTTTTTACGGATAATGTGAAAAACGTATTAAAAAGTTTATTCCACCGGAAGCAATGCCATCCGATGACTATTTGAGACTATCTCCGGACAGGGAGTATTGCTTAAATGATATGAAACGCTGTATGCAGAATGAGTTAGCTGAAACTGCATGGCCAGCAACTCAATATTTGTGGAAACTTCATCCTGTATTTAATTGGATAGAGGATAAAGCTGGAGTCTTTTATAAAAGAAGTGAAGTGCCTGTATTAGGTTTGACAAATAGTATAGGTACAGAAGAAATACTGTTTATTGTGGCTGGTCTTATACCAAATAGAAAGTCAACAACTGTAGTTGATGAATGGTTTGGCGTGCTTTATAAAAATGGTCAGTTCGATAGCATTCTTTCGATGAGTGAGGTATTACAAAAACACATTTGAATGTAAAGGTACCAAATACACAGAATGTTTCTGAAGAACAAGTAGAAAGAGGACAAACTTCTTGGAGATGTGGTTAATCAGCTAAAAAGATAATGGCAGACAAGTGTGCTGAATATAAAGAGAAGACAGATCCGTACATTTATGAAGAGATGGAAAGATTAGAACAATTAGAGCAAAGACATAAGGATGCACAGAAGCTACAATCTTTGACTTAGGAATTCCAGGAATGGAACGTAAAAAAGTCAGAGAAAGAGCGTGAAATAGAAGCGATATTTACGAACTTTATGGATTGGGAAAAGGATACTCTGGAAATTGAAAAATCCATATATTAGAATTATCGCAGTTGTAACAGGAGTGAGATAACATGGAAATGATTCTAACAGGAATTGAAAATAAAATGAATATTACACAAACCATTACTTCACTTCTATTTTTCAGGATAATGCTGAAGACACTATAAAGAAGTGGAAGAAAAAAAAGAGAAGGAAGAAGAAATCCAGTTACCATGGAAAAAGCTTCGCGATGTAAGAACACAGTACTATAACATTCGTGATAGATATCTTCGTTCCAAAAATGAAGAAGTGAGTAAACCGATGATTCAGGAGCTCGCAATATTATACTTGGAAGCGCTTGGATATGAATCTATTAATAGTGTTTCCGGAAGAAGTGGCAGATGGATTAAATATCCCTATCTTTCATGAAGTTACTAAAGCAAATGGAGCACCTTTATTGTGGGCTTTTTTGTCTGTTGCAGCAGAACGTAATGACGATATCCTTCAGGGCTATATTTTGAAAAGAGTGATGATGAGGATGAAAACGGTGCATCGATTGATGTTGTAAATGATGAGATTCTTGCAAAATTATTTTTTGCAGGAGAAGAGGCTCCTAGATTTATTTTGTTATTTGGAATCAACCAGATTGCGTTAATTGATAGAAATAAGTGGAATGAAAAAGATATCTCAGTTCATGATGGAAGATATTTATAGCAGACATGAGGAGTCAACATTTATGGCTATGACGGTTCTGCTTCATAAGGAGAGTCTGTGTCCGGCTGATGGAGCAATTGTATTAGATAGTTTGGATGAAAATCACATAAACATAGTGCCGGTGTTTCGGATGCGCTTAAGTATGCTTTAAGCCTGCAAAAAAAAGTCAAGGCTAAATTGAAGAACATTGAAAATTTTATACAGGTTGAAAATTAGGTATCAAAAATAAGACCACCACACCAGTGCTGGCCTGAAAATATTAGTGGATAATTAAGATTCTGGAAGAGATGAAAGATATTCTTTCACTCGTCCGTAGTAGATTTTAGAAACTTGTTGGCACCTGCAGTCATATAGACATAGTAAGGCTTGCCTTGAGCACGTTTCTTATCTAAGAACTGATAAACAGGATCATCTTGCGGATGCGTTTTAATCAGGACATCCATTACCTGAAATAAAGTCTTTCTAAGATCAGAGGAGCCTCGTTTGGAAGTTGGAACACTTTTTTGTTCATAACTTCCCGATTCATTAACACCGGGATCTACACCGGCAAATGCAGTAATAGCACTTTGTGAGTGAAACGGGAAACATCTCCGATCTCAGCTATCAACTGAGGACCAAGTGAAGTTCCAACCCCTTTCATAGCCATAACGACAGGATATTCCGGGAGTTTGGATGCAGTTTCATTCATGAGAGTGCGTAGTGACTCAACAGTTGTAGAGGCACTATTAAGCTGGTCTACAGCCTGCTTAATAATAAGTATTTTACTCCAAACTGTGGTGAGGAATATTATGATGTACTTTATAGTTGTTATTGCAGAAGCCGAAAGGCTGCGGATATGGACGTCATGCTTGAACTTGGTATGAGTAGAGCAACTTTTACAGAAAGAAAAAGGCAGCGCTCAGGTATCTGGGATATTATTTCTTTGAGATTGTGGTGTCACAGTCAGCGAACAAACGGTATAAGCCTTCATTTCCTGTGGAAGAGGAATAGCAGAGATATGTAACAGAGTTACCCGAAGTCTTTTGGGCATTGAGGACCAAGCTGGGACTTGTGCTCAGCTTTTTTATGTTAAGGAGAGATCTTATGGATTTGAACAGGAGTTAGATGTTGCGATTAAGGTAGTAATGGTTATGAAAGATATGGTTTGCAAGGGCTGGATTCTTTCACCTTTGTATGACGTAAATCCTGTTCCTTATGGCGATGAGCTGTCTCTCAATGTGGATGAGGAAGATAACAGAATCTGGCAGTGCAGACCGCTGTGAGATTCGATTGCTGATGAACATGTGCGTTCTGTGATTGCCCAAGGACTGGAACATATCGAAGAACAGTAGGAATGAAAATATAAAGAGAAAGAAGGGGGAAGCTGTCTGTGTATCAGGCAGCTTATATATCAATGTCGATCTATTCACCGCAGACAGGTGATACAACAGACCTGTCAGGGTATGTGATTATGCTGATCACTTCGGTAACAGTAGATTGATCTCATCCAGTTTTTGCTGGCCGTGTTTCTGTGCCAGATACAAAACTCTTTTCGCAAGATGCTTCGTCCGATTCATCTACAATCTTTTTTCGGGTTTTTCATCATGTTCAAACCTGAGATCATTCATGTCTGCAATAACTTCAATCTGGTGATTGATTTGCTTTTGTAAGACGTAATCCTATAAAATGTCTGTTATTGAGAGGGTATGGGGAGATCCCCATCAAGATAAATCCCATAGGAGAACAGGATGCCAAACGGCAATACTGTTAAACATGGGTGGATCTTGCTTTCTTATTTGTACCCCTCTATATAACAGAAACGCTCAGAGGCTGTTTACAGTGGGGAAAAGAAAAAATAAAATTTTTACATTAATGTGAAAAATATAGACGTGAAAAAAATAAAATGCTATAATTAAAAGAATTGAGACAAAGTTAACTACAATCAGAGAAGAAAATGATGCACAGTTGGCTCTGACACCATATTATTATTTATATTCTTTTCTATTTAAAGGAGAATGCACCAGCAGCCTTCAGGTCGGTCTGATGACAGCGAAGAATTCAGACACCCCATTATATCTTGTAAAGATCAACGGTGAGCAGGTTTATGAACTGTTAAAAAATATCTTACAGGCTGATGAGAATTTTTATGTAACCACAAAATACGAGTTGCCGATTGCATCTGGTATGAAAATAATTGTCAAAAACGAAGAAAACGGATTCTCATTAAAGGATATAACAATAAATGATAAAAAATAGACACAGAAAAAGAATATTCCATTCTTCTTACGGATACGACAAAATCTATTTTGAAAAAAAATTAATCCAAAATGTGCTATTGAGCAAATAAGGGGATACAACATTATCTAGTGCATGGATTGCGGCCATGTTAAATGGGCAGCAAACTGTCAGCACCAGAAGACTATATAGAGGTTGAAAAAACAAAGTGCAAATAGAACAAGAGATAATTAAGAAAAAAAAAAATAATAATGTCATTGTTTGTCATAATTTTTATTCTTTCAAGTTTTGTTTTTGTAAAGTTTCTGTTGAATAGGATGAATACATATATTGAGGTAAATGGAGAAATCAGTATGGGAATCTGTTGTCGAACAGATTCAACAGACCTATGATATGCAAGTGAGTGGATACTATAGACAGTTACATTTTGTTGAGGACTATCTGTGTAAAGAGAAGAAAATATCCCTTGAAACAGATAATAACCGAAACTTTTTAAGGCATGGGAAAAAGAATCTGAGAGTACACTTTTATTTCTACAGGAAAATGGAAAAAGCTATAACCTCAGATGGAACAAAACTGAAAGTTGATATGCCTAGTAAGCTTTTTGCTGAATTTGAGAAACGGATTTAATATTGAAAAATTGGTCGCTTTTGAATTTGAACAAGTGAAAAAAGACGGTTATTTGGTAGCAATTCCATGTCAGGAATATACGATTAATGGGGAAACTTATACAGCGATTGGAAACAGTGTATGATCATTCGAAATTAGACCCATATGGAAAATATCATTTTATAGTCAGTGACAATGGTATGGGAATGTCTGCTGTGATTTTAAAGAAACTATCTTTTGACGCATTTACTCGTGCAGAAAGTTCCGTAACAAACAAAATACAGGGAACTGGTCTGGGGAATGGCAATCACTAAAAATCTGGTTGAATCGATGGGGGGAACGATTGAGGTTGAAAGCGAACCGAATCGAGGAAGCCGTTTTGAAGTAATCTTAAATCTAAAAATTGTGGAGAACAGAGTAGTTTCTTCTGACAGAACAGATAGAAATGCATGAGACAGATAGTGATATTCTGATGGAATGCGCCTTTGTGCAGAGGATAATGAGTTGAATGCAGAAATCCTAATGGAATTATTAAAGTTTGAAGGTGCAGAGTGTATATTTGTGAAAAATGGCAAAAGGATTTTGGAAGCATTTGAACAGTCCGTGCCGGTGAGTATGATATGATCTTGATGGATGCAAATGCCTGTTATGAATGGTTATGAGGCAACGGAGGCAATCCGTAGAAGTTCAACATGAACAGGCAAAGACGATCCCGATTATTGCCATGACTGCCAATGCATTTTCAGAGGATATGCAGCACCCCTCGCTGCTGGAAATGAATGTCATATTTCAAAAACCAGTTGATATGAAGTTGCTGAAGAAAACCATAAGAAATATAAAACTTGGGAGGGAGGGAAGCCCACTTATTGATCAATCACTAAAGAGAAATGCAGTCATGTGGCATAGGTAACAGAGCAATACCAAAGAGAAGGGTTCATTATTCAATGTGAAGGTTTGATGAAGCAATCTCCATCTT
>VOFB01001855.1_pt1 | contig 11686 bp, 17 predicted proteins | sample 5384141 | NCBI WGS metagenome assembly VOFB01 (sample SAMN12384721, study PRJNA508395) | human gut metagenome | isolation source: healthy gut A | host: Homo sapiens
GCAATCGTTACAATGCGTGCGAACCATGTTCTATTCCGGCGTGGCGCACAGCGTGCTAGGCGATGAGGATGTCGGAGCTGGAGGGCTTGAGATAGTAGCGCACGGCTTCGCCACATCACGGCCAGCGGCGATCTGCTGGTCGAGTGGTAGACCATGCTGGCTGGAATGCGCCGGAACGACCGGAGGGAAGCTGACGAATCCGCCCAGCACCTGCTCCTGGGTGGCGGTCCAGTTGAGCAAGTTGTAGAACAGCGAATTACATACGAACGTACCTGCGTCCGAACTCAAGGTGGCCGGAATCGAATCGTCCGTGAAATCATTCAGGATCGAGCGCAACGGCAGGCGGGTCCAATAGGCGGCCGGGCCATTGGGATCGATGGGTTCGCGCGTGGGATCACGTTGTCCGCGTCTGGCTTGATCGCGTCCATCAGGTTGGTGGCGCATCGTTCAAGCATCACGCCTCGGGCTGCGTGCTTGAGCCCGGTGGCGATGACGATATTGGGCTTGGTGGCCTCAATCGTCTCTTTCAGCGTGGGCCAGGCTTTGGCGAAGCTCACCGGGATGCTGACAGCATGAACGGTGACGGCGACCTGCTCCAACGGATCGTCCGGGCAGAGGAGACGCCCAGTCCCTGCTCGGCGATGGCCTTGGCACTTCGACGGCGGGATTGACCTCCACGCCGATCATAGTGGTCGAAGCCGGAGATCACAACATTGAGTTCACGCATAATGCCAGTCTAGCGATGCATCTGGCCGGCCGCTTGGGCCAGCAGGGCGTGCATGCGGGCGCGGGCCTCTTCCTTGGGATCACGACCGAGAATCTCCTCACGGCGATACGCTCAGCTGTGGGAATATCTTCCAGCGTGGTGATCTTCAGGTTGGTTTCCGCACCGGAGACAATGGCGACGGGTTCATCAGGCAGATAATCGACCACTACGCGCGTGTCGTCGGTGGGATGGAAGTCCGGGTCGGCGGCAGCCAAATCGTAAGCGTGACGAATCGTCGCGAAGCGGAAGGATTGCGGGGTCTGCGCGCGGAAGGTGTTCAGGGCGGTCCGGCACCGACTTGACCACTTTCAAATCGCCCAGATCCTCGGTCAACAGCACGGTGTCGGTTGAGGCGTAGGCCACGGTTGCGGCCGTGAACTGGTCGAGCGCATCAATCGAACCGTCGATGGCGGACTGTTCCACGAACGGACGGACGGCGTCATGGATCAGAATCTTGGCATCGTCCGGAATGCCAGCCGTAGCCAGCATGTCGAGCGCGGCGGCGGTACTGTCCCACGCTCGTCACCGCCGTCAATGATGACGCGGACCTTGGTGTAGCCCATCTCGCCAACCAACGTTTCCACTTCACCGCGCACCTTGGGATTGACCACCACCACGATGTCGCTGACGCGGTCGCAATGTTCAAAGGCATCAATGCTCCAGCACACGATAGGCTTGCCGCCCACGGAGACAAGCTGCTTGGGATTATCGGGGGTCGAACGCGTACCGAAGCCGGCGGCCAGCACCACGGCCACCACCGGCACGGTTTGCGCCGGTTTGGCGCCCTGAGCGGGGGCCGGCTGGACGGTAGGCGTCTCGACGGGGGTATCGAAATCTCTCTCAGTCATAGGCACCACCGTAGGGTGAGGGCTGGCCGTCCGTGAACTGCATCACATCTTCCACGGAATGTGCTCGCATTCTCCGTTTAGTCACGCACGATGAGGGCGAGGAGGCGGCCTTCGTGTGTTTTTGTTGGCGAGCGCGGCGCGGCGGTGCGAGTACCACAGTGGGTTTTCGAGCGTGCACATGCTGTGGCTGATGTTGTCGATGCGCTCCGCATGAGCTCGGCGGGCCTTCGCCATCCGTACGGCACAGTTCGGCGAGTTCCGGGTCTTCCTCAAGGTACTGGGTGGCGGCGTGCACGCGCGGCACCGAATCGACCACCTGATACACCGGCGAAAGCGAGGTCGATCATCGCGGCTTCGGCGATGTCGATGCCGGCACCGCCGAAACGGGTCTTCGTCTTGGTCAGCGGGAAGCTTGATGAACTGGTCGGCGATCTCGTCGCCCACTTCATAGCAGTCGCCGCAGATGCGCGGGCCGAGTGTGGCCACGATGTTCGCCGGGTCGGCACCCTTGCTCTTCATCAGGTCCACCGTGGTGCCGATCACGCCGCGCTCCAGACCACGACGGCCGCAGTGGGCCGCACCGATGATACCGGTGACCGGGTCGCCCAGCAGCACCGGCAGACAGTCGGCCGCGAACATGCCTAGGGCGATGCCGGATTGTGCGGTGACCTGGCCGTCCCGCCTCGATGACGTGCGGAGTGTCAGTCTCACCATGTGTGCCGGACACGTCGAAGCCGAAGGGGGTGTTGATGACGAACGAGTCGTCCACGTCCACAGCCACGCCGGAATGTACTTGGGAGACCAGCGATAGGCGGGCTTGCACCGCTTCGGCGAGTGCGATGCGGTTCGACAGCACGGCCTCAGGTTCGTCGCCGGACTTGCCGCCGAGGTTCAGGTTGCCGTAATCGCCGGTGCTCAGGCCGCCCAGTCGCGTGGTGTACACCACCTTGATGCCGGGGGCCAGTGCGATGGGGATGGTCACCGGAATAGGGCGACCGGCTTTATCGGTAGAGCTGATGCTGTTGGAATCGAGGATTTCTTCGCTGTATTCAGGCATAAGGCATTCTTTCTTGGGTGCGGGCGGTGTTCATGATTTTCATGACCACCCCCAGTCAGCGGGGGCGGAGTGGTAGGTTATTCGGCTTTGAGGGTGGGCTTTTTGGTGCGCGAGCGGATGGCGGCGTTGATGGGCACCTGGTGCGGGCAGGGCATCGAGAACACGTGCGCCGGATTATTGATGGCGGGTACTGGCGCGCCATCGGCATCGCGCAGGCCGGTTTCCGGCACGGTAAAGACCAATGGTCTCTCGCCAGGCAGCAGGAATTCGACCTGTTGACCGGGCTCAATCTTGTTACGGCTCATCAGCGTGACACGTCCGTCTTCGTCCGCGCTCCAGCTCAGCACTTCGCCCACTACCAGCCATGAGCGGAAGTAGGCGGGCGGTCGGTGTTCTGTGTGACCTTGTGCTCCGGGTAATAGAAGCCGGTGGAGTAGTCGCGGTGGGCCACCTTGTCCGGTTTCCTCGAGCAGCCATTCGGGCAGTTCGACGTGTGGGGCCGGGCGAACGGCCGCATGTTTCCAATCGGTCTCAATCTGTTCGACCGCGGTGTTGGACTTGCGGCGCGTGGAACGGGCGTGAGAGCTCATGCCGTCGGGTTCGACGGCGGTGCCGGCCGGCGTACCAGAGGCAGTTGAGTCGACGGCATCAGCAACCGTCACGCGGTCACGTTCTGCGGCAACCGAGCCGGTGACCGAATCGGCAACCGCAGTATCAGAGCCACGGTCATATCCCTCATCGGCCACACCGGCGAACGCGGCATCAGCATTGCGCATCACTTGATCTTCGGTTCCTTGGCCAAAATCGGGGTCGCCCGGGCGAATCACACGGTCATGGAAAGGCTTCAAAACATTGCCATCAGCGTCTTCAAAACCGCGTTGAATCATGTATTCATTAACCGCGGTTTTGTAGGCGTTGGTCATGGCGGCGATATAGTAGGCGCTTTTCGCGCGGCCTTCGATTTTGAGGCTGGTGGCACCGGAGTCAATCAAATCATCCAAGTGCCCCAGCATATTCATGTCCTGCGAATTGAACAGATAGGCGCCTTCCTTCGGTCTGCTCGATCGGGAATACTGGCCGGGGCGCTTCTCTTCGACGATGGAATACTTCCAGCGGCACGGCTGAGCGCATTCGCCATGATTGCCGTCGCGGCCGGTCAGATAGTTAGAGAACAGGCAGCGACCGGAGAATGCCATGCACATCGCGCCATGCACGAAGCATTCGATGTCAAGATCGTCGGGAATGCGTGCGCGAATGTCTCGCACGGCCTGCAGATCCATTTCACGGGCAAGCACCACACGGCGTGCGCCCAACTGGTAGAAGGCGTTCGCGGCCTGATAGTTAGTGACTCCGGCCTGCGTGCTCACATGCAGTTCAAGGTTCGGAGCCACTTCACGGGCCATAAGCATCACGCCAATGTCGGAAACGATCAGCGCGTCCACGCCGGTATCTTTGAGCTGGCCGATGTATTCGCGCATCGCTTCGACTTCATTGTTGCGCGGCAACACATTGCAGGTCACATACACGCGAGCGCCGCGTTCATGGGCGTAGCGCGATCCTTCCTCGAAATCCTCAAGGCTAAGGTTTTGGGGGCCGATCGCATGCCGAAGGCTTTGCCGCCGCAGTAGACGGCGTCGGCACCATAATCGACCGCGGTTTTCAGGCCCCTCAGGTTGCCGGCCGGGGACAACACTTCGGGCTTTTTGCGGGTGGGGAGGTTCATCGTCGTATTCATCACCGCAATAGTGTAGTGGTGGCCGTGTAATGCGGGAGGGGCTACCGTTAGGCTGGATGACATGAAGATCGATATCGTGAGCGTGTTCCCCGAATACTTTGAGGTGATGAACCTCAGCCTGATGGGCAAAGCCCAGGCCAAGGGATTGTTGGAGATCAAGGCGCACAACCTGCGCGACTGGACCCACGATGTGCATCATTCGGTGGATGATACGCCAGTCGGCGGCGGGGCCGGCATGGTGATGAAGCCCGAAGTGTGGAGCGAATGTCTGGACGAACTGCTGGGATTCTCGCAGCCGTCCGGCTCCCCCGCCCCATCCGGCGCACCGGTGCTCATCTTCCCGAACCCATCGGCCCCGTTGTTCACCCAGCGCGACGCCACCGAGCTCAGCCATGCCGACCATCTGCTGTTCGGCTGCGGCCGGTATGAGGGGCTACGATGCGCGCATCCCGGACTACTACCGCGCCCAAGGCGTCGACGTACGCGAATATTCGATCGGCGACTATGTGCTGAACGGCGGCGAAGTAGCGGTATCGGTGATGCTTGAGGCCATCACCCGCCTGATGCCCGGATTCATGGGCAACCCAGATTCGATTGTTGAGGAATCCTACACCGGCGAGGGCGCACTGCTTGAACATCGCCAGTACACCAAGCCGGCCGTGTGGCGCGGTATTGCGGTGCCGGATGCTGTTGTCCGGCGACCACGGCAAGGTGGACCGTTTCGCCGCGACGAAGCGCTGGCCCGCACCGCCGAGATTCGGCCAGACCTTATCGCGGCACTGGATTGCAAGGCGCTGGATAAGGCCGATCGCAAGACCCTGATGGCCTTGGGCTGGGAGGTCTCCGCCGCCCATCCGCGCCGGCTCGCCGATTAATTCACCACACGGTGGGAGATTCACTACGCGGCGGAATCGTCGGAACGCTCTATATCCGAGTCGTCATCCGCGGATTCGATGTAGAAGACGGCGGTTTCGCCGTAGTTGCGGCTTTCGGTGATTTGCCAGCCTCCGGGGGCAGTGGGATCATCCGAGCGTACCGAGCGTTCGAGCATGATCACCGTGTTCTCGTTGGTGGCGCTGCCCGCCGCCAGATCGGACAGTAGCTGATTGCATTCAGCGGTCTCATAGGCATAGGGCGGGTCGATGAATATCACGTCGAATGGTTCGCCGAAGCCGCCAGCCACTTGCTCGGCTTTTTTGACCAGCACACGGGCCTTGAGCGAAGCATCCCACGAACGATTCTTCTGTAGCTGCGCCAAGGTCTTGGTAATCAGCGCCGCCGCAGGCCGGGAACTTTCCACGGCCACGAGTTCTCGCGCGCCACGGCTCAGCGCTTCGATGCCCAACGCACCAGTACCGGCGAACAGGTCCAGTACACGGGCATCATCCAGCACTCCCCATGAGTCGAGGTGCGAGAAAATCGCCTCTTTGGTGCGATCCGTGGTAGGCCGGGTACCCGTTTTCGGCGTAGCAAGCGCCACACCCTTGAATCGTCCAGAAATTACACGCATAGCTTTCACTGTACAGGTTCATCTGCGCATACCAATCATGAACAACAATGGGGTGCTCGAAGCGCACCAATGATATATGCACTTCGAGTACCTCATGTACGAATGGTCTTGCCTCCACTGAAGCACATTCGAGGCTTCCCGACCGTGATTTCCTCACGATCGGCATACGGAAAAACTATATCGTGATTACGGGGGGCGCAGCCCTAGCCTCAGCTGGAGGTGCCTCAGCTGGAGGTCAGGAAGGTTTCGTTGCCTCGGGTGAAGTCGAGGACGGCACCGGCGAGTTGGACCTCACCTGCCAGTTCGGGGTCGGCGGCCAGAAGCTGCCCGGCACGGGTGCGGGCGTCGGCGATCATGTCGGCGTCCTTGACCACGCGCAGGAGCTTTCAGGCTGACTTGCTGTTGATTGGGCGTCGCCGAGCACATCGCCGGCACCGCGGAATTCCAAGTCGGCTTGGGCGATTTCGGCACCGTCGAGCGAGTGGTGAATCACTTCGGAGCCGTTGCTCGGCCGGGGAGCCGGGTTCCGCACGGGAAATAAGGAACGCCCACGAGTTGGTGCCGCCACGCCCCACGCGGCCGCGCAGCTGATGCAGCTGAGAGAGGCCGTATCGGTCGGCATCAAAGATGACGATGCAGCTGGCCTGCTTGACGTCCACGCCGACTTCGATCACCGTGGTGGACACCAGGATCGGAGTCTCGCCGCCGGCAAAATCGGCCATGACCTGGGTTTTGACGTCATCCTTGTCGCGGCCGGTCAGAGTCGCAAACCGAATGCCTTGGAACTGTGGAAGTTTCTGCAACCGGTCGGCGATTTCGGCCACCGCATGCAATGGCGGGCGAGCCACGGTTTCGCCATTTTCGTCGAAGGTTTCGTAAAGGGGTCGTCGATGCCGATGGCATCGGCCGCCGCGCGTCACACGGCCGCCCGCAGCTGTGCGGGCACTGGAACCAGATGCTGCGGCGCGTCCGCGGGCAGAACCGGCTGCTGCCAAAACGCCGGAACCGCCTTCGTTCTCCTCATCATCCGCATCAATGCGCGGGCACACGATATAGGCCCGCCCCCCGCGTCGACTCGCGCGCGAATGCGCGAACATACGCCCCATGGTGGCGGCGTCGGCCTCTATTGACCACCACGGTACGAATCGGTTTGCGGCCGCCAGGCAATTCGGTGAGCCAGGAAATATCGAGATCGCCAAACCAAGTCATGGCGGCGGTGCGCGGGATGGGCGTGGCGGTCATCACCAGTAGATGCGGCGTGGTGCCGTCATCGGTTTTGGCGTTGAGGCTTTCGCGCTGTTCCACACCGAACCGGTGTTGCTCGTCGATCACCACCAAGGCCAATGCGGGGCTTGGAAGGTCTTGGAAAACGCCGCGTGCGTGGCCACGATAATGCCCGGCTCACCACTGGCGGCCGCAGCGAGCGCCTTACGCCGGGCGGCAAGCTTCATACCACCGGTCAGCAGGGTGACGGGAATTTCCGCAGTCACCTTGAAGAAGAGACCGTCGAAGCACCGGACGCGCCCATCGCGCCCTCAACGTCGGCCGCGGCATCGGTCTCCTTGGCACCCGGCTGTGCAGGGTCAACCCCGACACCATCTTGCTGATGGTCTCGTAATGCTGTTCGGCAAGCACCTGAGTGGGGAGCCACCAGCACCGCCTGATAGCCGGCGCCGACCGCCTGCAGCATGGCCGCGAGCGCCACTACGGTTTTGCCGGAGCCGACTTCGCCCTGCAACAGACGCTGCATGGGCCAGTCACGTTCAAGATCGGACGCGATGTCGTCCACCACCTGACTCCTGCCCGGCTGTCAGTGTGAACGGCAACGATGCGATGAAGCGGTCGCGCAAATTGGGCAAATTGGGCAGATCAGGCAGATCGGTCGCAGAACCGCGCTCCGATGCTTCTGGTTGCGTACTTGGCTCCGCAACCGCTTCGCCCACCGACGCTCGAGCTGTTTCCAGCGCCTCGTTCAGCGGGCATGATGCGCCGATGACTTGTGCGCGTGCTGTCGAGACTTCAGCAGCGAGGTCTGCGAAACGAAAGCCTCCTCATAGCGCAGGGTTTCGATGGCCTCTTGAACCGGGCCGTGGAGGCCGGATCATGAATGGCCAGGAACGCCTCAGCCCGATGCATGAGGTTCTTGGCCTTGCGCACCGATTCGGGCAGCACATCTGGGATGGATTGGGAGAGCGCCTCAGCACCGGATTCGGCGGTCGTGCCGGACTTCTCTTCCCCGTTTTGGACGGCGATGGTGTCAGTCGCGGGAGCCACAATGCCGGCTGCCCCAGCGCCAGCGAGTTGCCGTCAGGCGTGGATGACGTGCGGGCCCCCATCATCCACAGCAATCCCAGAATCGTCTCATGAATATGTTCGGACGAGATACGCGAACTGGCGTGATATACCGGGCGGGGCCGGCAGACGCGGGTAAGCGCCTCTTGCACGGTATCGGCGTCGTATTTCAACGCGGCCCCGGAAGGGGCAGTCGCGGCCGGCGGATACGCGGACTGCGCACTGGCATACGGATCGGCACTTCCCGCAAACGCACCATTGCCGGATGCCGCGCCCCGAGCGTAACCCTCAAGCCCCACCCTGCCGGCCGGCACGGGCGCGACAGTGAGGATTTCGGGATGGGTGAACTGCAGCTGACCCATGTATTCGCCGGGCATACCGAGACCACTACGGACGTGCCGGCGCGCAGTCGCACGCTGACCCAATCCACATACGATTTACGATACGAGAAGAACGTGAGCCGGGCCGTACTGCCGGGTACGCGACGAGACCGGGCGAAGTCGGCGTCATCGACCGTCGCTTCGAGTCGGTAGCCGCGGCGAGCGTTCATCGGCACCACGCGCATATCTCGTATCACGGCGGCAAATGCCATCTGCTGGCCGGGTGCGGCCTCGCGGATGGCGCGAAGCGGCACCGGTTCGGTGACGCGGAAAGGATAGTAGGTCAGGGCGTCGCCGACAGTGACGATTCCCAGCGATTTGAGCGCGGACACGCGACGCTTGTTGGTGACGAGCGAAGGAGAGTGGTGCCCATAGTGATGCTCATATTGGCCTATTCTATTCGCACGGCCCTCTTTAGGCCGCAGAAACAACAAAACCCGCCAAGCCGAAGCTCAAACGGGTTTTGCTCCACGTTAGTACGCGATTCACGCGGCCACGCGCTGAACCTTGCCAGCCTTGAGGCACTTGACGCACACGCGCAGGCGAGTGTTCTCGCCATCAATCGTGGCGCACAGACTGCAGGTTCGGGCGGAAGCTACGCTTGGTACGACGGTGCGAATGGAAACGGTGAAACCGGTCTGCGGTCCCTTGCCGCACACTGCGCAACGAGCTGCCATGATGGACTCCCTTAACCTTGATGTGTCAAGTCTTTCACGCATTCGACCGCCGGTTTCACCCGACATGCCGAACACACAACTTCACAAATATATAGCCCAATACCGACAACCGCAACTCTTGCGTGTATCATGGGCGAACCTCGGCGGTTCACGCGCGGTTCGAGCGTAACTTGCGAGTGGGCCATCAGCGGTTCACGAGCGGCTCGGCATTGGTTCGCCAGCGGTCCGCAAGTAGTTCGTCAGCAGTTCGCCAGCGGCGAATTACGCTGCAAATCATAGCGTTTTACACCCGATAAACACGCCGGCCTTCCTTTTCCGCATCCAGCAAACTCTCATATAATCTCGGTATAAGAGACGGCAAGGGATAATCCTCGGCAATACGACGAAGACGGAATCTCAAGCGAGGTATCGGCACTCACGAGCCCAGCGTGATTTCACTGGGGCAAGTCTGGGTGGACATTATGCTCAATGTGGACAAAGGTGCCGGCACAGGGCGGATTCGCCGTGGCCGATCATCGAAGCCCTCCATTGGCGGCAGCTATCGCGTGCTGCAGGCGGCCAGCCGCATGGGCGTGCCGACCGAGCACGCCGGCATTCTGGGCAACGGCCTGTGGGCGCATTTCATCCGCCAGTCATTCCAAGACAACGGCATTACGCATATCGGCCAGGATCGTCTTGATGAGGATTCCGGCTTCCGCGTGGTGCTGAGCTCCGGCGCGCCGAAGAAGACATTCATCGCTTCCTATGGCGCCGAGGCTCATGGCGACTCGGACACGTTCGACACGCTGGAGCCGCAGCCCAAAGACGTGGTGCACATCAGCGGCAACACACTGATGGACCGACACGGCCACCGGCGTGGACGGATTCCCTGCTCAAGGCCGGTACCGACCCGGCTGCACGCGACACGCTGGTGATCAACCCCACCAATACGTTGCGTTTGGTCAACGACCATATGCTTGAGGACCTGGTGCTCGCACGCCCGGTCTGGTCCTGCAACCGTCAGGAGGCCATGACGCTGGCCGAGCGACTTGGTGCGCCAATCGACGACAGCAAAGTCACCATTGGCGGCGGACTTGACTTCATGCACCAGTTGTGCGACGGCTTGGGCGCTACACCTGCGCGCGCCGCTGGTGGTGCGTGTCGGCGCCCGCGGCGCTTGGATTCGTGAGCCAGGTGGCGAGACGATTCATATCGAGGGATACCCGACCAAGGCCGTACACACCCGTTCGGCGGGCGGTTGCCACACCGGCGTGATGTGCGCGATGCTGGCAGAAAGGGCCATAGTCTGGCCGAATCGGTAAAGATCGCCAACGCGGCGGCATCCATCGCCATCCAGCACAGCCTCAACGGCGTGCCGCAATGCCCCGATTACGACGAGGCCATCGCGCTGATCGGCGAATAGTCGACTATAGGTAGCTCCCCAGTCCGCTTCTGCGGCCAGCTCCCCTCAGCGAGGGGAGCTATTTTTGCTCTGGCTCCCCTTAGAAAGAGGCCCGGCATTATTCATCCGCCGTTCAACCGGAATGGCTCCCTACCCTAGTCCGCGCTTCTACGATAGATTGAGTTGAATACTGTCGAGGAGTGTATATGACTGATCCCACGAATGTCCACGAACCGGTGCCGCAAAGCGCCAAACTGACCGCCCGCGAGAAGAAGTGGATCATCTACGACGTCGGCAACTCGGCATTCGTGCTGCTGTCCACCGCCGTCATCCCCATTTACGCCAAATCGCTGATGCCGGCGGACGGCAACATCGTGTCCGCCTGGGGCTACGCGCAAACCATTGCTTCCTTGGTCATCGCGCTGCTCATGCCGTTGCTCGGCTCCATCGCCGACGTGCAAGGCATGAAAATCAAGTTCTTCCTTGGCTTCTTCGGCACTGGCGTGGTCACCTGCTGCGCAATGGCCCTGCCCCTGACCTGGCTGCCGTTCCTAGTCGTCTACATTCTGGCGACCATCGGCCTCAACGGCTCGCTAACGTTCTACGATTCGATGCTCATCGACGCCACCTCGAACGAGCGCATGGACAAGGTCTCCTCGCATGGCTACGGCTGGGGCTACATCGGCTCCACCGTGCCGTTCATCTTCTGCATCGCGCTGATCTTCGGCGGCCCGTCGCTCTTCGACTGGTCCACGGTGGCTTGCACGCGCGCCTCGTTCATCATCACCGCCATCTGGTGGGTGGCATTCACCATCCGCTTTAACACCAGCTACCGCCAAGTGCACTATCGCGCCACCCGTGACCAGCGTGGGCTCGGCCGTGCGCGGCACGTTCAGCGAACTGGCGGGCACGTTCGGCAAAATCGTGAAGAACAAGCCGTTGTGGATGTTCATGATCGCGTTCTTCTTCTACATCGATGCCGTGAACACGGTGATTTCGATGAGCACCCCTACGGTGCCGAGCTTGGCATCGACTCCACC
>VOFB01001943.1_pt1 | contig 11680 bp, 17 predicted proteins | sample 5384141 | NCBI WGS metagenome assembly VOFB01 (sample SAMN12384721, study PRJNA508395) | human gut metagenome | isolation source: healthy gut A | host: Homo sapiens
TATCGGTGACGGCAAGATCTTCGTTTACGATGTGGAGAACGTCGTAAAGATTCGTACCGGCGAAGAAGGCTTTGATGCCCTGCAGGACGATAACTAAATCGCATAAAGGAAAACGCTGAGCGGTGGCTCAGCGTTTTCTTTTTTGCGGAATGAAACCGTTGTGTTCATTCTCCGTTTTCCATTACTCACGGCTTGAAATTCGGAAAATACTTCTTCACGAACGAAATATCTTTAACCTTAAAGGTTTTCCCGTTGAGGTACTGCAAGGCTCCCGCGTCTTGCGCGAATCGGAAGGTGAGGGAATAGGCATAGAGTGCCTGACCGGTCTCGCCGCCGTAGGGACGGTTGAGTTCGTTCGTGCCGTATTTGCCGTCACCGAGCAGCGGGCAGCCGATGGACGCCATATGTGCGCGGATCTGGTGCGTACGGCCGGTCAGCAGTTCACACTCCACGAGCGACAGTCTGCCGTGCGACGTGAGCGTGCGGTAGCGCGTGCGTGCGGTCTTGGCACCCGGCACGCGGGTCCTGTGCAGCGTGACCTGCTTGCGCTTTTCATCACGGCGGAGATAATTCTCGATCAGTCCCTCGGGCGGCTTGGGTTTGCCGTGCACGATGCACAGATACCGCTTTTTCCATCTCGCGGTCCTTGATCTTATCATTTAATATGCGCAGCGCTTCAGCGGTCTTTGCCGCGATGACGATGCCGCCGGTGTTGCGGTCGATACGGTTGCACAGGGCTGGTGCAAATGATGCGGCATCATCCGGATTCCACGCACCGGACTGAAACAGGTACGCCTGGATGTGTGCGATGAGCGTATCCGTGTCGCCGTGCTCATCTGCGTGAACGACCATGCCCGGCGCCTTATCCGCCAGCAGGATGTGCTCATCCTCGTACACGACGCGCACGCGCGGTGTTTTGATGCGGCGGAAGGCTTCTTCCTCCTTGGGTGCGTCAAAATATTCGTCATTGAGGTAAAGCTGCACGGAATCGCCCGCGGCGAGCTTGTAGGCAGCTTCAGTGCGCTTGTTATTGACCTTGATGCGCTTTAATCGCAGGTATTTGTGCATCATGCCGCCGGATAAAAGCGGCACAGCTTTCTCTAAAAAATTTATTCAGACGTTGTCCGCTGTCGTTTTTTTGTGATATAATATTCTCTCAAGGCAGGGTATCCTTTTCCGTTGATTTGCCCGTTTGGGTGAAACCAGTATACCGCATTTTCCGAAAAAAAAGAAAAGTGCGGGTGGACAGTTCGGAAAAATACCGTGTTTTGTAGATTTTTTTGGTTGACAAAGACCGATTGTTTGTAGTATACTATCTTAGTACCATGTGAGGTTGACATGAAGATTGACTTAAAAAAGCTGAACACGTCTGCACATGCGTCGATTCCGTTCGATGAAACGATCGACCTGACGGACGAAAAGCTCTATGGCGCGAAGCCGTTTCAAAGCCCTGTCCACATCAAAGGCGTGGTTTCCAATGAAAGCGGTGTTGTGAGACTGGCGGGTTCGATCGAAACGATCTACTCCACCGAATGTGCACGCTGCCTGAAACCGCTCGAGATTCCGCTCTCAGCCGAGGCTGATATGATGCTCTCGGATGACCCCGAGGCGGAGGAAGAGGACGATCTTTTTGTGCTGACCAGCGACAGCGTGGATCCTGCGGACGTATTGGTGCCGGCATTGATCCTGCAGGTACAGATGACCTATCTGTGCAAAGAGGACTGCAAAGGCCTCTGTTCGCACTGCGGCGCCGACCGCAATGTGACCGACTGCGATTGCGATAAAAAGCAGATCGATCCGCGATTTGCCGCGCTGCGCGCCCTGCTCGATTCCGACAAGGGCGAATGAGTTCGTATTGAAAAAATAAGACGATAGAGTAGGAGGTGTATCCAACATGGCAGTACCTAAGGGTAAAATTTCTAAGGCACGCCGCGACAAGCGTCGTAACTCCCACTGGAAGCTCTCTCTGCCCGGCATGGCTAAGTGCCCGAAGTGCGGCGAGATGAAGCTGGCGCACAGAATGTGCAAGGCCTGCGGCTATTACAACGGTCGTGAGGTTAAGTCCGTTAAGGAAGCGTAAGCCTTAAAACAGAACAGGAAAAATGGAGAAGGCCGGATAGCTTTCTCCATTTTTTTTCAGGTTTCGATGAAAAGGCTCGCCTTTGCATCGAGGACGTACCGAGCACGGCTCGGATATGTTCCGGGCGCAAATCAGCGTCCTTGCGGGCATACTGATTTGCTTTTTGTATCAAAAAGCCACATACATACTGCGGCTTTTTTGTGAATTTTCTGCGGAAATTCTATTGAATGCGCGCTGATGCGCGGTTTTAACGAATTTCTTGCTTGCAATTTGTTTGCAAATGTCTTTAAACTGACCTTAAAGGAGGGGAAATTTATGGCAAAGCCTATTGTTGCGATCGTCGGCCGTCCGAACGTCGGCAAATCACAGCTGTTTAACCGCCTGGCGGGCAAGCGCCTTTCCATCGTGGAGGATACGCCGGCGTTACACGCGACCGCCTGTATGCTGACAGCGACTGGCGCGGGTCGTGATTTCACCGTCATCGACACCGGCGGCATTGAGCCGTCGAACGATAACGAGATTCTGCAGTTCATGCGCTTTCAGGCAGAGACTGCGATCTCGCATGCGGATGTCATTATTCTGATCACCGACCTGCGCACCGGCGTGACCGCGGCGGATCAGGATGTGGCGGCGATGCTGCTGCGTTCGGGCAAGCCGATCGTGCTGGCGGTCAACAAATGCGATAAGCCGGGCGATCCGCCGGCGGAGTTTTATGAGTTCTACAACCTCGGTCTGGGCGAGCCGTACGGCATTTCCGCACTGCACGGCTACGGTGTTGGTGAGCTGCTGGATGCGGCTTACGAATACTTCCCGCCGGCAGACGAGGAAGAGGAGGACGCGGACCGCATTCGCGTGGCTCTCATCGGCAAGCCGAACGTCGGCAAGTCCAGTCTGCTCAACCGCGTGCTCGGTGAGGAGCGTGTTATTGTCTCCAACATCGCCGGTACAACCCGCGACAGTGTTGATGCCGATGTGGACAACGCGCACGGCAAGTTTACGTTCATCGACACCGCCGGTATCCGTAAGAAGAGCAAGGTGGACGAGAAGATCGAGAAATTCTCGGTTATGCGTTCGCTGCTGGCGGTAGAGCGCGCCGATGTATGCGTTATCATGATTGACGCGACCGAAGGTGTTACCGAACAGGACACCAAGGTGGCCGGAGAGGCGCACAACGCCGGTAAGGCGTGCATCATCGTGGTAAACAAGTGGGATCTGGTTGAGAAGGACGGCTCCACCATGAAGGAGTACACGCTGCGTGTCCGTGAGGGTCTGGCATACATGCCGTACGCACCGGTGCTGTTCATTTCCGCGCAGACCGGTCAGCGTGTGGATAAGCTGTTCTCGCTCATCCACGAGGTATACGAGCAGAACCACATGCGCATTCCGACCGGCCGCCTCAACGCCATTCTCGCAGAGGCAACCGCACGCGTGCAGCCGCCTACGGACAAGGGCCGCCGTCTGCGTATCTTCTACATGACGCAGGCATCCACCTGCCCGCCGACATTCGTCTGCTTCTGCAATGACGCGCGTCTGTTCCATTTCTCCTATCAGCGCTATCTGGAAAACCAGATCCGTGAGGTGTTCGGTCTGACCGGTACGCCGGTACGCATGGTCATCCGCGAGCGCAGCGACAAGTCGCAGTAAGGAGAGGGCAACATGACACTTACGCATTTTGCGATCATTGCCGTGTGCGCGTATCTGTTCGGCTCGCTCAGCTTTGCGATCATTGTCAGCAAGGTGACGCGGCAAGGATATCCGCAACTACGGCAGCGGCAACGCCGGTCTGACGAACGCGTACCGCACGATGGGTGCGAAAAAAGACGCTGTTCGTTCTGCTCGGTGACATTGCCAAGGGTGCCGCAGCGGTTTCGGTCGGCTGGGCGCTCGGCGGTCCGGTCGGCAAGCTGACAGCGGGTATTTTTGTTATCCTCGGCCACCTGTTCCCGCTGTATTTCGGCTTTAAGGGCGGCAAGGGCGTGCTGGTCGGCGCGGTTATGCTCGCGTTTTTTGACTGGCGCGTGTTCGTCATTGCATTCGCGCTGTTCATCCTGTCGGTCGTGCTGACAAAGTGGATCTCGCTCGGTTCGATCCTCGGCGCGGTCAGCTTTCCGATCACGACATGGCTGTTCTATCGCGATCCGGTGCTGACGGCGATGGCGTTCGGCATGGCGGCGGCAGTCATTTTCATGCACCGCTCGAATATCGGACGCATCCTGCACGGCACGGAAAATAAATTCTCTTTTAAGAGCAAAAAAGACGATCGAAGCATCGCCTGACGGAGAGGAGAAGTAACATGAAGGTTTTTTTGTACTGGGTACCGGTGGCTGGGGCATCGCACTGGCGATGCTGCTGCACCAGAACGGACATGAAGTAACCTCGTGGACCTATCTGCAGGAGGAGTGTGACCTGCTGCACCGCGAGCGCTGCAACGAGAAGCTGCTGCCGGGTGTTGTCATTCCGGAGGGTATTGAGATTACGACCGACATGTCCGGCGCTGCCAAAGCGGATCTGGTCGTGCTGGCGGTGCCGTCCTTCGCGGTAGCGAGCACGGCAGAGCAGCTGGCGAAGATCGTGCCGCCGCATACGGTTATCGTCAACGTCGGCAAGGGCCTGGACCCAAGCACGGCTACTGCCGGTTCTCCGAGACCATCTCGAACGCGATGAACGGCAGCAATCCGGTCGTTGCACTGACCGGTCCGACGCACGCCGAGGAGGTTGCACGCGGCATTCCGACGGCTATCGTAGCCGCTTTCGGAGAGCCGTGCGGCGGCTGAGCTGACGCAGGCGGCGTTCATGAACGATACCTTTTTCCGCGTGTACACCTCGTCCGACCTGGTCGGCTGCGAGCTGGGCGGCGCGTTCAAAAACATTATCGCCCTTGGCGCGGGCATTTTCGGATGGTTTGGGCCTGGGCGACAACTCAAGGCGGCGTTCATGACCCGCGGTCTGACCGAGATTGCGCGTCTGGGCGTCAAGCTGGGCGCCAAGCAGGAGACCTTCGCGGGGCTGTCCGGCGTGGGGGACCTGATCGTTACCTGCTGCTCGATGCATTCGCGCAACCGCCGCGCGGGTATCCTGATCGGCAAGGGCGCGACCGCGCAGGAGGCGATGAAGGAGGTCGGTGCAACGGTCGAGGGCTATTACGCGACCGAGGCGGGCTATCACCTTGCACAGCAGCAGGGCGTGTCCATGCCGATCACCGAAGCGATGTATGCCGTGCTGTACGGCGGCATGCCTGCACAGGAGGCAATCAAGCATCTGCTCAATCGTCCGCGCCGCGGCGAGCACGAAGAGGTCTGGGTGCACTGAGAAGCTGAAAAGGAAAAGAGAAAGAAAACCGACGGTGTGTGCCGTCGGTTTTCTGTATTTCGGAAAAATTTGCGAAAAAAAGAAAGAAAAGTGTTGACAGAGGGCACATCACCTGATATAATAAATCTTGCTTTGAGGCGGTAAGCCAAAAGAGAGATGAAAGGAATATGCGGCTGTAGCTCATCTGGTAGAGCGCCACCTTGCCAAGGTGGAGGTAGCGAGTTCGAGCCTCGTCAGCCGCTCCACCTTTTCTTCTCAAAATCGCATATGCGGCTGTAGCTCATCTGGTAGAGCGCCACCTTGCCAAGGTGGAGGTAGCGAGTTCGAGCCTCGTCAGCCGCTCCAGTTAGTCCACTTGCGAAAGCAAGTGGATTTTTTGCTTTTTCTGTTCGCTGAAGATTGAGGAATGGGCGCCAATCTTTCGCGGGAAGTCGCCGCACCCCTGCGGCGGGGCAAGAGGGTAGACACCAAGGTTTGCCCGTAGGCCACTAAACCTTTGTTCCCGCGCCGTGCGCGGATTAAATGAGTACTACCCTCTTAACTCCCACTTCCTTTTGTTTGTTAGTCTGGCGCAGATCAGATACCGGCGACCGCTTCGAAAAAGGGAACGGCAGAGGATTTTTATTACCGCAGGGGAGCACAGTGTTCCCATTTCTTTACCTCTGCGCAGTGCCGGATTCCGTACTGCTACACATATCGGCTGCTCTACGCAGGCGCGACACAAGGTGAATTGCCCGAAGGGCAGAGGGTCCCCCTGGGGGATAACAGTGTCGCGCAACTCGTTTGCTCGGTGGTCATGGACGGCATCTGCGGGTTTTGCTTGATAACGGATGATACCGTAGGGTGCGACCTCGGCGCACCGCTTGTAACCCATCTGCACCTTGCGTAACCGCAGAGGCGGCCGTTGGCCGCCCGCACAACGCTTTACCGCTGCGTAATTCTCCATTCTCCATTTTCAATTCTCCATTTGCAGCATCTCCTCCGCGAATTGTCCTCGAACACCTTCTTTATCCGATAGAAAATCATTCCACTGAAACAATCCTGTATGCGGATTCTCAGACAGCTTCCCATAAACCGAATAGGGCAGCAGCTGCGCCTGATACCTTGCGCTCCATCTCGAGTACCGCTGCATAAAGCGTTCTGCAAGCCGATAAGCCTGACAATCCTTATCCGCATCACTCGCGGGATTGAGTGCGCTGAGCTGCACGCCGCCGCCTTTACAATCGGTTTTACTTGGCGAGGGCGTAGAGTGCGCGATGACAATGCTGCCGTCTCGGCAGGGACCGATGCACAGCCCACATGACCGTCCATGCTGAAGATATCGCCGGGACGGAACGAGGACGGCTCCTGCAGGCCGTTGCCGCAGTCCTGACGGGAAAGGGTACCCCCAGGCTCTTTGGGCAAGCGTATGGGCAAACTCGGCGGCGGGCGCGACATAGCCATCACAGTCGGAGACAGACGCACTCTCGGTATGCAGGGTGTTGTACAGCGTCCAGCCGAGGTAGCCGAGCAATCAGACCGGCATAGCCGTACTGGTTCCAGCCGTCGGTCGGGTAGTAGCTGTGCGCGGGATTGCTGTCGTTGCGGTAGGCATAGCAGGCGTTCTGACGGTCGAAGAAGTCAATCCAGCTTTGCGGCAGACCAATGTGCATAGCGGTGTTGCCGGAGCCGGTATCCTGCCGGTTCCAGCCGCCGCCGTAGACATACAGGGCGATGCCGACAGGCATCAAGGCGGTTCTGAGCAGGTTTTGCAGGGTGCGCTGACCGGGAACACCGTGAACCGGCGGATGATACATCTGCGGAGCAGGCCGGATATACGCAACACGGCCGAATACCTGTGCATAACTGCCGACAATCCGGCCGGTGAGAAAGCAAGGCAGAACGACGGCGCCGCCGGCTCGTGTGCGGATTTCAAACACAGCGCGGCAGGGAAGGTGCATGCCGTCTACCGTGATGGAATTGCCGCTGACGGCATTGATTACGCCTTGTGCATCCGGACGGGTGAGAACGGCCTGTGTCACCGTTTCCTGCCGGATGGTCAAAAATGATACGCCTGACCTTCCTGCAGGCGGTTCTGGATGGCGTAGCGGCCTTTTTATTGCACACGGCATAGCAGCACACGCTGTCGTCCTGCCGAAACCGATGCGCAAACCAGTCTTTATCCTCGGCACGGATGCAGCCGTAGCCCTGTACGCCTAAAGTAAATGGATGGACCCATTTCATCACACTCCTTACCATCACAGTATAGGGCGGAGAAACGCGGAATATGAAAACAGCGTCCCGATCGGAACGCTGAATACAAAAAAACGAGCCTGTTTTCACAGACTCGTTTTTGTTATGCAATAAAGTGCAGCCTTAGCCTTCTCAGCCAGTGCAGCGAATGCAGCCTAGTCGTTTACAGCCAGGTCAGCCAGCATCTTGCGGTTCAGGTCGATACCAGCCTTCTTCAGACCGTTCATGAAACGGCTGTAGTTGATATCGCAGGTCTTGCAAGCTGCAGAGATGCGGGTGATCCACAGACGACGGAAGTCACGCTTCTTGTGCTTACGGCCGATGTAAGCGTACTTCAGGCTCTTCATTACGGCCTGGTTGGCTACACGGTAGTGGGTAGACTTGGAACCCCAGTAACCCTTAGCACGCTTCAGGATCTTCTTTCTTCTTTTACGGGTCATCATTGCGCCCTTAACTCTTGCCATTGTGTTTGCCTCCTATATGAAAGATGTTGTTTTCTAACTTACTTGTACGGCAGCAGACGCTTCAGCTGTGCTACGTTGGTAGAATCTGCGAAGCCTTCCTTGCGGAGGTGGCGCTTCAGCAGTGGTCTTGCCGTGGCCGTTGAGCAGGTGGCGCTTGCCAACGTGACCGCGCTTGAACTTACCGTTCTTGGTAACGGAAAATCTCTTTTTGCACCGCTGTGCGTTTTGATCTTAGGCATAAGGTTTGCTCCTCTCTGAATTTGCGCTATATCTGCGCGTTGGTTTTTTTTTGTCCTTTGCGGGCGCCAGAAACATCAGCATCTGGCGGCCTTCGAGCTTGGGCTGCTTTTCTACCGTGCTGCACTCCGAGCACAGCTCCGCGAAGCGATGGAGCAGATCCTGACCAAGCGACGCGTGCGTGACCTCGCGGCCACGGAAGCGAACCGAAACCTTGACCTTGTTGCCGTCCTGCAGGAAGCGGCAAGCGTTCTTTACCTTGGTGTTCAGGTCGCCGATGTCGATATTAGGCGTCAGGCGAATCTCTTTGATCTCCACGACACGCTGATTCTTTCGCGCTTCCTTCTCGCGCTTTGCCTGCTCGAAGCGGAATTTACCGTAATCCATGATCTTGCAGACAGGCGGCTTAGCCTGCGGCGCGATTTTGACCAGATCCATGCCCTTTTCTACGGCAATATCCTGTGCCTGCTGAATAGGCAGAATGCCGAGCTGTTCGCCGTCGTCACCGATCAGACGAACTTCCTTGTCGCGGATCTCTTCATTGATTTGATGTTCCATGCTGCTGATTGGTAAGCACCTCCAAACGAAATCGGTTTAAGACAAAAAGAAAAAGGACTGATCGAATGACCGTCCTCCAGAATAAAATCGCAGAGCGCGCAAAGCGGCTTCTGTGCTTTATTGAGCCGTTTGCTTCGCTGCGGGTGAGGACCTGCCTTCTTCCTTGTTACCTCAAATACTATACCAGAATTAATTTACAAAGTCAAGGCTTTATTTCACGTTTTTTAACTGGTATGATTATTACAGTAACAGACATACTATGATCGTGTAAAGTGTAGTGCTGAATGCACAACATAAAGGCTTTACAAATACGTCATAATTTGTTATGCTTAATACAAGGGACAGGAAACACCTGATTTCTCCCCTTTACTATGAATTTAAGGAGGTGCCGGACCCATGAGCGAGGAATACGGCAATGATTTTGTAACCCTGATCGACGAGGACGGCAACGAGGTCGAGTTTGAGCATATCGACACCGTGGAATATAATGGCGTGACCTATCTGGCGTTTATCCCTGCAGAAATCTCCATCGAGGAGGATGCAGAGGTCGTTATCATGCAGATCGTTGAGGAGAACGGCGAAGAGCTGCTCGAGGCAGTCGAGGATGACGAGATTGCAGATGCAGTGTTCAACATCGTTATGGAACGCGCCGAGGCAGAGGAGGAGTAATTCTCCGGCCGAGGGCATAAAATAAGAGTAAACAGCGCAGCTTCGTTATCGGAAGCAAAGCATTTTATTTCGGTAAGATCCTGCCCTGTTCGACAGCAGTCCTTTTTAACCCACATTTTTAGTACGGGACTTCGGAAAGTTTTGATACTGAGCAGCAGGCCTCCCGGGTATACACGGAAGTTGGAAGCGCAGAGGTATCAAACAGAGGACCCCCTGCATGAGTCGTGCAGGTTACTAATTGGACTGCATCGGCAGGGTGGGGTTTTATTTTACCTATTTAATGTAATTAAAATTGATTTTTAGAGTGAAGAGTCGAGAACGAGGAGATTGTGCAAGATAGGAGTTAGGAGTGAGGAGTTGACGGATAGGTGAAATTCGCAGGTGCTGTCCGCAGTATCAGATAAACGAGTTGTGCGGCACTGTCATGCCGCACCCAGCGGAGATTAGCCGATATGTGTAGCAGTACGCTATCTGTGAAATGCGAAAAGGCGGAGAAAGACACGCAACGGTAACCCGACTGCCGTTCCCTTTTTTTGCAGCGGTCACATGCCGGCAATCTGCGCCAGACCCTCTAAGGGAAAAGGGGAGATTTACAAGAGGGTGGAAAACCGTAGGTTGTCTACCCTCTTGTGCGCCCGCGCGGCGTCAGCGCAAATCCCCGCTGAGGTTCAGCGAAAACCTTCCGCCCGTTAGGGGCGAACACGCTTACGCGGTTCGTGTCCCCTAGGTCAATCGGTGTAGAAGAAAAACACCCGAGGCATTAAAAATGCTTCGGGTGTTACATTTTTTGTCCGTGACGCGGGACTGGATGATTCCATTTTTATATGTTTCCTTTCAAAAACAGGTATAAAAACCACGCGGCTGCTGTTTCTCTGCAAGCCCTGCGTGGAACCGATCAAAAAGTGCGGTTACTTTTCGCTCTGCGTCTTATGGTCATCACCAAAGATCAGATCGTCGATGTCCGGACGGTCGGGCTTCTGCGGAATAGAGAGTCTTCTCATGATGTCATGCCTCCTTGCTAATTTACTCTATATATTATTATAGCATGTTATTCTAAAATTGCAAATTAAATTCCTGTAAAAAAAGTTACACAAATTTCATTAAAGATAAGGGGCGGCTAACGATAAGCCGTCCCTTCTTGTCGCCATTTTGTATGTAGTGCTTAGCGGCCGAAGTAGCTGAAGTGCATGTAGTCGCGCTTGCTGTGCCAGCCGTTGCCGCCCCAGGTGAAGCCGTACTTGGTGAAGGCGTTGTAAACATCGCCGCCCTCGGGGATGGAGTACGGATCAATATACGGCGTCCAGTGGGTGCCGCAGGTCGGAGACAGAGAACCGTCCGAGTTGATGGTAGCTTCCATGTTCTCGTCCGGGTTGATATCAACTGCGGTGCCCTGCGAGTGCTCGCCGGTGCGCCACGAGTAGCAGCCTACATCGTAGATCGGGAACTTCTCGGAGCCGTTGAAGATCTCCTCAAAGATGGCCTGATAGATGGAAGCCAGCGAAGCGTTTACCTGCAGGTACGCCTTGGAGGCCACCTTGGTGCCGTCGGACTGCAGATGCCATACCGGAACCACGATCTCGACCATGTGCGCCTCAGCCTCAGCTGCGGACTGGTACTTGCCGTTGCCTGCGCCGTAAACGTAGGTCATCTTCTCAGCCTCGGTCTGCGGCAGACCGGTGATAGTGGTTGCGGCAGAGGCGGAAGAACCGGCGGTGGTCGGCAGGTTAGCGGAGCCGTCAACCGCTGCAATCGGCGTCTTATCCGGCTTGAAGGCGGTGCAGAAGCGGTTTGCCATGATCAGTGCCTGCTCACGGGTGGTGGTGCCGGACGGGGCCAGAATGGTGGTGTCCGTGCTGGTATCGGTGATGCCGTTGATGACCGAATGATCGACCATGGTAACGACCGGCTGCATTGCGTAATCGCTGATCATGCTTACATCGGGGTAATCCTCGATGCAGGCATCACCGGCGATCTCGGTTGCTTCGATATCGGCAGCGGCGAGGATGTTGTTGAGCATGGTGCATTTCCTCGCAGCTGATCTTGGCATCCGGATCAAAGTTGCCGTTGGTGCGGCCTTTTACAATGCCGAGCAGGTAGCTGCAGTGACATTGGGGTCCGAGCAGTCCTCGAA
>VOFB01002788.1_pt1 | contig 11667 bp, 12 predicted proteins | sample 5384141 | NCBI WGS metagenome assembly VOFB01 (sample SAMN12384721, study PRJNA508395) | human gut metagenome | isolation source: healthy gut A | host: Homo sapiens
CTCGGCTAAGAGCTCATACATAAAAAGCAGCGGAAATGAACATTGCTCTTCATCAAGGTGTGTGGACGGTTTCGACGCTTACGGCTAAAAAGCTCGCACTCCGTATCTGCGGTAAGGTAGGTGTCAAGGTTATCTGGTTGAATGCTGTTGAAGCGGAAAGCACGCACAGCTCACCGGAGTGCAGCCGAAAAGGCTGATCTCACGCCCCCTGTGCGGAAATAACGCTCACCCTTATGCAGCCTCTCAGAATGTAGCACTGTCCAAACCGCCGTGTATATGCTCTCCCTGTTCAAAGCGGCGGAAAACGCCCCCTTTGCGATAAGCTCCTTTGCCCCTCATTAAGCTCCCGCCAATAAGGAAGCATCGGCAACAGGCTTTTGATTTTCTCCATGCCCCTCCTCACCTAAGTGTTGTCGGGTTTTGAAATATACCGCTTTACGGCAGTGATGAATCAGCTGCGTTCCGCCGACAACGGCAGCTCCATCCCCAAGCACCTGATCGATCGCCCATTTCTGGCAATCCGGGCATATCCCCTCAAAAAGAAGGTAGTGTCTGCTGACAATGTAATCTGTTGCATCCGCCGCTTCAAGATCAAGCTTCCTTTGGTAGTCGACCGGAGCGTTGCTCAGCTTTCCGCAGTTTGTGCACAGAATGTGGTAGTGCGGATGAACAATATGGTCGAACCGCTCCGGGCCTGTCTGACCGACGCGGACCACTTCTCCCTGCGCCTGCAAAGCGCGCAGATTCCGGTAAACCGCAGCCCGGCTTACGCTGTCTGCCTGCGCCCTGACGTAGAAATATATCTGCTCGGCGGTCGGGTGGTCATCACGCTCTTTCAGCGTTTCCAATATCAGCCTTCTATGCATCAAGTCATCCAGACGCACCATAGCAAAGCAAGCTCCTTTCGGCAGAATTGATATTGAGACCGAATCTCAATACTACTTTACCATGTTTGTCTTTCTGCGTCAATGCATGTTTTAGGTTTTGCATTACAAAACAAATATTTGCCTACTGTATAGACGCAATCACGGCATGTGCCGTGATTGCGAACGTGCCATTAGGCAGAGTCATGCTTGTTGACACCTGACTTGCTATATTATATAATAATATAGTTTTTTGAATATTTACATTGAAAGTTCAGGTAATGACAGTGAAGCAGCACAGAGACACACGCCAGCGCAAATTGATTCTTGATGCTGTCCGTAGACATACGGATCATCCGAGCGCGGATCAGATATTTATAGAGGTCAGGAGTACTGACAGTAAGATCAGCCGCGGGACGGTATACCGCAATCTTAATTATCTCGCGGACACAGGCGAGATCACACATGTCCGTGTCCCCGGTGCCGATCGCTATGAAATCCGGACAGATTTCCACTATCACCTTTACTGCACCGGCTGCGGCACGGTGAGAAACGTGCCCGCTTGAGTACCACCATGATGCGGACAGGGATGTTTCCGAAGCTTCCGGATACACAGTATTCCGGCACAGGACAGTGTTTGAGGGTCTTTGCCCCAAATGTCAGGGAGCGGAAGCGGGGGCTCACCGCGCCCGAAACGGCGCTCCACGATGTATAATTGCTGCTCCCTAAAGCAGCTCAATAAGCTCCGCTTCCGGGCGCAGACCTACTGACAGATCAACAAGACGTCCTTTTTTGAACAGCATCACCGTAGGGATGTCTCTCACTCCGCGTCGGAGTGCAAACATAGGATCTTCGTCCACATTGAATTTGCATACCTTTACTCGGCCGGCTTCAAGCACGGATATTCTTGACAGCAGCGCCTCCACTCCCCTCCCTGCCTTGCTCCAGGGGCGCAGAAGCCGACAAGCACAGGAATATCCGAGCAGAGCACCTCTTCGTCAAAATTGACCGGGTTCAGCTTTAACAAGTCTGTTAATACACATATTTCCCTCCTTTGCCCGTATATGCGGGGCAGGGCCTTCCGAATACAACGACAATTCATACCGCAATAAGCTTACTCTTTTTCTTTTGATTTCTCCGTGACAAAGTCACATATCACAAAGGATTATTTTGCTATAATAACACTGCGCAGCCGCGTCCTGACCTTTCTCCGGTTGATGCAGGTTCTCCTCTCTGTTATTTTTGTGTATACCCCCATTCGTTAGAGGTGGCACTGTTGAAAAGCAAAGGGATTTTATGGCTCACGCCAGTCGGCATGTTTCTCCTGCGCGGATCTGGCTTCTTATTATTATCGTTCTGGTATTCTCCGGCATTGTGTTTTCTTCCTGCACAGAGAAATCATAGATGCTCTGCGCATACTGATGTAGTACGTTATACATGACCGGCACTTCAAAAAATAAACGGCGGATAAGCTTACCATGCTTGTCCGCCGTTTATGCTGCTACACCCAGCCCGCCGTATCCGAAATACCGTCCGGCTCAGCAGCCGCTATTATTTTGCTGGCAGTATTCATTTTTGGTTCGTCATGTCCGTTTGCATCTTCTGCGCACAGGCACAGAGTGACAATAGCAGAATTTGACACTCGACTGCTTCCGCTGCTGGAGGTCGATCTTTCTGCTGGATGGGTAAAACAATCTGTTTGTTCCGTAAGGCGGAGTCCCGCGGAGACGTAGTCGTTCGCGGTTGCTTTTTCTGATACAGTATCCATTTTCTGCCATATCACAGCGACGATCGCGGCTGCTGCCAACAGGGAAAGACCGATCACGATAAGGAGCGGAAAGAACAAGCTCGCCCGGACGGGCTTTCCTACGGAAGCCTTTTCCAGATAGACGCTGCATTCTTTGACGTAATCCTCAAAGCCGCCGTACCAGTCGTTCTCGCCGAAATTGTCCAGGAAGACCTTTTCCAGCTTCTCCTGACCATAGCTGTTGAACGCATACTCGCAGCGTGAGCCGGAGCAGAACATTGCCCAGTCGCGATCATCCATGCTAAGCAGGAGCATAATTCCGTCGCGATTCGGCCCCTCGCCCATGGTGTATTCGTGGTAAATGGTGTAGGTCGCCTTATAGACGCCTTCAGAATGGAAGTCGCGATAGTCCTCCACGGTTACGATGTAGACGCCGACACCATACTTTTTGGAGACGCTTTCCGCCATCTTTTCCAGCAGTATATTTTCGTTTTCGTTGAGAAGCCCGGCTGCGTCCGTCACATAAGAAAGCTGTGCACCTGTCTGCTCAGCCGCAGCCACACTCACGCAGGATACAAGCGCAAGCAGAAACGCCAACAGGAAACAGCATATTCTTTTTTTCATATCTCAACTCTCCCTAGCGTGCCATAAGCAGCAGCGCAGTCACGCTGATGGCAATGAGCGGCGCCGCGATCGCCGCAAACAGGCCAATTACCCGCTTTGTGCTGACGGGAAGGTTGCCTACCAGCTTACCCGTCTGTCCGTTCATGGCAAAGAGGAAGTCCTTGCCGTCCCATCTTGTGTTCAGGATCCAGACAGGAAGCAGCGCGTAATGCACCTTTCCGCGCTTCAACTGGATATCCCGGTTCGTTTCATTGCAGGAAGTGTAGCCCGAAACCGTTCTCCAGCGCACTCAGCAGTGAGCCAGCGCAGCGCTTGTCCGCCCGCTCCCGGCTGTCTTCAACGCTGACATCGTATTTATCCGCCAGAAATCCGGGCAGATACGCCGTGGAAAACGGCTTGAGCTCCGCGTAATCATACGGTTCGATGGAGTCCATGTAATCATCCGGCATTTTGCTCGACGCGTCCACCGGGATCTTTTCGAAGCCAATGGAGCCGGCACGGCGCACATCATAGTGGCTTGTCTCCGTGATCTCATAATCTCCTGAGGTGTACTTATGTACCTGCGTGGCATGGAATTGTGCGCTTCCGCTGGCCTCACCGTCGTACATCCAGAAGGGTACGTACACACCCTTGATCTCTTCCAGATGGTTGGCTTTGGAGAACGTCGATGGCAGAAGGGCTTTTTGCGATAGTGCTTCTTCAGCGCCTTGATGGCATCCTCCTTGCTCAATTTGAAGGGCAGCACAAAATCGGGCTTTAAAATGCCGGCGAACTGTCCTGGAATCACTGACGGGTTTCCGCAGTATGGGCAGGAGGTGGCCGCGGTCGTCGCATCGCAGAGCAACTCCGCACCACACGACGGGCAGCAGTAGGCCTTCATGTTAGTTGTATCTGCGCCCCAGTCCTCGCTCAGGCCGGAAGCATCCCAGTCAGAGCCGTCTGCGGCAGTCTGTTGGTCTTCCGCTTCGGCAGATTTTTGAGCCGCTTCTGTTTCTTCCTGCTTCTGCGCTGCTTCCGCCGCTTTTGCTTCTTTTTCCGCGTAGAACGCTTCAATTTCTGCGATATCGAAGCTTGAGCCGCAGTAATCGCACTCCAGCCTGCCGGATTCTCCACAAAATGGAGCGGTCCCGTACAGGCAGGACATTGATAATTTGCCGAAGGGGCAGCTTGCAAGCGCGTCGTAATCGCAGTCAAAGCCTTTCGTCTGACGCAGACTTTGCAAAAACATACTTCTGTTTTTTCGGATATGTTCGCAGGCTCAGTGTTTCCTATGATAGATCGGGTTCTTCTTTATGACGTTTTCCGAATCGTCCAAGAAAACGCTTCAGGTAGCGCAGACGATATCTGGCCGCTGCATGGTCGCTGTTGGATGGTCAGCAAGGGTGATCGCAATCCGCATTTTCTGCGGTCAGTCCTGCCATGATGCCGGAGCGCTTTCCCGGCGTATCATGAAGTTCACCACCTCCGTTTTTTTGGAGTCCGGTTGCTGGCTTCACCGCTCCAAAATGGGGCAAAATGCTCATTGCATATGGTCTTTTCAGGAGGACGGCGCGTTTTTACCTGGATGGCATGTTTTTGATCAGGCTGATCTGTTCGGCATGGCGTTCTCGGTTTTTTTGACGCAGTCATCCACTCGTCCTTCGCATCTGTCCAAACGGTAATAGGGCTCGCTGTCGTCGGAAGCTCGTTCGTTTTACTGAACCATTCGTAGCCATCGTCAATCTTGAAAAAGCGGAGGTATCCGCCGTTTTCGGAAGGCTCTTATCCACTCGCTGATACACGGCGCTTTTCGCTCGCCCTGATAGTTCTTTCGAACTCTGCTGGGTAGAAACGCTCGACATGACTTTTTCGGAAATCTCTCTACCGCCTGCGTCTGGATGCTCCTCCGTGATGAAAACAACACAGCGATACCGGACATGGTCCTCCACTCATAGCCGGATCTCCACCTGCAGCCCTTTTGTATCATCGTAATACATGGAGGTGTCCTGCGTATCGATCAGGTCCAGTCCATCGTATCGTCGAAACCTCCCACTGATACCGGTAAGGAGGTCTGCCGCCGAGATGCGGAACTCTGCAATATCCCTCGGCGCTGCCTCCGACATGCTGCATGGTGATCCGCAGTTCTTCCGTCTTTACGAAAAACGCCGCGATTGGACGGTGACACTGTTGCCGTCTGCATCTGTTACAACGCAGCGGAACGCAGCCCCGCTCGGCAAGGCTTGAAAACGCACCGGGCGAAATGCGCTTAGCACTGCGCATCGACATTGTTGATCGTTCCACCGCGCTGCGCGGTTTTGCTGAGGTCCGACCAGTCGGTATCGGCGGTACGCCGCTGCCAGCGGGGTATAGGGTGTCTCGCCGGAGGCTACCTGATACGAAACGTAGCCGGTTGCATCGATACTGACCGTACTGTCCTGTGGATGCGTTGTAATTTTGAGCGTAATTTCCCATGTTGTTGAGAATGATGTCGGGCATCGTTCCCGGGACGCAGTCCATATTCCGAAGCCCGATGGAGAGGGCGCGGTTGTCGTCAAGCTGCGCCACGTACTCGATCCAATCATAGCCGATGTTTCTGTAGGTGCGTCCATGGAAGGTGATGCCGCCGATCACGCGATCCTCAATATCCTGATAGTTTTCAAATTATCTTTGTAGTAATCAAATTTCTCAACGTTCTCTCTTACCTCGAACCGGATGGCGCCGGCACCAAATTTGGTGGGATCGTCGTTATCCACCAGGCACCGTTTGCCCTCATCGTACGACCAGCCGGATACCGGGATCTTCGTCATGATCTTGACCTTCACATCGTCCTTTGCAAACTGGGCGACCTCCACGGAGAAGTCCTTCATCTCGGCATTTGCAGACGCTGCCTTGTTTGCCTCCGCGGCTTCTGCTTTGACGGTGTCGAGATACCTCGCAATGGCCTCATTGCCGGAGAAGCCGCTGGTGTTGTACGCACTTACCGTATAAACGCCCGACTCGTTCTCCTTGAAATTGACGTAGATGAAATGGGAGTCGTCGTCCTTGGATATCCATTTGTAGTAGCGGTAGTTTGCCTTCATGTGGTCGCTGTATTCTTCCTTGACGAACTGACCTTCCACGCCGAAGTAGGCAGCGATATCATCGTAAGTTGCGTCAAAAATATAGTTATTGACCTCGTTCATCCACACGTAGCCCTTCTGTACCTGCTCCTCCGTCACGATGCCGTCTCCGCCGGATACGTTCGCGGCGGTGGGCGCAGCGGGCGCGTCCGCCGAGTTGGAAGAGACGGCCTCGCCGCCGACCACATCCGGCATGGAGCTGCCGGACTCCACGAGCGGGAGATACCAGTCGTCATAATAATAGGGGACATCGTCGGGATAGTCGGCAGCAAAGTCATCCCAGAGCTGCCCCCACGGGCGCAGATAAACCTCGTAGTAAAACTCATCCTCGCCGTCTTCGTACCAGCCCTCAATGCAGATCATGTTTTCAACATCGGGGAAGCGGCTGTTGATCACGGGATCAATGATCCAGTCGGCATGTTCCAAAGGCAGATTCGTGAAGTAGCCGCTCTCCGACATCACGGTACCGTGCTCTCCGACACCGGCGCTGTTCAGCGTGACCGTCGCCTGCGACATCGGATCCGCTCTCGAGTAGTCCTCGTCCCAGATCGTGACAGTGCCCGTATAGTCCAGGCCGATATCGATAACAGCGCAGGCGTCCCACCACTTTCCCGACATGCTCTCGTAAGCGCCCGAGCAGCCGGTCATCGTCCACCAGCCATACCACGCGCCGTTCCACCAGTCAAGCAGCGCATCACCCGTCGGAGCGGGAAGGGCGGTGTTTGTGCTGCCCGTCGAATCGGCGGACGCTTCCCGGCTGAGCGTGGCAGGGTCAATGGTGATCGTGCCTTTTTTCTTACCGAACAGCTGCTCAAAGGTCGCCTGACCTTGGCAGCAGCGTCCTTGAGCACATGCTGTTTTAACCAGCGCCCGGAGCGAATTTCCGTAAACTGGCCTGTCTATCACGGTTTCAAAGGTGTCGTAGTCGGCAAAGACAGTTGCAACTTCCAGTTCTACGCCGTTTTGCATAACTGTTTCATCGACGCTCCAAAGATACGACGCATTATCCTTGCCGTTGTTTGTGAAGTCCAGTGTCAGAACGATTGCGTCATTTCCGTCCGAATCTTCCATGATGGACGCGCCCTTGTAGAGCAGCTCATAGTCACCGAGCTTGATTAAATTGGAGTCTTTTGTTATCCTTGCCGCAGGTCTGAACAGCATCAGCACTGCAAGAAGCAGGCATAGAAGCTTGGTCTTCGTCTGTTTCATAGTCCCTCCCAATATCCTTCAGGGATCAAATCGCCGATCAACAGAAAATAACATAATCCCGGCAAAAAACAGGAGTGCATAGAGCCATTTTTTATTTCCTTATTTCTTTTTCGCGCTGGATCAGGTTCCCGTCCTTGTCGGTGAACTTGCCGCAGAGAATCTTGATAAAGTCAACAAGATACCCGATGCCGAACAGACCTGCCGTCAGCGTGTAGAGAATCCCTCCGATCTTGCCGCCGACATAGTAGCGGTGGACGCCGAGACCGCCAGAAAAGGCAAAGCAGGAACGTTGTCTGCCAGTCCTTGGTTTCGCGCCGGAACCTCTGGCGCGACATAAGTCCTCTACCTCTTCGCCGTTCAAGATCTTCTTCACGGTTTCAGTCACAGTGTCGATATAGGCGCCGCGCTCCGTTGCAAGGCCTACCGTCGCGCCCTTGAGTCCCTTGCGCAGTGCACTGTTCTTATCAACGCGCATTCCACCAACCGACATCTTGGCCTCCGTAATGCCGGATGTGTGTGATCCTTGAAAAAGCCAGAGGCCAACGTCCACATTTGGTTCCTTTCTCGAACGAGATACGTTGGCCGGGAACGCCGCCCTTGATCTGAACGGCATCTGGAACGCCGCCCTGCGGGCATTGAGCTTCTCCACGATCTCTTCCAGTGTGGTGGAATAGGAAAGATCAAATTCACGGGGACTGGTTGCGAATGCTGCGTCTTTCATGCTGCCTGTAAGGTTATCCATACGTTTTCTCCTTTCTAAAGCAGGTTGAGCCATAGAGTTCGCGTCACCCAATAGATTGAATCGGCAATGAGAAAAAGATGGATTCCGGTTGCGATTCACAGATTGGAGGAATGTAAGTGAACTCTGTTGGCATTGACATTTCCAAAGGCAGAAGCACGGTGGCTGTCATGCGTCCCTTTGGAGAGGTCGTCATCTCGCCCTTTGAAGTCCGTCACACCGACAGTGAACTGAGCGAACTGGCAAGGCGGCTCAAAAGTCTGGACGGTGAGACTCGTGTGGTCATGGAAGCCACAGGAAATTACCATGCGCCGGTGGCAAAGCTGCTCCACGACGCAGGGCTGTATGTTTCCGTCGTCAATGCAAAGCTGGTGCATGGCTACGGGAACAACGATTTGAGGCGGGTCAAGACCGATAGGAAGGATGCTGTAAAACTGGCGAACTACGGCCTTGACCGCTGGCTTTCTTTGCCGAGATATGTTCCAGAGGAAGATACCCGGCTGCTGCTGAAGAACTGCTACCGCCAGTATCGGCAGTATTCCAAGGTGCAGACAGTTCTGAAAAACAACCTGATTTCGCTGCTGGATACGGTGTTCCCAAACGTCAACCGCCTGTTTTCAAGCCCGATCCGCGGGGACGGGAGTGAAAAGTGGGTGGATTTTGTGGCTGAATTCTGGCATTGCCGCTGCGTCAGTGAAAAATCCGAAAAGGCATTCACAAACAAATATCAACGTTGGTGCAAAACACACGGTTACAACTTCAGTGAAGCAAAGGCGCATACCATTCACGCCGAAGCAAGCGGACATATTGGCGTCATGCCGAAATCTGAAACGACGAAGCTGCTCGTTGAGCAAGCTGTTGCTCAGCTTAGAGCGACCTCTGCTGCCCTTATCGGCTCTCAAACGCGAAATGCAATCACCGGCTTAGCCGCACAGCTGCCAGAATATCCCGTCGTCATGGGCATGTTTGGCGTAGGCCCGACTCTCGGGCCACAGCTCATAGCTGAAATTGGCGATGTACGCCGCTTTTACTCCAAGAAAGCATTGGTGGCCTACGCTGGACTGGATGCTCCTCCGAACGATTCCGGCGATGTGACTGGCAGGCACAAATCCATGAGCAAAATTGGTGCATCGTCCTTGCGGCGGACACTGTTCCTCGTCATGGGCATCTACTTGCAGAACGCGCCGCTGGATGAACCGGTCTACCAGTTCATGGACAGAAAGCGCGCTGAGGGCAAACCCTTCCGCGTCTACATGATGGCTTCGGCAAACAAGTTTCTGCGGATCTACTACGCCACCGTGAAGGCCTATCTGGAGTCTCTGGAGCAAGTCTGATCTCCTCATACAGGCTTGGCTGGCCGCCGTTCGCGCACCACGCTGCTCTGTTCCGCGCCGCTTGATGCAGCATACGCCTTCCTCGGCAATACCCAGAACCAAGGCCTCCAGTGCCTCCGCATGACTGCCACTGAGCTTTTGGGCCTCACCCCCGTCATCGGTGCGCCATACGATCCGGATCTCGCTGTCAGTTCCTCATCTGCGGTATCGGAAGACGGTCTTTCGGTATTCGGGCAGATCCGTCTCTGCCAGCACATTCTGAAGCTCAAACCACTGTACCCATGTGAGCTGCCAGGGAATCGGGTTGGAAAATGCATCCGTCTGGCTTTTTCTTATCTCATCGCCGCCCGATTGGCTCGGAAACCAGCCGGTCAGCAAAGGCATATCGTTCTCCTGGTAAAACTTCAGTGAAAAGCTGCTGTAGTAATTCCTGTGGTTCTGCCGCCACTCAACTTCCACCAGTTCCTTGCCCGTTCTGTATGCATCCGGGTTTTCCATCCTGCCTCCATCTTGAATCCGGCTTCCGATAAAGCTGTACAGCAAAATCCTGTCAGCGCAATAACTGCAATCACCGAGACGATAATCAGCGCAATTTTCAGTGCCTTTTCACGTCAGATCCCCGTCATCAAACGGGTCTCCGCATTCGGGGCAGAACTTCGGAGGATGCGCGGGATCAGCCGGCTCCCAGCCGCACTTGTCGCATTTATACTGCGGAACACCGGCAGGCTTGGGTTTGCCGCACTCGGCGCAGAACTTGCCCTTATTCACCGCACCGCAGCTGCACGTCCAGCCGTCTGCCTGCGCTTCCGGCTTTTTTGTGCCGCATTCGGGGCAGAACTTTCCGGTTGCCGCCGCGCCGCACTGCGGGCATTTCCAGCTTCCTGCCGCTGGCTTCGGCTCCGGCTTTTTGCTGCCGCAGTTCGGGCAGAAATTGCCGGTGATGCCGCTTTGTCCGCAGCTGCACGTCCAGCCGTTCGTGGGCGCTGCCGGTGCAGCGGGAGCCGGGGGCTGCTGCTGCTGCGCACCCATCTGATAGAGGTTCTGCGCGTTCATGCCGCCCATCTGGCCCGCCATGTTCATGCCCATAAACGCCATCGCGGGACCCGCGCCCTGATTGGACGCGGCCGACTGCATCGCTGCCGCCTGCGCGCCAACGAGATGTGCAGCCGCTCTCGTCGGATCCATAAATGCCGCGTTGCGCTGCATCTCCTTGAGCATCTGCTCGTCTTCCTCGCTCGCCTTGACGTCGATACGCCGAACGAGACGATTTCCAGACCGCGCAGATTACGCCATCTTGCCAGAGAGCACTTCATTCAACGCGTCGGCCAGCTCCATCGTATGTCCGGGGAGCGCAGAATAGCGGATGCCCATGTCGGAAATCTTTGCGAACGCGGGCTGAAGCGCGGTAAGCAACTCGGTCTTGAGCTGACCGTCGAGGCGGTCTCTTGTGTAATCCTCGCCCACATTGCCGCAGACGTTCGTGTAGAACAGGATCGGGTCGCAGATGCGGTAGCTGTATTCACCGAAGCAGCGAATGGCAATGTCGATGTCAATGCCTGCCCGCTGGTCGACAACACGGAAGGGAACCGGCGACGGCGTGCCGTACTTGTTGCCGATGAGCTCCTTGGTGTTAAAATAGTACACGCGCTGATCCTTGGGCGGCTCGCCGCCGAAAGTGAAGCGTTTCCGATGTTCTTGAACGTGTCGAGGATACTGGTTCCCAACTCACCGGAGAAGATCGACGGCTCGGTCGAAGCATCATAGACAAACTCGCCCGGTTCGGCGCACAGCTCCGTGACCTTGCCCTGATCGACGATGATCATGCACTGGCCTGTACTCCCTTTCTCTGTTTACTATGCCCACGGGTCTTCCGCCGCGGGAATGCGAATGCCGCTGAGAATACTGGAATACTCCCACAGGAACCATTCGCCCGTGGAGGGCTTTTGCCGCAGCTTCATTGGCCGCGGTGCATCTGCGCCCGCCGTCTTCAGAAATACTCTGAGATATCCCGGCTCGATGTCCTGCGGCCTGGGGTCTGCCAGCACGTTCAGCC
>VOFB01001729.1_pt1 | contig 11654 bp, 20 predicted proteins | sample 5384141 | NCBI WGS metagenome assembly VOFB01 (sample SAMN12384721, study PRJNA508395) | human gut metagenome | isolation source: healthy gut A | host: Homo sapiens
TGCGCGAAATTTTTTGAATTTTGAAAATTTATCGCGAAAAAGTTTTCATCTCTTTATTATTTCCTAAGAAAGTGGTAAGGATATTCCCAGTCTACATCAATAAAAAGGGAGCGATCCGCTTGACTAACAATCTGCAAAAAATGCCGCATTGGCGCGCTGCTGCAAAGAAGACGGTGTGCTAAGATGACCAGTGATCCCATTGCAGTGAGTACCTGCCTGACTATTACAACGCCCTGCCTTGGTTCCTCCGGCTTTACCGGCGAGAACTCGACCCTGGTGGTCAACCAACACGGAAGCGCCCTGTGGTGCGATGGCCGTTTCTACGTTCAGGCGGACAAGCAGCTGGCCGGCACCGAGATCAGTGCATGCACGCTGGTTCTGCCGGTGTCGCCTTACGGTGGCCGACTACCTGACCGCCAACTTTGCGGCAGGTGAAACCCTGCGCTGGACGGCAGCTGCGTGCCTGCCACCCTGGCGGAAGAGCCGCCGCCCTGGCCAAGAGCGGCGCTGCCCTCAAGAGTCAGGACGTAGCCAGCTCCATCTGGGATGCTACCGGCGAGCGCAAGCCCTGCCTGACACCGCCTGCGAGCTGCTGACCCCGGCCCAGACCGGTGCCACCGCTGCTGACCGCATCGCCCTGGTGCGCGCCGAACTGGAAAAGGCCGGTGCCACCGCCCTGGCCGTCACCGGGCTGACTGCGGGCTGGCTGCTGAACCTCGCGCCCGCGACCTGCCCTGCACCCCTGCTGGCCGTGGCTATGCCCCTGGTCACCCGTGAGGCCTGCACTCTGTTTTTGGCCGACGGCCGCCTAAACGCCGAGGATGCTGCCACCCTGGCTGCCAGCGGCGTGACTGCGCGCTACAACGAGCTGCTGACTGCTGCATCGCCCTGCCTGCCGACGAGGTGTTCCTGGTGGACGAGAAAGGCCACCAACTACGACCTGTACACCGCCCCTGACCGCCCACAAGACCGTAGCCGGTGCCGACCCGACTTTTGCGCTGAAGGGCATCAAGAATCCCACCGAGCTGGAGAACATCCGCGAGTGCCATGTCCGTGACGGCGTGGCGGTCGTCCGCTTCCAGATGGACCTGGAAAGCGCCATCGCCAACGGCGAGACCCTCTCGAGACGGCTATCGAGACCATGCTGCAGCGCCGCGCCAGATGCCCGGTTACTTCGGAGGACAGCCTCCACCATCGCCGCTTATGGCACCAACGCTGCCATGATGCACTACCATGCTGAGGGCGACGTCAACAGCAAGATCGAGCCGAAGGGCTTCCTGCTGGTGGACAACGGCGGCCAGTATGACTGCGGCACTACCGACATCACCCGTACTTACACCGTCGGCCCGCTGACCGACAACGAGCGCCGTTACTACACCTACGTGCTGCAGAGCCATATCGACATGGCCCGCGCGGTGTTCCTGGATTACTGCACCGGCTTTGCGCTGGATACCTTTGCCCCGCGGCCCTGTTTGGGCACACCAGATCAACTACCGCTGCGGCACCGGCCACGGCGTCGGCTTTATCTCCGGCGTGCATGAAGGCCCCCAGAGCCTGCGTCCCAACAACCCCATCATCTTTAAGCCGGGCATGACCATCACCGATGAGCCCGGCGTCTACGAGACCGACCTTGTGGGCATCCGCATCGAGAACGAGCTGGTGTGCATCGGACCTGGGCGAGAACCAGTACGGCCATTGGCTGGGCTTTGCCCTGCTGACCTTGGTGCCCATCGACACTACCCCCGTACTGGTGGACGAGCTGAGCCGCGACCAGATCACCTGGCTGAACGACTACCACGCCCACGTGTACGAAATGCCCAGCCCCCGCCTGACCGAGGACGAAAAAGGTGTGGCTGAAGAATAAGTGCGCACCCATCGGCCGGTAATATAAAAACCATTTGGTGAACCCAAAAAGTCTTTGTGCAAAACCACCTTTGCATTTCCTGGGTGAAATTGGTACAATAAAAATACAATAACGAGTGGCGTAACTGCGTAAATCCGGTTATCGCGCCACTCGTTATGTGCTTTACAGGAGGAACGTATACGCAGCAAAACCAATCCCAAAAACCCGATGGCGGTCGAGCCTGTACCCAAACTGATGGCCCGCATCGGCTGCGCTCGATCGTGATCCATGATCCTGCAGGCCGCTTACAACGTGAGTGGACAGCGCCTACCTGGCCTGCATGGCAAATCGGCGACGAAACCGCCCTGACCGCCTTGAGCCTGGCTTTCCCGGTGCAGTTGCTTATGGTGGCGGGTGTCCACGGCACCGGCGTAAGGGCACCAACGCCCCGTTGGCCCGCTCTGTTGGGCCTGGGCGACAAGGGACCGTGCCGATGCCGCCATGGGCAATGCGCAGTTTTAACTGGCGTCTCACTGTGCCGCCAGGTGTTGTTTGTGCTGCCGCCGGTCTGGGCGCTGACCCGGCTGGTGACCGGCCGGAGAATGTCTCCACTCGTCTGGTGGCCGCTGGCCCTGGGCGAAGAGGCCGCCGGAAAGACCAGCCGTAAGCCGCCGCACTCCAGCCATAAGCGGCTGCACCTGGCAGTAAACCGCCGCACCCAACGGTAAACCGCCGCACTGGGCCGTAAGCGGCTGCACCCGGCAGTAAACCGCCGCACCCAGCCGTAAGCTGCCGCACTCCAGCCGTAAACCGCCGCACCCAGCCATAAGCGGCTGCATCCAGCGGTAAATCGCTGCACCCAACGGTAAGCTACCATCCCGGCAGCTGCGTCGAACGGCCTACAGACATAAATACCGCCGGCCCTCCGGAAGAAAATTCCGGGGCCGGCGGTTCTTTCGACTCTCCTGATCCATCCGGCGACCATCTGTCCTGCACTTGGTACGTTTGGTGGCCGTCTCCTGTACTCGGTATGTTTGGCAGACTTCTATTCGCCCTTATACTTCCGGCGGGTGGCGAGACCGCCCCGGATATGCCGCTGGGCTTTATTCTCCTCCAGAACCTTCTTCACCTGAAGATACAGCCCCCGATTAAAGGCCGGGAGCCGCTCCGACAGATCCTTGTGGACGGTGGATTTGCTGATGCCGAACTTTTTGGCGGCGGAACGGACGGTTCCACGGCTCTCTATGACGTAAAGGGCGAGATCGCACGCCCGCTGCTCCATGTTGCCTTTGATAGCGCACCACTCCTCAGATGACTTTCCGATATCATCTCTATGCGGAAAAAGGTGTGAAAAGAACCGCAGTACCCAAAGGACATCCCTTGGCCGCTGCGGTTTTGCCCGTCAAGATGAAGATAGAAGAAGTGCTAAAAATCCACACGATCGGCAGAAAAGCACACGAAATAATGTTCCGGAAATCACAAACAACGTTGAAAAACATATTGACGATGGCAAGGAGCACCGGAAATACGTACCGGCCATGACAAATCGTGCCGAAAAGCACACTGGCGATAACAAAACGTGCCGAAAAGCACACTGGCGATGGAAACGCCAAAAAATCGTGTCGGCCATGACAAAAACGCCCAATAGATGTGTTTTCCATGGCAAAAGCAACGGGCAGACACGCCGAACGGCGTGTCTGCCTGTTGCTTTTTGATCGTATGTCGATTCCAGCCTTTGTGCTTCCTTCCGGGGATCACAGGCCGAAGCCGGGAAGATTCAGACCGCCGGTGAAGCTCTGCATGGAGCTGTTCATGGCCTCGTCCGCCTGACGCAGGGCCTCGTTCACCGCAGAGATCACCAGATCCTGCAGCATCTCCACATCCTCCGGGTCCACGGCCTCCGGCTTGACGGTCAGGGCCGTCAGCTCCTTCTTGCCGGACACGGTGGCCTGCACCACACCGCCGCCCACTGAGGCGGTAAAGCTGGCGTTTTCCACCGCTTCCTGTGCCGCCGCCATATCCTGCTGCATCTTCAGCAGCTTCTGCTGCATCTGCTGCTGGCGCATGGCGCTTCCGCCGCCGGAGAAGCCTCCCGTGCGCTGTATCCTTTGCCATAGCTGAGTATCCTCCCTTATTGATCTGTTTTAAGGGTCCGTTTTGTCCGATCCGGGAGCTTCCGGCGGACTGTTTTGTCCGGTATTTGTCCAGCTTTTGTCCAGCCCGATGGACTATTTGATCTTGAAGTGCTCCAGCTGGCTGCCGGGGCCAATCAGCTCCTCCAGCCGGTCCTTTACTGCCGCCCTCCCAAGGTGGAGCGTTCTCCTCCTGCGCCGAGGGCTCCTCCGGCAGAGGGGGACGTTCCTCCTCCGCTATCGGCTCCGGGGGGCGGGATGGCTCCGCAGGCAGGGGCGGCTCCTCCGGCAGGGAGGGCGCTCCTCCTCCGGGGTGGGAGTTTGTTCCGGCGGGGCGGGGGGCTTCAGGGGCAGGGCGGGGGGCAGATGGCGTTTCGCCGCCCACCGTCAGCATCACCCGGACAGGGCTTCCCACGGCGGCGGAGGTGACCTCCTCCAGCACCGCCAGCACCGTGCGGTTATTCAGGGAGTCCCGGACGAAATCGTTGCGGCAGTGGACGGTGAGGCAGTCACCCTCCACGGTGCCGGAGGCCATGTTGAGAAAGACCCGGTGGTTCACCGGCAGGCGGCCCTTGAACTGATCCAGCAGTTGGGTCCACAGGCGGCTGTCGCCTGCGGGCGCCGAGGGGCCGGGTCTGCGGAGACAGACCTGCGGGGAGCTCTATGAGTGGGCTTTGGGGCGGAGGAGCGCTGCGGCTCCTCCGGGATGTCAAAGACACGCTCCCGGCCCGCCGGTTCGTCGGGCAGAGGCGGTTCCTCCCACGGGACCTCCTCCGGGGCGGAGGACGCTTCTCCGCCGCAGCGGGGCGGGACTCTGAAGCCGCTGAGGTGCGGGGCTCCGGGGCAGCGGGACGCTCTGCCGCCGGTTAGGCGGCGGGGCGCTCCCGGCGGGCGGGGACACCCTTTTCAGCAGCTCCTCCACCCGGTCCAGCCGGGCGCTGAGGGCCGTCAGGTCGCCGCAGAGGCTCTCGTCACACAGCCGCAGCAGGCACAGCTCCACATCCGTCCGGGGCTGGAAGCTGTCCGGCAGGGCGGCACGGGTCCCTTGCAGCGTCTCCGTCAGGTACAGCAGCCGCTGCATGGAGATGTTTTCGGAGAGGCCCGTCAGTGTCTTGGTATCATACAGCCCGGAGAGCAGGGCGCTGCCCCCCTCCGGCGCGGCTTTGAGAATGGTCATCTCCCGTGCCAGATCGCTGAGCTCCCAGCAGGGCAGAGACGTCCTTGCCGCTGCGGTACAGCTGATCCAGCAGCAGCAGGGCATCCGGCGCCCGGCGGTCCAGAATACAGCGCATCATTTGCTGGGTCTGGACGCTGCCGGCAAGGCCCAGCACGTCCAGCACGGCACGGCTGGTGAGCTGGCCCTCCGCCACACGGCACTGATCCAGCAGGCTCAGGGCATCCGCAGGGGCATCCCCCGCCATGCGGGAGAGGATCTCCGCTCCGTCGGCGGTGAGGTCGATCTTCTCGGCCTGAGCGATGTGCAGCAGCTGGCGCTCCATGTCACGGGGCAGGATGCGCTTGAAGGAGAAGCGCTGGCACCGGGAGAGAATGGTGGCTGGCACCTTGTGGAGCTCTGTGGTAGCCAGAATGAACATCAGATGCTCCGGCGGCTCCTCCAAAATTTTCAGCAGGGCGTTGAAGGCCGGGGTGGAGAGCATATGCACCTCGTCGATAATGTACACACGCTTTTTTTAGCACCGCAGGGGTATACACCGCCTCCTCCCGCAGCGCACGGACCTGATCCACGCCGTTGTTGCTGGCGGCGTCCAGCTCCGTGATATCCAGCGTGGTGCCGGCATCCACGGCCCGGCAGGCCTCGCACCGGCCGCAGGGCTCGCCGTCCACCGGGGACAGACAGTTCACCGCCTTGGCCAATATCCGGGCACAGGTGGTCTTGCCGGTACCCCGTGTGCCGGTGAAGAGATAGGCGTGGGCGGTATGGCCCTCGGCCACCTGACGGCGGAGGGTATCCGTGATGTGCTCCTGTCCCACCGACCTCGGAAAACACCTTGGGCCGCCACTTGCGGTACAGCGCCTGATACATGGATCTCCCCTCCTCCCGAAAAAACAAAAATTCTCCTCCGTTGACAGCTGTGGAGCCGGCACCCCACGGCACATGGATGGTCCCTCTTAATGCTGCTCGGTTCCCCGCCTGACATGATTCGTGGGTATCCATTGCGTGCGACCGGCTCCGCAGCTGTCAGCGGAGGAGAGGTCGTGACCACTATTTTACTACAACTTTTCCCGCTTGGCAACAGGAAAATTCAACGGGTGACATAGCTGCCGGAGGAGGCGGCCTCCGCCGCCACCTGCACCAGCCGGGTCACAGGGTCAAAGTCTGCCGGGAGCAGCCCTTGCAGGGCCGCTGCGTCCACGGTGTCCGTATCCACATAGATGCGGTCGAAGTGCTCCGTCAGCAGGGCGAGGGTGACGCCGCCGTCGTTGGCATCCGCCGTCACCTGATCCCGCACCAGCACCGACAGGGCGGTGGTTTTGGGCAGGGCCTCCCGCACCCCCTCCACGAACACGCTGAGGGTGTCGGTGAGGTTGGTGACGGAGCCGTAGTCGATGCGGTCCAGACGGCCGTGGACGGATAGGTGCAGTAGTCCAGCAGGATTTCGTCGAAGCCCAATTCGGCGCACTCCTACACACGCTGCACCAGATACTCCCGTGCAGCAGCCTTGCCGGGGTCCAGCCAGCAGGCGGCGTCATCGTCGTACCACAGCCAGCCGTCGCCGGTCCGCAGCAGCCCCGCCTGGTCGGGCTGGGCGTTGGCAAAGTCCATATCGGCAAAGCAGGCGATGCGGGCCACAGTCCATGTGTCGCCGGAGAGGAGGGTCTTGAGGCTTGTCAGCGTCTCCGGGCCGCCGGTGGTGACGGTGTCTCTGGCGGCGGTCTGCGTGTCGATAGGTGACGGTGCCGTCCCGCAGCTTCACCGGGATCACCACCGCCTCCGGGTGCTCCGCCAGCACGGCGGAGGGATCCTCCGTCAGCACGGTGTCCGGCAGCTGGCGGGCGTGAAGCTCCTTCAGCATGGGGCGCTCCGGCTCATCGATGATGAGGTCCACGTCATCCGGCGTGGTGTCCTCCGGCTGCTGGGGCTGCTCCGTCTGTCCCTTTTTCAGGAAGGGCAGCTCCAGATGCCGGTGGCCCTCGTCAGCGTAGACCATATACTCCTGCGCCACCAGATATCCCACGGCGGCCAGCAAGATCAGCACCAGCACAATGACCAGCGCCAGTTTCCCGTGGTTTCGGCCACGGTAGCTCTGATAACCTCTGGTTGCCATGACGATACCTCCTTTTTCTCAGGTTCAGGGTCGGATGGCATCCAGTTGTGCCACCCGGCGGGCATGGCGTCCGCCCTCAAATTCGGTGTTTAGAAAGACCTCCACCATGCGCTTGGCCAGATTGGGGCCGGTGATGCCGGCGCCCAGCGCCAGCACGTTGGCATCGTTGTGGCGGCGGGTCATCTCGGCGGACAGGGGGTCGGTGCAGTGGGCGCAGCGGATGCCAGCCACCTTATTGGCGGCGATGGAAATGCCGATGCCGGTGGTGCAGATGACGATGCCCTTGTCGCACTGGCCGGAGGCCACCATGCGGCCTACCTTCTCGCCGTACATGGGATAGTCTACGCTCTCGGTGGAGTAGCAGCCCACATCCTCGAAGTCGATGTTGTGCTCCTCCAGCCAGATGAGAATGTCCTGCTTCAGCAGATAGCCGCCGTGATCGCAGCCGATGGCAATTTTCATGGTGTATTCTCCTCTTACAATTTTTGAACTCCGGCTGTCCGCCGGTAAAGGTGGTGAAGTAGCGGAAGCCGCACTCCCGCAGCAGCTCCTGCCGCTGGCGGATGAAGCAGCCCACGTCCTCCGGGCGGTGGGCGTCGCTGCCCAAGTGATGATCTCGCCCCCAGACGGCGGTAGAGCCGCAGGATATCGGCGCCGGGCAGAGACTCGTTTCCACGGTTGGTGTTGCACTCGATGCCGAGCCCCTTGGGGATGATGGTATGGAAGATCTCCTCCACCTGATCCATGTGGTGGGCGAAGGTCATGTGCTCACCGTAGGTTTTCGTTAATATACCGCAGGGGCAGGGTCAAGTGGCCCAGCACCTGAAACTCACCCCATCGGGCCAGCGCCAGCACGTCCTCCAGATAGCTGTCGATGATACTATCATAATACGCTTCGTCGGCTTTTCAATATAATAGAGGTCCTTATGGTGAAATTTCTTTCCCGCCATGTGGACGGAGCCGATGACAAAGTCCAGCGGCGGGGCATTCTGCATCAAATGCTCCGCCCGCTGAAAGCTCATGGCGGCCTCTCCCAGCTCCGCTCCCAGCCGCAGGGTTATGCGGTGGCCCCACTGCTCCTGCGCCTGACGGAACTGGCGGCGGACGGCGTCCCAGTCGAAGCCCAGCGGGGGCTTGCTCGGGCCCCAGTAGATGGTGTCCACGTGATCCGTCAGGCACAGTTCATCCATTCCGGCGGCCACGGCGGCCTGTGCCGCCTGTGCCATGGTCTGCCGGCCGTCCTGAGCAGGTGGAATGTACGTGCTAATCTGCCAGATACATAGGCGTTACCTCTTCTTGAAGAAGCTACGGTGCTTCTCGTAGTTCCCCTCGTTCAAGGTCTCGCTGAATTTCCGCAGGGCATCCTTCTGCTCCCGGTTCAGGTTCCGGGGCGTCTCGATGGTGACGGTGACGTACTGGTCGCCACGGCCCCGGGCGTTGAGGACAGGGATGCCCTTGCCCTTCAGGCGGAACACGGTGCCGGTCTGCGTCCCCTCCGGGATGGTGTACTTCACCTTACCGTCGATGGTGGGGATCTCCAGTTCGGCGCCCAGCACCGCCTGCGTGAAGGTGATGGGGGGCCTCGCAGAACACGGCAGTGCCGTCCCGGCGGAACACGTCGTGGGGCTGCACCATCACCGTGACCAGCAGGTCGCCGGCGGGGCCGCCGTTCTTCCCGGCATGGCCCTGTCCCCGCAGGGAGATGGTCTGGCCGTGGTCGATGCCGGCGGGAATGGAGACCTTGATGGTCTTGCGCTTGCGGGTGAAGCCGCCGCCGTGACAGTCGGGGCAGGGCTGGTGGATGAGGCGGCCCGTGCCGCCGCACTTGCGGCAGGGGTTGCTGGAGGGAACACCCCCATGGGCGTCTGGCGGCGGGTCTGCACCGTGCCGCTGCCGTGGCACTCCGGGCAGACCTCCGGCGTGGTGCCGGGGGCGCAGCCGCTGCCCTTACAGGTGGTGCACTGCTCCTGCGCTCCACCGTCAGCTCCTTTTCGCAGCCGAAGGCGGCCTCCGTAAAGCTCAGGGATACGCTGACCCGGATGCTCTCGCCCCGCTGGGGGGCCGTTGGGCGTTGCTGCTGACCGCCGCCGAAGCCGCCGCCGAAGAAGCTGCCGAAAATGTCGCCCAGATCGCCGAAATCGAAACCGCCGCCGAAACCGCCGCCCCTGACCGGCGCCGTAATTGGGATCGGTGCCGGCAAAGCCGAACTGGTCATAGCTGGCCTTCTTCTCCGGATCGGACAGGACCTCGTTGGCCTCGTTGACCTCTTTGAACTTCTCCTCGGCTTCTTTATCGCCGGGGTTCATGTCCGGGTGGTATTTCCGGGCCAGCTTTTTATATGCCCGTTTGATCTCGTCCTCGCTGGCGTTTTTGTTCTACGCCCAAGGACCTCGTAATAGTCTCGTTTTTCTGCCATACCGGCGTTTCTCCCTTCTCCGGGAATATCCGGCGGCCGGAAAGACGGCCGGATATCATCTGGTTCCAAACGCCCAGGAAGGGACAGGAAGCCCCTGCCCCTTTCCGGTGGTCAAGCTGCGCTGCGGGGCGCAGGATGCTTATTATTCTGGTCGTCATCATCCACGACCTTGTAGTCGGCGTCGTAATACTGGCCGCCCTGTGCGCCCGCGTCGGCGCCGGGCTGCTGGCCGGCGGCGTCACCCTGCGGCGCCTGCTGCTGATAGAGCTTCTCGCTCATCTTGTAGAACGCCTGCGTCAGCTCCTCGGTCGCGGCCTTGATGGCGTCGGTGTCCTCGCCCTTGAGCGTCTCCTTCAGCTTGTCGATGCCGGCCTGGATGGGGGCCTTCTCGCTCTCGGGGACCTTGTCGCCCACCTCGCTGAGGGTCTTTTCCGCCTGATAGACCATCTGGTCGGCGTTGTTGCGGGTCTCGACCGCCTCCTTGATCCGGGCATCCTCAGCGGCGAACTGCTCGGCTTCCTTCACGGCCTTCTCAATATCCTCCTTACTCATATTGGAAGAAGAGGTGATAGTGATGTGCTGCTCCTTGCCGGTGCCCAAGTCCTTAGCGGAGACATTCACGATGCCATTGGCATCGATATCGAACGTCACCTCAATCTGAGGCACACCGCGGCGGGCGGGGCGATTCCATCCAGATGGAAGCGGCCCAGAGACTTGTTGGCGGCAGCCATTTCACGCTCGCCCTGCAGGACGTTGACCTCAACGGAGGTCTGGTTATCCGCAGCGGTGGAGAAGATCTGGCTCTTCTTCACGGGGATGGTGGTGTTGCGCTCAATCAAACGGGTGCATACACCGCCCATGGTTTCAATGCCCAGGGACAAGGGGGTGACGTCCAGCAGCAGCAGGCCCTTGACATCGCCGGCCAGCACGCCGGCCTGCAGGGCAGCGCCCATGGCCACACACTCATCAGGATTGATGCCCTTGAAGGGCTCGCTGCCGGTGAATTTCTTCACGGCCTCCACCACGGCGGGGATACGGCTGGAGCCGCCTACCAGCAGGACCTTGGCCAAATCGTGGGCTTCAGGCCTGCGTCGCTCATAGCCTGACGCACGGGACCCATGGTGGCATCCACCAGGTGGCCGGTGAGCTCATTGAACTTAGCCCGGGTCAGGGTCACGTCCAGATGCTTGGGGCCGGTGGCGTCGGCGGTGATATAGGGGAGGTTAATATTGCTGCTGGTAACACCGGACAGCTCGATCTTAGCCTTCTCGGCAGCCTCCTTCAGACGCTGCATGGCCACCTTATCGCCGGAGAGGTCAATGCCATCGGTGCGCTTGAACTCGGACACCAGGTACTTCATGATGCACTGGTCGAAGTCATCGCCGCCCAGGCGGTTATTACCCGCGGTGGCCAGAACCTCGATAACGCCGTCGTCAATATCCAGAATGGAAACATCGAAGGTGCCGCCGCCCAGGTCGTAGACCATGATCTTCTGAGCCTGCTCCTTATCCACACCGTAGGCCAGAGCGGCGGCGGTGGGTTCGTTGATGATACGCTTGACTTCCAGACCGGCGATCTTGCCCGCGTCCTTGGTGGCCTGACGCTGAGAATCGGTGAAGTATGCAGGAACGGTGATGACTGCCTCGGAGACGGGCTGGCCGAGATAAGCCTCGGCGTCGCTCTTCAGCTTCTGAAGGATCATTGCGCTGATCTCCTGGGGGGTGTAGGCTCTTGCCATCGATGTTCACGTTGTGGTCAGAGCCCATCTCACGCTTGATGGAGGAGATGGTGCGGTCAGGATTGGTGATGGCCTGGCGCTTTGCCGTCTGGCCCACCATACGCTCGCCGGTCTTGCTGAAGGCCACCACGGACGGGGTGGTGCGGTTGCCCTCTGCGTTGGGGATGACAACAGCCTCGCCGCCTTCCATGACGGCGACGCAGGAATTGGTCGTACCAAGGTCGATACCGATAACTTT
>VOFB01003475.1_pt1 | contig 11651 bp, 16 predicted proteins | sample 5384141 | NCBI WGS metagenome assembly VOFB01 (sample SAMN12384721, study PRJNA508395) | human gut metagenome | isolation source: healthy gut A | host: Homo sapiens
GCTGAAGGTTATAACTATGATGTAGTACAAGCCAGAGTTAGAATTGTCTGGCATTTCTTCAAAAAAAATCAAATGAGGAAATTGCAAATGAAGTATTAGCTGGTAAATGGGATAATGGATCTGAAAGAAAACTACAAGCAGCAGGGTATGATTATGATGTAATACAAACAATAGTAAATCAAAAATCTGATGTTAATTCATCTAAAACATATATATTGTAAAATCTGGGGATACTTTGTCTGGAATTACAAATTTGGAACGACATACCAGGAAATAGCAAAGAAAAAATGGTATTGCAAATCCTAATAAAATTTATCCAGGACAAGTATTAAAAATATAGATATTTACTAAAAATAAGTAGAGGATGTATTCCTCTACTTAATTTTTTAACTTATTTTGAATTTCCAATAAAATATTAAATGCTTGTTGAAATGTTGTATTGTTCATATCAATTTCAAGAAATCTTTTTTAATATCTTTTTTTATCTCAATATTATTTGAATAATCAACAATATTAGAGTTTTGTGGTAGATCATCTATCACTTTGTATTATGGTTGCAAATTATCTAATTTTTTAGTATATTTTTCTAAAGATGAGATAGGAAAACCACATTTTATAATTTCAGGACTTAATGATGTGATTTTCAAACTTAGTTTCTCATTTAGAATTTTTGCATCTTCATTCAAAATATTGTAGAATATGCCGATTCTAAAAATATATATTGAGGATGCATCTTTTTCTTTTAATTCTTTATACTGCTTTAAAATTTTGCTCATTTTACCACTCTCCTTTTCATCTATCATTTCTAATAATTCTCCGAGGGAGTACAATTAAAAAGCTCGGCATAACATTTCTAGAGTATCAAAATGTGCCATATAAATCCTTTTTGTAAAAGATTTTTAAAGACTGATAACTTCTTCCAGTCTGTACAGTTAACCAATATAGTGATTTACCATTTTCTTTGAGATGTTCTTCAATTTTTAGATGTATCATATTAGCCTCCTTTCTATAATTGCAACTGCATATATTATAGAATGAAGTAATATTTATTTTAACTATACTTTGTTTTATAAAGTTGGGTGTATATATTGTAGGGTTACAATAATTGTGATAAAATATGGATAAATAAAAAATGATTGGAGGCTTAAAAATGCAAAGTTTTATCACTCATTGATGAAACTCTTGAGAAATTAGAAAATGGAAATTATATTGGTTGTGGAAATACATTAAAAATTAAAGATGATGTTATAAAAGCAAATCTAGACAAAAGAATTGAATATTATAAATGATTTAGAAAATGATATAAAGTGAAAACATACTTTATATAAAGTCTAGAAGGGTTAAATATATTTACATAATATGATATAATATGATTCAACAAAGAGAATATTCTCCGACTTTTTAAAAGGAGGTAATATTAATGGAAGAAAAAAATTGACACAAAGACTCATGAAGAAACAACCATTAAGATATAAATTGCTAATTATGATTAATAAAATCTCATTCATGAGATATATAGGATAGCTTATATTGATTGCTATCATAAAATAGATAAAAATAGGATTTATCTACTTTTTATCTACTAAGTTGGAAATAACTGAATAAAACTGGACAAAATTACAGATAAAAATATTGATTTTATGCTATTTTGAGCAAACTGCGACAAACGGATTTGATTAAAAACAAAACAGTTGTTTCAGGTGTTGTTGCAGACATTATTGAATAATTATGATTTTTTAAGAGCTAGAAACATATATTTCTAGTTCTTTTTGACATTATAAACATAAAGTGGTATAATATTAGTATAAAAACCAAGGAGGGCAAAAGCCTATGTATAAAAGAATCACAAAAAATTAATAATTCAGCTTTGGAAAATTCGGTATGAGGAAAAAAGGAAATAGACCGAATAAATGAGGAATTTTAGCAGTAGAGGAAGAAGCAAAACGAGATTATGAAGAACTTAAAAATTAGATACTGGATTTTTTTCAAGAGAATTAAAAACTGGTTGAGTTTTAGGAATCGATTGGATAAGTATTTATACAGAAAGAAATCATCAGATTCAAGAAATTCGAAGAGATATTTATCAAGTTAAATATAATCAGTTTGATGCAAGCATTTTTTTGAGAAATTCTCCCCAATCATGCAAATTTGCGTGATTAGGAACTTTTGATAAAAGTATTGATTTTTTAGTAAATAATAATAAATAGGTATATTACAAATAAAATTATATAAACAATATTGGGAGGAAATATACGTGAAGATAATATTAGATACAATGGGTGGAGATAATGCACCAGACGCAAATATAAAAGGAGCTGTAAAGCTGTAAATAAAGTTAAGGCTGAAATAGTTTTAGTTGGAAAAGAAGAAGTTATACGACTAAAGTTAAAGAATTTTATGGAAAAGAAATAGAAGAAATTTTGATAGATTAAAAATAAAAATGCTACAGAAACAATTGATGGAAGACTAACCCACAGTTGCAATAAAACATAAAAAAGATATGAAGGAGATGTATTTATTTCAGCAGGTAATTCAGGAGCATTATTAACAGGTGCTACTTTAATTGTTGGAAGAATAAAAGGAATAGATAGACCAGCATTGGCAGGAATATTACCAGCTTATAAAAGTCAATTACTTTTAATAGATGCAGGTTCAAATACAAATTGCAAGCCAATAAATTTATTACAATTTGCACAAATGTCTAGTATTTATTTAAAAAAACATTTGGAATTGAAAGTCCAGCAATAGGATTATTAAATATAGGAACAGAAGAAACAAAAGGAAATGAATTAGTAAGAGAAAGTTATAATTTATTAAAAGAAAAATCAAAAGAACTAGGAATTAATTTTGTAGGAAATGTTGAGGGAAGAGATGCATTTTCAGGAAAAATAGATGCTATTGTAACTGATGGATTTACAGGAAATGTATTTTTAAAAACAACAGAAGGACTAGGAAAATTTGTAAAGAAAAGTTTAGTAGAAAGTTTTACAAAAATTTATTTGCTAAAATTTCATATTTAATAGCAAAAAAACCAATAAAATCATTATCAAAAAAGCTATGGATTATAAATCATATGGTGGAGCTTGTTTTTTAGAGTGAAAAACCAGTAGTAAAAGCATGGCAGTAGTGATGACAATATTATTTGAATATACTATAATACAAGCAGAGAAATTTGTTGAAAATAAAGCAGTTGATAAAATGATAGAAGAATTTGAAAACAAAGAAAAAAAATAGTTAATTTTATGGTTAGCTGACCTAGTAGTATAAAATTATGAAAATATTTGAATTTGACTTGACAAAAACACAAACATATAATATAAATGAAATATCAAATATATCATTTGCAAACTTGAGAGGAGGTGAACTCAAAGATTATGAGTTCAGAAGAAGTTTTAGAAAAAGTAAAAGGAATTATTGTTGAACAATTAGGCGTTTCAGAAACAGCTGTTACAATGGAAGCATCTTTCATAGATGATTTAGGAGCTGATTCATTAGATATAGTTGAATTAGTTATGGCATTAGAAGAAGAATTTGATATAGAAATCCAGATAGTGATGCTGAAAAAGTTGTAACAGTTGGAGATGTAGTTGACTACATAAAAGAAAACGTAAAAATAATAAAAAAGACTATAAAAATGTATAATAATATGTTTTTATAGCTTTTAAATTTATAATACATGTTAATTTTTTATCAGTTTGAAATAAAAAATAACATAAACATATTTTAAAATTCTAAACAAGAATTAAGAGTATTAGAATATTTTTAAGAAAATCAAACAAGTAATATTTTATGTTTTTCTTATCTATAGCATTATTTGAAATAATATCACCACTGTAAATTGTATTAGTAGAAGAAAAATCTCATAATTTCCAATAATATTGTCAACAGTAATAGCTATAATTTTTGTTAATCGAAAATCTAACATTAATATTGTTAATTTCATCTTTTTTTATAGGAATAACATCAGAAGCGGATCAGAAAATTTTATATCTAATTTAGTAGAAACACCTTTTTTATTATATTAAAATAGTTTTTATTATCATTTTTCCAATCATTAAGTTTATGGGTCAATAAATTTCTAATGTTAACATATTCAAAATTGTCAAACAGTAATTTATAAGTTTTGTACTATCTTGACCTCTAAACTTTTTGTATCACAACCCAATACAATACAAATTAAATCCATATCATTTCTTTTACAAGCAGTTACTAAACATCTATTAGCACCATTTGTAAAACCAGTTTTTACACCATATACGCCATCTAGTACGCCTAACAATTCATTAGTATTAGACAAATTTTTAGGATAATTATTAATTTGTATAGTATGATTTTTAGTATTAACTATTTTTAAAAGGTATTGTTTTTTAGTGCATAATCTGTGATTAATGCAAGTTCATATGCTGTTGTATAATGATTGTCATTGTTCAGACCATGTGGTGTTTCAAAGTGTGTATTTTTAGTCCGGAGTTCGTTTGCTTTTTGGTTCATTAATGTTGCAAACCTTTCAATACTGTTTGAACAATATTCGGCTAGTGCAATTGCACAGTCATTTCCTGATTTTAACATTAGTCCATATAGTAAATCTTTTATTGTGATTTTGTCTCCAAGTTTTAAACCTAACCTTGATCCTCCTACATTTGCTGCTTGTCTTGAAATTTCTATTGTTTTAAATTGCAATTTTTAAAATAATAGTTGCTGTCATTATTTTTGTAGTTGATGCCATTTTTCTTTTTGCGTTCATTTTTCCTAATAATATTGTATTACTTTTTCTGTCTATTACTACATATGCTCGTGAATTGATTTTTTTCTTCTGCTGTTATATTTTTTCCATATACTGTTATTGGAAAGAATATTTGCATTATTAAAATTGTTACAATTGTTGTTTTTAAGCGTGATTTTTTTATCATATTCATACCTCTGTTTAATTATATTGGTTTTTTAGTATTTTATTGTAAAAATATATAAGAAATAATATACATATTATTTCTTAATTATGTATAAAAGCTGTATAAAATTTCGATAAAACCTTGATTTTGACGACAAAATGTACTATAATTATATTGAGGGTGGAAAAGGTTTTTTAATAAATGTATTTAAAAAACTTATTTAGACGTTAATTTTATACTAAAAAATATAAATTATAAAAGGAGATTAAATATGAAAAGTAGAAAATTAAGATTAACTATTTTATTATTTGCAATTAGTTTATTTGCAATTTTATTTATACCACATTCTGTAGAAGCATCTACACCTAAATCCAAATTGGTATATTGGAATTAATGAATATAGAAGTAACACAACACCAGAAAATATGGGGTATTCTATAAAAAACCAAATAACCATTTAACAATAGACCAAGGATATAAAATATGGGAAATAGTTAAATATAATAGTAATAATGAAAGTGATACAAATTATAGTACAGCTTTTACATTATATTGTGTAAAAGCTGGTGTAGGATTTAGAGAACTAATACAGATACATCAACAGGAACAAGTAAACCAGCTATTAAAAGAGCAACATACACAACTTCATATAATTTAGTAAAAGATAAAGCTGAATTGTTAAGCTTTAAAAGATAGAAATAGCACATTATATAGTTTAGTAAGTACAGATAATTATTATGGAATTTTAGCACTTGCTGATTTGATGTATATTCCAGAGGAATCAACAGCACAAAAAAACAGATTTAATAAATGCAGCATTAAAAGCTAATAATGTTAATCCATTAAATTATAATACAGCTTTAACAGATGAAGATGTTGATGCAGTTCAACAAGCAGCAATATGGTATTTTACAAATTATGATGGAGGAGATTCTTATACAAACGTATTTAATCAATTGGGTAAAAGACATGGCTATTCTATAAAACTACATCAATGAGTGAATACAAGTTTGCAAGATTATAACCCAATAGTTAATGGAAATAAATCAGAAGCAGGATTGGATAGAGATGAACAAGCATGTTATTTATATGATTATTTAATAAATACAGCAAAAGCTAATATATCAAAATATAAAGATGGAACTATAACTTCAAAAAGTAAAATTACATTATATACAGATCCAAATGTAGAAGATCATCAACCAATAATTTCAATTGAGAAAGAAAAACCATTTGACTTAGCTTTAAGAAAATACATTACAAAAGTAACAACTAAAGGAGGAGCTACAACAGATTTATCAAATTCAACATCAACAACAAGGGTTCCTTCAATAAATACTTCTACAATTGATACTGAATTTACAGCAACATATAAACATAGAAAAGAACCTGTAACAGTAAAAACAGGAGATGTAGTTACATATAATATTTCAGTTTATAATGAAGGAAGTAAAGCTGGTAGGGCTACAAAAATTGTTGACCAATTACCAACAGGTTTAGTTTTACTAGTTTGTCAGATAGTGCTAAAAATATTTATGATGCTACATGGGATGCTACTACAAATTCAGTAACATTTACAAGAAAGTCAAGTAATACAGACAATTTAGCAGCATATACAAATGGAAATCTAAAATCAGAAACAATTGAATTTACATGTACAGTTACTAAAAAAAGCAAGTAATACAAACAAAGAAATTTTGACAAATGTTGCATGGATTTCAGAAGAATATAACTCAGTGGATAATCTTACAATAACAAAAACTGTTGGTGATGATAGAGATTCAGAGCCAGATACAAAACCAAGTGTAAATAAAGATAATATGTCAGATTATAAAGGAAATACATCTAATAAAAATGAATTAGAGATTCAAATTATTTTTATAAAGGTGAACAAGATGATGATGATTTTGAAAATTAGTTTTACAACCAAATGAATTTGACTTGAAACTAATCAAACGTATTTCAGAAGTTAATAATGTAAAAGTTCCTGAAAGAATTAAAAGTGTTGATACAAGTAAATTAAATACAGTTGGTTCAGATGGAAAACTAATTACTACAGCTACATATAAAATGGATAAAAATCCTGTAGCAGTTAAAAAAGGTGATATTATAAAATATGGTATCAGAGTATATAATGAAGGTGCTACAGATGGTTATGCATCAGAAATTTCAGAAGATGTACCAGAAGGGTTAGAATTTGTTTGGTCTGAGAAATTAGAAGATGAATTAGATAAAGATACAACTTTATCACAAACAGAAAAAGATGCAATTTTATATAATCAATTAATTTGGACACCAAAAACTATAAACAAAGATACAAATAAAATTGAAGTAGTTACTACAAATTATTTAGCTAAAGGTGAGGGTGCAGAAAAAGCTGGAACAGGTACTAATTTAATTAAAGCTTTTGATTCAGCTACTCAAACTTTAGATTATAAAGATGTATATGTTTACATGAAAGTTGTTTCAGATAATATTGGTGGAACAACTATAAGAAATGAAGCAGCTATTACAAAAGATTCTGATTCAGATGGAAATGATATAATTGATAGAGATTCAACACCTGAAGATTGGAAAAAAAGAAGATGATGACAAATATTATGATGATGATAAAAAATGGCCATCATATAAAGAAGATGATGAAGATTATGACAATGTAATTTTACAAAACTTTGACTTAGCTTTAAGAAAATTCATAATAGCAGTAAGTCCAGATGTAGAAATTTCAGGTAGTGAATATTTAAAAGATTCAAATGGAAATTACACAAGAGCACCACAAGTTGATACATCAAAATTAAATACTGTAGGAAAAAGATGGAAAACTAATTACAACAGCTACATATAATCATCCAAAAACTCCAGTAGAAGTAAGTAGTAGTGATATTGTAGTATATATGTTAAGAGTATATAATGAAGGAGAAATTGATGGTTATGCAACAGAAATAAAAGATCATTTACCTCCAACATTAGAGTTTGTAAATAGTGAATTTAATACAAAATATAATTGGAAAGTTTCAGAAGATGGAAGAACAGTATCAACAGATTATCTAAAAGATAGTAAAGTTGAAAAATATAGAAAAGATGCAAATGGAAAAATTGTTTTGAATTATGTAGAAGTTCCAATTATGTGTAAAGTTAAAAAATACAGTAAATGCAGATGAGATAATAACAAATATAGCAGATATTACAAAATTTACAGATGGAGATAAAAATACAATAAAAGATAGGGATTCAGAAGAAGATAATGTAAATCTTCCTGAAGATAGCAAATTACCATCATATAAAGATGATGAAAAAGGTAATTATGTACCAGGACAACAAGATGATGATGATTTTGAAAAAGTAAAAAGTAAAAACCTTTTGATTTAGCTTTAAGAAAATTTATAATAGCTGTAAGCTCAGATACAGAGATTTCAGATAGTGAATATTTAAAAGATTCAAAGGGAAATTATAAAAGAGTTCCACAAGTTGATACTTCAAAATTAAATACAACAGGAACAGATGGAAAATTAATTACAACAGCTACATATAATCATCCAAAAACTCCAGTAGAAGTAAATAAAAATGATGTTGTTGTATATATGTTAAGAGTGTATAATGAAGGTGAAGTTGATGGGTATGCAACAGAAATTAAAGATCATTTACCTCCAACACTAGAATTTGTAGATGGAGAATTTAATACAAAATATAATTGGAAAGTTTCAGAGGATGGAAGAACAGTATCAACAGATTATTTAAAAGATAGTAAAGTTGAAAAATATAAAAAGATGCAAATGGAAAAATTGTTTTAAATTATGTTGAAGTTCCAATTATGTGTAAATTAAAAGATACTGCAAAAGTTAATGAAGTTATAACAAATATAGCAGATATTACAAAATTTACAGATGAAAATAAAAATACAATAAAAAGATAGAGATTCAGAAGAAGATAATGTAAATCTTCCTGAAGATAGCAAATTACCATCATATAAAGATGATGAAACAGGTGATTATGTACCAGGACAACAAGATGATGATGATTTTGAAAAAGTAGTTATAAAACCTTTTGATTTAGCTTTAAGAAAATTTATAACAAAAGTTAATAATACAGGTGTAACTACTGTATACCACAAGTTAAATATGATGCTGAAAATAACAAAATAACATATGAACATACAAAAGATCCAGTTGATGTTGTAACAAGTGATGTAGTTACATATACAATTAGAGTATTTAATGAAGGTATGAAAGATGGTTATGCAGCAGAAGTTTCTGATGATATGCCAGCTGGTCTAGAATTTTTACCAGATAATGAAACAAATAAAGAATACAGATGGGTAATGTATGATAAAGATGGAAATACAACAGATGATGTTTCAAAAGCTGTAAAAAAAATTAGAACAGATTATTTATCAAAAGAACAAGGTGAAGCTAAAATGAAAGAAGATTCATCTTTGAAAGAAAATCCATATTTGTTAAAGGCTTTTGATGGAAGTAAAGATATATCAGATGAAAATCCAGATTACTTAGATGTCAAAGTTGCATTTAAGGTTGTAGAACCTAATACTTCTGATAAAATAATTGTAAACTCTGCACAAATTTCAAAAGATACTGATAAAGATGGTAAAGATATTGATGATATAGATTCAATACCTGATGAATGGAATGATGGCGAAGATGATCAAGATAGAGAATATATTAAATTAAATTATTTTGATTTGGCTTTAAGAAAATGGGTAACTCAAGCTATTGTAATAGAAAATGGAAAAGAGACTGTTACTCAAACAGGTCATACACCAGAACAAGATCCTGAACCAATTGTAAAAGTTGAGTTAAATCGTAAAAAATTAAACAAAGTTACAGTTAAATTTAGATATTCTATTAGAGTAACTAATGAAGGTGATATTGCTGGTTATGCAAAAGAAGTTAAAGATTATGTTCAGCAGGTCTAAAATTTGTTGCAGCTGATAACCCAGGTTGGACAGATTTAGGTAATAATGTAATTACAACAAATCTATTAGCTGATAAATTGTTACAACCAGGTGAGAGTGCAGATGTTCAAGTTTTATTGACTTGGATTAATGGACAAAATAATATGGGATTAAAAAACAAATGTTGCGGAAATTTCTAAAGATTATAATGATAGGGGTGTTCTGATAGAGATTCAACACCAGATAATAAAAAGATGGCGAAGATGATATTGATGATGCACCAGTTATGCTATCAGTTTCTACAGGTAAAGTTAAAACATATTTTGCTCTTGGATTTACAGTTTTAGTAATGTTAGCAGGTGGAATTGTTTTAATTAAGAAATTTGTTTTATAATCATATATAAAAAAAATAAATCATTGAAGTTTTAAAGCTTTGATGGTTTATTTTTTTAGAAAAAGTTGTTTACTTTTAATTCTTGCTATGTTATAATTTGATGTGAAGTATAAGAAGTGTAGGAAGGAATGATATTCAATATGAATCAAATTTTAGCTACAAATCCAGAGCCAAAAAAAAAAAAGTAAAAAGTTGGAAATGTGAAATCAGGTTCTAAAGATATTGCAAGTGTTACAAAGTTTTTTGCAATTGGTTTGATTGTATTTGGTGCTTGTGTAATAGGGACTGGTTCATATGCTTTATATAAAGGTGAAGGCAGAAAAACATCAGTAAATGTGATGTCAAAGCCTGTTATTTCTGTAGAAAATGTTGATGGTGATAATTCTACTATTTCATTAAAAGCTACAAGTGATATTGGAATTAAGACTGTTGTATATCAATGGAATGATGGTAAAAGACTACTTTAACTGGTAATGGTGGTAAATATTTAGAGCAAAAAGTTCAAATTCCTTCAGGAAGTAATGTTTTAAATATTACTGTTATTGATAATCAAAATCAGGAGAGTACATATTCTAAAAAATATGAGTTAAATAGTAATATCAAACTAGAAGCTGTAGGAAATGGAAAAATTAGAATATCTTATGAAGGTGATACAGAAATATCTTATTTAACATATCGTTGGGATGATCAAGATGAAAATAAAATAGATATTAATTCAGATACTATTGATCAAACAATAGATACTTTGAATGGAAAAACATACATTAACTGTAGTTGTTGTAGATGTAAATAACAGGACAGAAACAAAAGTGCAAAAGACTAATGGTGTTTCAATTCCAACAATAGATATCAAATTTAATGATGATAAAACTGCGTATGTTATAAATTTAAAAGATGATGTAGAGTTACAAGAGGTTGTTATTACTTTAGATGAAGATGATAGTAAAAATATTCTTTAAAAATTGAGTGGTAAAGAATTTCAATTTGAAATTGCTTTGAAAGAAGGCAGTGATAATAAAATGAAAGTTCAAGTTACAAATTCTGATGACCAAACAGAAGAAAGGAGTTATGTTTAAAAAAAATAAAATTTTAAGCAGCATGGGGGATTTTAAAATAATAATTTTGAACGTGTCCTGTTTTGCTTGAACAAAGGAGGAACAGTAGAAAAATGTTAAAAGAAATTTATATAATAGATGATGATGAATCTTCAATATTAGTTTTAATAAATTATTTGAAAATGACAAAGAATATAAATTTATAAGTGTAAAATTAGATTTGTGTAAGAAAATTAGAAATGATGATAATACAATTACTCAGTTATTGTAGTTTCTTCTAACCGATGATTCTGAACATAATTAATATTTTGCGTGAGTATAGAATATTATAAAGAAACCTGTTAATGAAAATATTTATACTATACTGTAAATGTTTTGCGTTTGTGGCTATAAATAGACGTATA
>VOFB01003534.1_pt1 | contig 11647 bp, 14 predicted proteins | sample 5384141 | NCBI WGS metagenome assembly VOFB01 (sample SAMN12384721, study PRJNA508395) | human gut metagenome | isolation source: healthy gut A | host: Homo sapiens
CCGATAAGTCCTTCTGCCGTGAGGGTAGCGCCGGAAACGGTATCCACCTCAGCAGACTGCACTGCCAGCATTTCGTCCAGCAAAGGCAGCGCCTGCTTATAGTAGGGCTTATCCTCGCCGGAAGCATCCAGCACCGCAATATCGGTCATTTTTCCGTTCTGGATAGTCACCGACACCCGAATGACATCGCCAAAACCATAGGCGCTGCCCTCATAGATGCCGTCCCGGTAGCCGCTCTGCTCTGCCTGTGCTGCGCTCTGCGCCTGCAAAACGGAAGCGTTGTAGGCTTCAACTTCGGCAATTTCCTGCTTGCGCTGGCTTATCGCTGCCGCCCGGATCAGCGCCACCTGCTGGTATTGCCACAGTACCCCCCAAAATTAGCAGCAGGTTCACCGCCCGGAGGAGAAAATTTTTGTATTTCATTCTGCTGCTCCTTCCGTTTCAGATTCAATCCCGGTCTCTTCCGGCGGCAGTGCCGGCTCGGATGCCGGCAGCACTTCCTCAGAAGATGCCGGTTCCGGTTCAGAGGATGCCGGTGCATCTGCCGGGAAAAGCTGCTGCCATATTTCTTTGAGCCATGTGGGAACGACGCTCTTTTCTTCCGGATGCGCTACCTCCACGGTGGGCGCAGTGACCGGCGTTTCCTCGGGCTCTGCTGCTTCAGACGGTGCGGTTTCCTCTGCTGTCTCTTCCGATGCAGTCTGCTCCGGAGCGATTTTCTCTGTCGGGGCAACAGCCGCCTTTGCCAGTGCCAGCTTGACCGCATTCAGGATGCCGGTAGAGGAGTAGGTGGCACCGGAAACGGCATCTACATTAGGGTTTTGGCCTTCCAGAATGGCGGGGATGACTTGTTTGGCCCGGGAGAGATATTCCTCCTCGTCCTCGGCGCTCAGGATCGTGATATCGGTAATTTTATCCTCTGCCACCGTGACCTGCACTGTGATCTGCCCCTCAAAGCCTATGGCTTCGGCAGTGTAGATGCCGTCCAAGTAGATGGAGGGAGCCGTAAATTCCTCCACCACCAGCGGTGCGGCGGGCTTTGGCTGGGGCGGCAGGGGATTGTTGACCACCTCGCCGGTCAGAGCGTTCTGCACTGCGCCCAGAATGCCCCGGCTGGTGTAGGTGGCCTCGGAAACGGCATCCACCTCCCAGCTCTGAGTCTCCACTATGGTGGTCAAAAGCCGCTTGGCGCGCCGCAGAAACTGCTTGGTCTCGTGGGAAGCGTCCAGGATCCCGATCTCCGTGATGCTGCCATTTTCCATGGTGACCTGTACCCGGACGGTGCCGCCGTAGCCCCGGGAAGAGCCGACATAAACGCCGTCGGCATAGGGCAGCTTGGGCAGTACTTCTTCCTCCGCTTCGGAGGAAGCGGCTTCCACAGGCTGCTCCACCACGGTTGTCAGCATTTCCGGCACGGCGGCCAGCACCGGAACGGTGCGGGGCAGGGCAAAAAGTACAGCTGCCGCTGTCGCCACCGTCGGGAGCAGCTGCACCAGCGGCAGCAGCGCATGGCATCGTTTTTTGTTCATTCCAACTCCTCCTGACACGGAAAAGCAAGGCCGCCTGATGCCAAGCGACCTTGCCCTTTTGTGTTATATTTTACAATTAATTAGGCAGCCTTCCGCAAACTCACAGCGCCACGTTGACCGGCAGAACATACACGCCGTCGGCGGTGTAGTAGGTGATCTGGGTGACGGTCTTACCGATGATGGATGCAAAGTAAGGATCATCGGCATTGAAGCCCAGCTTGGTACCATGCCAGATGTTGGTCACATGATGCAGGCCGTACTCACTGCCATCGGCGGTGGTCAGCACTACGCCGTAGACCTTGTTGGCCTTGTAGTCCAGATCAAAACCGGAGATCTTCATCTCGTAGGTGGTGTGGTGACCGTTGGTGTTCAGCTCCACAGTGGCGCCCTCTACGGTGGTCTCGGTGGCGTTGACTTTGCCAAACTCCCACTTGCCGCTCAGCAGGTTATACCATGCGGTGATGTAGTAGGCAGGGGTCTCGCTGAGCTTGTAGTAAGCGTAGCTCTCGTTCTCAAACAGGGCATCCACACCGGTGTAGGTGGTGGTAGATTCCTTGCCCTTCAGGGTAACGGTAATGTCGTAGCTGTCGGCATCGGTGACCTGCTTTGCATTCTCCAGCGCCCACGGGGTCAGCACCTTGACCGGGAAGGAAACACCGGTGATGTCGGTGCCGTCGGCGTTGACATGGTAGGAACCGGCGGCAAGCTTGCCTGCACGGGTCTTGTTTTTGGTGGCGCTGGTAACAGCATCGATCTCAGATGCATTGTCCACACCGGCAGCTTTGTAGAAATCGGCGTAAGGGATGTTCATCTGGACATAGCTGGAGGACAGGCAGTTCTCCTGCTCCACCTCTTCCGCAGCGAAGGCCGGGACTGCCACAGCGCACACCAGCATGGCGGCCGCAAGGGCACCTACAAATACTTTTTTCAATCTCATTGTAACACACCTCTAGCTCTGGTTTGAAAATACATGGTTAGCTCAGCCTAACATTTCGTGCAAAGAAAAACCTGCGGGGCGAGGCCCCTCAGATGGTTAGACAGGCTAATTGACAAAATTTAAAATAGCACGCCTGCAGAGCCTTGTCAAGAAAAAGTGGGAATGTTTATGGAGGTTAATTTTTTGGCAGAAGGTGCCGCAAAGCCCTTGGGCAACACCGCACAATTCCCGCCTGACGGCTTGAGCACCGTTCCGGCGGCTGCGGCACTTAGAATTATGCGGTATTGCCCTTGACCTTTTTGCCGGAGCGCAGTATACTGCTTGTATGCGGTTAGTTATATTTAACCACAAGGAGGTTCGACATGATACAAGACGCATTCTGGGGGATCCTGATCCCCTTTCTGGGCACAAGTCTTGGGGCAGGCTGTGTGTTCTTTTTGAAAAAGTCCCTGAGCGACGGCATCCAGCGTGCCCTCACCGGCTTTGCAGCCGGGGTCATGGTGGCGGCATCGGTGTGGAGTTTGCTGATCCCGGCCATGGAGCAGGCAGCAGATCTGGGCAGGCTGGCGTTTTTCCCGGCGGCGGTGGGTTTCTGGCTGGGGATCCTGTTTTTGCTGCTGCTGGACCATCTCATCCCGCATCTGCACCAGAACAGCTTGCAGGCCGAAGGGCCCAAAAGCCAGCTCCAGCGCACCACCATGATGGTTCTGGCGGTGACGCTGCACAACATCCCGGAGGGTATGGCAGTGGGCGTAGTCTATGCCGGGTATCTTGCCGGAACTGCTCAGATCACCGCCGCCGGGGCGCTGGCACTTTCCCTTGGCATTGCCATCCAGAACTTTCCGGAGGGGGCCATCATCTCCATGCCCCTGCGGGCGGAAGGAATGAAAAAAGGCCGGGCATTTTGGGGCGGTGTACTGTCCGGCATCGTAGAGCCCATCGGGGCAGTGCTGACGATTCTGGCGGCAGGCATCGTGGTGCCCGCTTTGCCCTATCTGCTCAGTTTTGCCGCCGGAGCCATGCTGTATGTTGTGGTGGAGGAACTGATCCCGGAAATGTCGCAGGGGCAGCACTCCAACATTGGCACCGTGTTTTTTGCGGTAGGCTTCAGCGTGATGATGGTGCTGGATGTGGCACTGGGTTGACGGTTGGGGGGTCTTGAAAACGAAATCTCTTTCGGAATCTCCGAAAATGCCTAAACTCCTTGACAGAGGCAACAGCAGGGCGTATTATTTTGGCAGAAGGACCGCTGAGAAGCGGCTTTTTATAGAACAGAAAGTTAGCTTTACCTAACTTGCGACACGAGGAATTGCTGGCCTGTCATCCGGTGCAGTGGGCGCATCTGGTAAAAAGTATTGCATTGTGAACGGTAAACAGAAAGAAGGTGGCGTTATGTCCTTTTTTGAAAACACCCGAAAGCCCGTAGGCTTTGGCGGGAAGATCATGGTTGCTATGATGAACTTTGGACACAGCGCAATGGCAGAATGGGGGCTGCGCTTTTTACAGCCTGCCCCGGATGCCATGGTGCTGGACTGCGGCTGCGGCGGTGGAGCGAACATTAAAACGCTGTTGAAACTGTGCCCCAACGGCAAGGTGCAGGGCATCGACTACTCAGCCGTCAGCGTGGAAAAAGCGCGAAAGGTCAATGCCAGAGCCATTGCGGCAGGACGGTGTACCGTGCAACAGGCAAGTGTGGCAGAGCTGCCGTTTGAAGCGGAGCAGTTTGATGTAGTGACCGCATTTGAAACGGTCTATTTCTGGCCGGAGCTTGCGCAAAATTTCCGAGAGGTCTATCGGGTGCTGAAGCCAGGCGGGACTTTTTTCATCTGTAACGAAGCAAACGGCGAAACGGCAAAAGACGACAAATGGACGCAGATCATCAATGGGATGACCATCTATACGGATACTGCACTGAAAGAGTATCTGGAAAAAGCAGGATTTTGTCAGATCCAAAGCCACAAAAATAAAAAGGGCTGGCTTTGCGTTACGGCGCAAAAGCGGTGAAGTAGTGCAGCTGTAACACTTGGAACAGGGAAAAGCATGACATGGTTTGCCTGCCGGAAAGCAGAATAAGGAGAACAGGGAGGAACCTATGAAATACAAAATCGAGAAAAACACCGTGCAGGAGACGCTGATTCTCCCACTGTATTCCCGGAAGCTGTGTACGGAACTGTACCCAAACCTTTACCGGGACGAAACAGCAGTTCGGCTGCTCGACCAGATCGGCTACGATTTTTCAGAGGCAGAGGAAAACTCCCGCAGCCTGATGCAGCGGTTCGGTGCGCTGGAGGTGGCTATGCGGCAGAATGACCTTGCCTTTGAGGTGCGGGAATACCTGAAAACGCACCCCGGCGCAGCGGTGGTCAATCTGGGCTGTGGGCTGGACAGCACCGGCAGAGCCTGCGACAACGGCAGATGCAAATCTACAATCTGGACTTCCCGGATGTTATTGCCTTGCGGCAGCAGCTGCTGCCCGCCGGGGAGCGGGAGCAAAACATTCCCTGCGACCTGAAAGACCCCGCATGGTTTGGCAAAATCGATGCCTCCGGCGGGGCGGTGTTCTTTGCCTCCGGGGTGTTCTATTACTTCCTGACCCAGCAGGTCCGGGAACTGGTGCGGGGGATGGCGGACGCTTTCCCCGGCGGAGTGCTGGTCTTTGATGCTGCCAACCGTACGGCGGTGAAGATGATCGCCAAAACGTGGCTCAGGACGGCGAAAATCAAGGATGTCGGAGCATATTTCGCGGTTTCGGATGCTCCCAAGGAGATTGGCGAGTGGGACAGCCGTTTGCAAGTGTCCAGCCGGGGCTATATGCTGGGGTACAACGATTTGAAAGATCCTTCTGTCAGCGGCTTTTTCCGGTTTCTTGCAAGGGTCGGGGACAACGGGATGAAAATGCAGATCGTGAAGATCGGATTTGGAGACAGACAATGAAATACGCAGGGATGCCCTTTGGGATGTGTGTGCTGATGAAGGAGCTGGGTCTGCTGGCCCCCGCCCTGTGCCGTCTGGGCTACACCATGAGCGAAGCAGGCGGTGTGACGAACTTTGTGCGGCAGTACACCCTTGCCTCCGGCGGACCCTACTGCGACTGCGGGTACAAAAAAAAGGGTATAGAAAATCCATAAGTCATCTGCCACGGTCAACGGAGCAAAAACCACACACCCAGCAGGATCGCAAGGAAGATCAGGTTGGACAGGGTGAACAGCCCAAAATACTGCTTCTTTCCCTGTGGCAGCTCCCGTGCAATCTGCCGGTAGGAAATAAGACTGGCCATGGATGCGATCAAAGTGCCAAGACCTCCCAGATTGGTGCCGATGATGAGGGCTTGTGTCTCTGCCGTGAACCCGGACAGCAGCAGGGCGGCGGGAACATTACTGGTGACCTGCGAAGCAAGAACCGCCACCAGCACTTCCCGGCCGGTCAGAAACTCCTGCAGCCAGCCGGAAAAGGCCGGAATGCGCCCAAGATTGCCAATGAAGATGAAAAAAGCCACAAAGGTCAGAAGCAGGGAATAGTCCACTGCCCGTAAGGTGTGCGGGTCTGCAAAAAGAACGCAGACGAGTACAGCGGCAAAGGCAATGCCATAGGGCAGCACCCGGATCACGGACAGCAGGCAGACGGCAAACAGAACCAGATACAGCAGGATGATCCTCTGATCCCCCTGAGATGCAGAAGAAGAAACAAGCTCATCCACGGAGAGGGCGGCAGAGGCTTTTCGGCAGACCAGCGCTGCCCAAGCCAGCAGCAGGAGCAGAGAGACCAGTGTGTAGGGCAGCATAAGAAGCACAAATCCCCCGATGCTCATGCCGCTTTTTCCGTAAAGATAGAGGTTCTGCGGGTTGCCGATGGGAGTCAACATGCTGCCAAGGTTGGCCGCAATGGTCTGCATACAGACCACCGGGACCAGAAGGGAGCGGCGGACATCCGCTCCCAGACGGCTCAGGACCACGAACGTAAAGGGAACGAAGGTCAGCAGGGAAACATCGTTGGTGATGAACATGCTTCCCAAAAAGCACAGCCCGACCAGTACCAGTGTCAGCTGAAAGGTGCTGTGGGTGCGGGACAGCAATGCCCGTCCCAGGTCATCAAAAAAGCCCTGCCGCCGCAGCCCGGCCATGACCGTCATCAGGGAAAACAGGATCGCCAGCGTGCGCAGGTCGATGTAGCCGAGATACTGCACATCCGGCGGAACAAAGAAGGCGGAGACAACGGCCAGCACAGCGGCTGCGGTGAGGACCGTTTCCTGCTGAATGAATTGTTTGAGTAGTTTCATAGAGACACATCCTTGTAGTTGTAAAGGCTGCCCTGCTACGGTGCCGGACGGCCTTTTTTCGTATTTCAGAGCAACAGCTCAAACAACCCGATCATCAGCGGCATGGTCAGGATGGAAAGCAGCGTGCTCAGGACATAGATCGCACTGGAATGAGAAGCATCCCGGTCATAGAGCTGTGCCATGGAGGTGACCGTTGCACAGGCGGGGGCATTGCTGTAAATGATATTGACCTGCTCCACGGCGTCCAGCTTGAGAGCTTTGCGGAACAGCGCATTCAGAAGCAGAAATACAACGTGCATTCCAACGGCGATGCCCATGGAATAAAGCAGCCCGGTGCGGATCTCCGGTGTATCCTTGATCTGAAAGGCGTTCAGAACGACACAGGGCATGACCAGATAGACAAAGACCACAGACAGCACCTTACTGTCCGATGCCTTCAACAAGCCGGTTTTTACAACGGCATATCCCATCAGCAGAATCAGAAATAGCTGCGCGATCTGCTGCATCAATAAAGGGCTGATTTGCATTTGAATCTCCTCTTTTGCAATTCGTTTTTGCAGCACCATCCTACTCCATTGGCGGGGCATCGTCAAGAGAAAACAGAAAAAATGCGATCTGAATAAGAAAAAACGGATGGCTCCGCAGAGCCATCCGCTAAAACTGGTATCATCAGTCTTTCCGATACTTATACGCACCCTCAATGGCGTGGATCAGATCCACGATCAGGCTGTTATAGGGCACTGACACATTGTTTACAGATTCTGCTCGTCCGGTTTCCCAAAAGCCTGCGGCTTAAGCAAGAATTCCGGTGGACTGCAAAAACAGCACCAGCATCATCACCGGAGCAACGTATCGGATCATCACCCGGTAGAGTTTCTTGCGGCGGAAGGTCTCGCCGCTGCGCTGCATCTCGTCAATGACGTAATCCGGTGTTATGACCCAGCCAACCAGGATGGTGGACAGCAGGGCAATGAAAGGCATCATAACACTGTTGCTGACATAGTCCATGATATCCAACAGCTGACCCACCGATCCGTTGGGGAGCTGTACTTCAAAATAGAAGATGCTGTAACCCAGCGCAATGATGGCGGAAGCGGCCAGATAAATGACCGCCAGTACAAGCACCGTCTTTTTGCGGCCCGAGTGGAAGATCTCCATGCAGTTGGCGGTGATGGATTCCAGCACCGAGATGCAGGAGGTCAGGGTGGCAAAAATGGCAGTGACAAAGAACAGGATGCCCACGAACACGCCCGCCTTGCCCATGGCGTTGAATACCTTGGGCAGCGAGACGAACATCAGGCTGGGGCCTGCGCTCATGCCCTCGGTGCCAGAGAAAACATACACGGAGGGGATGATCATGGCACCGGCCAGCAGGGCTACGCCGGTATCGAAGATCTCAATCTGATTCACCGCTTTGTTCAGGTCTACGTCCGGTTTGACGTAGGAACCGTAGGTGATCATAATGCCCATGGACACGCTGAGGGAGAAGAACAGCTGGCTCATGGCATCCAGCAAAATCTGCAAAAAGCGGCTGACGGTCAGCCCTTCCATGTGCGGGGTCAGGTAGTAGCGCAGACCCTCCAGACCGGTGCGCATCTGGCCGGAGGCGTCCTCGTGGCGCAGGGTGAGGGCGTAACCCGCAATCACCACCACCAGAACCAGCAGAATGGGCATCATGTAGCGGGACACCCGCTCAATGCCTCCCTCCACGCCGTTGTACACGATGAAAGCAGTCACGCCCATGAACAGCAGAGCGAACACCACAGGGGAGACCGGCGAGGTGATGAAGCTGGTAAAATAACCGTCCTCAGCAGCGGCAGCAGACTGTCCGGTCAGGTAGACTGCCGCATATTTTGTGATCCACCCGCCGATGACGGCATAGTAGGTCATAATCAGAACTGGCACCAGAAAAGTCAGGATGCCGAGGAATTTCCACTTGGGGCGCATGCTCTCGTAGGCGCGGATGGCACTCTGCTTGGTGCGGCGGCCAATGGCGATATCCGAGGTGAGCAGTGTGAAACCGAAGGTCAGCACCAGCACCAGATACACCAGCAAAAACAAACCGCCGCCATCTTTTGCGGCAAGGTACGGGAACCGCCACAGGTTGCCGACACCCACCGCACTTCCGGCGGCAGCAAGGACAAATCCGATTTGTCCGGAGAAACTGCTTGCTTTCTTTTCCATGATTCTGAAACTCCTATCCGTATTTCCTATTGTAATATAGTATAACATGAAGTATCATATCAGTAAACCGAATAAATTTACTATGACCTATAAATTTTGCTTATGGAGCGCTTGAGATGCGGGAACAAAAAAGAAAGGAAAAGCACAATCCAGACGGTATCAGCGGCAGACCACAAGAATAAATTGTGATTTCACAAGATTGGAGTTATAATAAGAGAAAAGTTCCTGCCGGGGCAACCGCCCGGTGGTATGGATAGAAAGGCAGGAAAACAATATGCACATCAGCTATAAACCACTCTGGCACACACTGATAGAGCGTGATATGAGAAAAGAAGATTTAAGGCTTGCCGCCGGTATGACAACGAATATGATTGCCAACATGAGCAAAGAGGGAAAGCACATCAGCACGGACGGATGCACCGGGAATATTTGAGAGAAGTCTACCCAGCCAGATTGAACACATTGATACTGACCGGAGAATTGTGGACATATCTTGCAGACCTGAACGAACAGGCACAGGAACGGTTAGATATCATCATGGAGCAGATGAAAATTACCGAGGGAGTAACCGAGAAATTAAAGCGTACCCGTCAAATGGAATGGGTGCGGCGGTGCAATAATATCCACAATCGGGTAGAAGAAATTGTTTTGCATGAGATAATTTATTCATAATAGTATGGTGTCAGGCTTATGACAAATCAGAGGTTAAAAGGTGCGTTATGTTAAAAAGCATAGGGTTATATTTTAGAAAAATAGATTTTCTGAATTTTGCAGTTGGAGCTATAATGCCAATCATTGTATTGTTTATAGTTTATTCATCAGTCAAATCAAATATAATTCTTCAAGACACTGATTTTTTATCACTGTTGATGAATCATAAAGGGAAATTCATATTTTACTTTTTCGTCTCCTTTATTGAAGAAGTTATTTTTAGAGGAATTATTTTTGGGCTGTTGCTGCAAAAATGTAAAAATAAGTATTTGAGTTGCGTAATAGCTGCACTTATTTTTACACTACCACATATTTTTAATACCGATAATATTTCTGTTCTGGTAATGTTTATTTTTCCTTTTCTATATGGAATATTTGCCAATGAAATGTTTTACACTACAAAGAGTATTTGGATGCCCACAGGATTTCATTGGTTATGGAATTATACAATAACAAGTTTGTTTCTTGTTACAGGAACACAAAGTTTCATATATGTACATATCATAGCAGCAATGATTATAATGATACCGTTGTTTTACATTGTTATTGGGAAAACACGCCTAAGTGGCGATTGATAGCTTACAGTTTATCGCTTTATACAATATCAACTGAATAACCACAGCACGAACCGCTTTTACAATGGGATTGGGTGTGGTATACTGGACGCAACAACTGGAAGGCCAACGAGGGAGCGTAAAATGATTACGAAACATATTGTTGTCGAACCATTCGATGAACATTGGAGACTGGATTTTCTTAAAATACAGAATGAACTTACGGATGCTCTTGGGCAGCTGGCAATCAGGATCGAACACGTGGGGAGTACTTCTGTGCAAGGGCTGTCTGCAAAACCGATTATTGATATAGATGTAGTTATTAAGGATTACAACGCTTTGAAAGATACTATTTCTGCCTTGGAGAAAATTGGTTATCAATATGAAGGAGACCTCGGTATTCCGGGACGAGAGGCATTTCGCTACGATGGTAAAGATCACCTGAAAAAACATCATTTATATGTGTGTCCGGCTGATTCGCCGGAGCTGAAAAGACACATCGCATTTAGAAATTACCTTCGGACACATCCCGATGCTGTGCGAAAATATTCTCTTATAAAAGAAGAGGGAGCGAAAAAATACCCTGACGATATTGAACGTTATATTGAATATAAATCTCCCTTCATCGAAGGAATTTATTCGGAAATCGGAATCTGAAATCTCCTGATCTGTCAGGTGAATAGATCATTCTGCACCTTTCGGCAGATAACCCTAAAACGGTTGTCCGCTGTTTTTTGCCCGTACATCCCGGCAGGGGAAATCTGCCCGATAAAACCCGCCTGCGGGCGGCGCATGAAACGGTCAACGGGTCAACAGCTCAAAATGATTCCGCTTTGTGACCAGCAGCCCTTCCTTTTGCAGCTTGGAAAGCTCTACCGACATGGCGGCACGCTCCACGCAGAGAAAATCTGCCAACTGCTGACGGTCAAAGGGAATGTCAAAGGAGAGGGAGGACTGCCGGATGGATTCGGCAGACAGGTAGGACAGCAGCTTTTCCCGGGTGGTGCGCTTGCTGACATGGGTGATCTTATCGTTAAAAAGCAGTATTTTGTTTGCCAGAACGCTGACCAGATTGCGGATGAGCTTCTGGTGATGGTCGCAGGCGGTGGGGCAGGAGGTGAGCAGCCGCTTGACGTTCAGCAGCAGGATCTCGCAATCCTCCTCTGCCACCACGCTGATGTTCAGGATGGCACCGGGGGTGGCGGCGTAAGGCTCCCCGAAAAAATCTCCGGTATTGCACTTGGACAGGATGTTGCGGTGTCCCCAAAGGTCCTCCTGGATCACAAGGGTGGAGCCGGACAACACAAGCCCCATGACCTCCGTGGAATCTCCGGCACGGAAAATGTAGGAGCCCCGGGGTCGGGTGATTTTCGCTGCACTGACACAGTGCAGGATGGACAAAATCTCATCGTCGGTAAGCCCGGTAAAAAGGGGCAGTTCCGCAGAACAGGCAGAT
>VOFB01001293.1_pt1 | contig 11644 bp, 15 predicted proteins | sample 5384141 | NCBI WGS metagenome assembly VOFB01 (sample SAMN12384721, study PRJNA508395) | human gut metagenome | isolation source: healthy gut A | host: Homo sapiens
TTAATTTTCCGTTTAACCCTGGGATAACTAATCCGATAGCTTTTGGCAAAGACCTGCTGTTAGGGGAACGATGTTAACTGTCGTCCGCATCGGGATCTTCTTAAATCACCTTTTCTGTGGTCCGTCAAGAGTCATCTGATCACCGTAAGCATGGATTGTTACCATGATACCAGACGGATTGGTGCATATTTGTTTTAATGCATCAGCCATAGGTGCTAAGCAGTTTGTTGTACAAGAAGCTGCAGAAATAATTGTATCTGTTGGTTTTAATGTTTTATGGTTTGTGTTGTAAACGATTGTTGAAGATCGTTACCAGCTGGAGCGGAGATAACAACTTTTTCTTGCACCTGCATTGATATGAGCCGAGCTTTCTCTTTGCTTGTGTAGAATCCAGAACACTCTAATACAACGTCAACTTTTAATTCACCCCATGGGCAGTTGTTTGCATCTGGGAAAGCGTAGATTTTGATTTTTTTTCCGCAAACGATGATAGAATCATCTGTGTAAGATACTTCATCAGCATGCTCATATGTACCCTGTGATGAATCGTATTTTAATAAGTGTGCAAGCATCTTTGGAGATGTTAAGTCGTTGATTGCTACAACTTCGTATCCTTCTGCTCCGAACATCTGTCTGAAAGCAAGACGACCGATACGGCCGAAACCGTTGATTGCTACTCTTACTGCCATTCTTAATTCCTCCTAGAATTGTATAAAATATACTTTTGGAAAACTATTGTTCCCAAGCTTCCTTTATTTTAACCAATTTCTGTATAAAGTTCAAGTGTTTTTCATGAGTTTGTTAAATTTTTTCACTATATTTGTTTTTCGACTATGTTTTTCATTCACTTTGTACAAAATCACGTACAATCTATTCCATTTTCTTGTAAAATAAGTTATATTAGATATCAGGTAAATGCATGATAACAACGTTTTATTATAACCTGTCAGATGTATTTTTATAAAATTTTTATTATTAATTTTGCTAATAAATTTTTTCACGGAAAGGAATATAGATTATGGAAACCAGATTTTCACATTACCGGCTCTGGGCACACACATGCACAGCCAGTTTTCCGGGGACAGTGAAGCCCCGCAGGAAGAAATGATCTCTTCTGCTATTGAAAAGGACTTGCCGGGATCTGCTTTACAGATCATCTTTGATATTGATTATCCTGAGGAGCCGGATATTTTTCTTCTCGATCTGCCAAATTATACTTCGTCCGTACTTGCCTATCAGGAAAAATATGCCGCAAAGCTTCCGGTACGCCTCGGCATTGAGATTGGCTTACAGCCGCATCTAGTGCGCTGTACACAGATATTTTATCGCAGTATCCATTTGATTTTTGTCATAGGTTCCTCCCATGTTGTGCATGGATTTGATCCGTATTATGCGGCTTTTTATGAAAAACGGACAGAGAAAGCCGCCTACCGCGAATATTTTGAATCCATTCTTGAAAATATAGAAAGTTACCATGATTTCGACGTATACGGACACCTCGACTATGTTGTCCGCTACGGTCCGACTTCCCATGAAAATTATGACTGGAGAGAATATCAGGACGTGATAGATGACATTTTACGAAAACTTGTCTCCCATCGCAAAAGGCATCGAGCTGCACCCCGGCGGCTTCAAGTACGGTCTTGGCCACCCGAATCAACCGAGGAGATCATCCGGCGTTACCGTGAGTTAGGCGGCGAGATCATCACGATCGGTGCCGACGCCCACAAACCGGAACATGTTGCATTTGATTTTGCAAAAGTTCCTTCTATATTAAAAGATGCCGGCTTTGAATATTTTACTGTATTTAAAGAACGAAACCGGAGTTTGTGAAGATCGAATAGGAAAAGTGGCGGTGTAAAATCCGCCATTTATTCTAATTCCAGATTCCACTATCTGCAATCTTTTTTATGCTTTGAATAACTGTATCGTAGGTTTCTGGCACAAATAGCAAGCCTAATGTTATTTCCTCATAATCTTTTTTATAAGTCTCTTTTTCTATAATTTCATATAAAATATCCGTCACACATACATTTTCTTTTTGCTGATGGACAAACTGCTAATGTTGAACGCTGTTTTCTTACTTCATCATGATGCAAATTCATAAATCATTCCCCATTCGATCAATTTCTTTGCGTTGCACCAGTTAATGCCGGAATCACTTCCGACAACTGATCTTTCGTAAAACATTTCTTTTTCTCACATAAGAAATCAATATATCTATTGTCTCATGAATTGACAGCTCCGTGTACTTTCTGCCTGTCCAATACTGTCAAGTAACTGTAGAAGATCAGCATTCGAATCTGAAACCATAATCGGACGCCTTTTATTCTAACTCTTTCGCTTCCCACTGTTATAGTACGACCATTCGTCGCCTCACGATTTGTAACCACTTCCAATCACCGCTGGCATCTGCGTTGTTAATCTAACTGATTGGCAAATGATTCTCCTGTGACATACCCATAAATCTCTGATTTACTTTGTATATATTTGCGCATAATAACCAGCGACGGATCAAGATAACTCTTCCCAAGTAATCCGTCACGCTTTGGAATATAATAGATTCCATTATCATACCGTTCCAAAACCATTAGCAACAAGTCGTTTCACGGCCTGCCGAACTGCATTTTCAGACAATCCCTGAATTGTCAAGTCATTCAAAAAAAAATAGGTTCATTATATCCATAATTTTCCATCAGATAAGTTTTAACATTTTCTCACCTCTTTTTAAGAGAGTACCATATTTATATATACTATGTCAATATCTGTGTCATTTTATTATAAAATTACGATTATCCATATGTTCTGAATCATATTTGTTATTAATTTCCATATCCCCCTATGTCCTAATTAGTGGCCGGTAATAATAATCCTCATAAATATCAAACGCAGTAATGATATCCATTATTTTTTGTAATAACATCCTCTAAAGTTGATCCATGCCGTTGAATCTTTTGTATGAATTCTTCTTGTTCCATATGCCGTTATTAATTCTTCCAAACTTTTATGATATTCTTCTCGCTCACCGAAAGCTCCATTCAGTTTACAGATCGTACTTTCCAATTCTGAAAAAGAATTTATTTTCTTTTTATAACGTTGCAGTGTCTTATTTCTTGACCACTTTTCTTCCATGAGTTTTTCTTCATATGCCCTGTCGATCGTATCTACCCGATGCATTTTAGTCTCAATGAATTCGGGTAAATATCAAATGTAACAGACATTTATTCCACATAAATGCCATTCTCTCCAACATGTATGATTCCATCATACTGCGAAAGGCTTTCTTCTCTTGTATCATGTGTAATGACTAAAACGGTTTTTCCTTCAAACTCTTTTCCTGTAAACAGATAATGTTCTACTGCCGATTTCATTTTTGCATCCATTGCAGAAAACGGCTCATCGAGAAGGATCACCTCTGCATTTTTTTGGCGCCATACGCAAAAAATGCGACTGCCTGTTTTTCCCCTCCACTAAAACGCTGACATTCTTTTTCTTTTCTGTTGAATATCCTTCAAAAAATTCCGGCCAGATACTCTTTCCTACGCTGTCGATCCCATCCATTGGATAAGAATGAAAAACGGTTATATTATCTACGATCCCCGCTCTGTAAATATGTTCGTTCTGATCCGTATAGGATATCAATTCAGAAATGTCATAGTTTCTGATATCTTCTCCATCTAATCTGATAACGCCGGAACTGTTTTTTCATACCCCATAATAAGTTTGAACAAGGTTGATTTTCCTGCTCCGCTGTGTCCGACAACAGCATACTTCATGCCTTTTTTATTGTTAAATTTATATTTTCCAATGCGAAACTTTTTCCTTTTGAATGTCACATTTTTGAATGTTATATCTGAATTTAATTTTTTCTTTCGTGGCAGGACTGTGACATGCGTATCCTGCGTATAAGATAATACTTTTTCTTCACGTCCTTCATTGACTGTATTGCTGTGAAATTATAGAGGACAGTATCGATCGGTTCGATAAAAGAAGATACATAACTAAGCGTGGCAACTCCGACTCCCACTGTGATCTCGTGCTTATAAAAAAGAACTGCTACCACTGCAAATGTGAATATTTTCACAAATTTAGTCGTTAATTCACTCACGCCTAATACCATGCTCTTCTTTTTCCCATACTGATACCGCTTTTCTGCTGTTTCATTTAAAACGTGTTCATGCTTATCAAGTATTTTTCCTACCGTCATCTGATTAATAACACGAAAACCTTCCAATAAATCCGTAATCTCTGTAACGTACTCCGCCATCTGTGCCTGATATGTACTTCTTGCGTCAGTCAGCGATTTTCCTATCATTCTCGGTATCAGGATTGCAAATATCGAAGCCAGAATTATCACCAGCGCAATTCTCCAATCAACTCCGAAAAACAGCACGACACCATACACAATTATCATGTTTACGCAGCGTATGATACTAATAACAGGTTCCAGATAATCCTGTTCTAACGCTGTAATATCATTTCCCTGTAAGGAAACATATTCGCCAATGGAATGCTTATAGAATCTTGATGGTTCCATATGAAACAAAGAATACAAAAAATCTCTTTTCAGTAAATTTTCGAATTTTATTCCGCCTTTAAATGCATACAACGCACAAAAATACTGTGATAAAGTATAAAAGACCAGTAATGCACCATACGCCAATACCACCATCACGATCTTTTTTGAGAGGGCTTTGCAGCCCATAATCAAACAGCCATTGTTGAAGCAACGGTGAAAAAGCCAGACAGATAACACCTGCCAAATCCCATAAAATCTGGGCGATAATATATTTTTTTGTTTTATATATATACGTGTTCAATGTTTTTCTCCTTATATACCCGGCTCTGATCCCTGCTTTTCACATGCCCTCGATGATGCTTATACTCACTTCCTTTACTAATGCCATAATGCTCTATATCGTGTCAATTCAATATTAATCCCAATTCATGATCGCACCATTTCTACATCTTCTGCAACCGTATCAGTTTCCCCTTGTCCAAGTGTTCTGGAAAAAACATGCACACAGTCACGATCAGTGCCAGCACACCGGAAGTAATAAATATTGCTGATGTATCCACATATGCAACAACGATACTCACCAGAAACGATGCCACAGGCATGGATCTTTGCACCTGCCGCGGTTGTAATGCCGGATATTCTGGCAAGGTAGTCTGTGCGGATTCTTTTTACTGCAAACACACTCAAATGCGAATTTACCAATGCCACCGTATATCCCAGAATAAAACTAAATACTGCGGTAAACGCACAAACCAAAATCCGGCTTGTATAAAGCGGTCTGCATACCGGGAGCATAATATAAAACAAAGCAATCCCCAAACCACTCGCAATCCAAAGCCCCTTTCCCGGAATAATACGCTGTACCATTGGATAAGTGACGGAGCCAAGCAGCATACCTACGGTTATGGAGATTCCGAGAATTGATAATATCTCCGCTCCACCGCCCAATATATCACCGGCAAGGGGTGCCTGTAAACTGTTCAATGGAACTAAAATTGCATTCAAGGAAAACCGCCAAAAGTAAAAAAATGCGGATCATTGTATCTTTTTTCACATAAGAAAATCCATCTGCCAGATCTTTCACATATGCCTTACGGTCAAACTTCTGCTTGACAAGCCCCTGCTCTTTTGTATTTACAAATACAATGATCAGTGCGGACAGCAAAAAAGTTGTCATATCCACGTAAATTGCACCGGAAGTTCCAATTACAGCTATAATTGCCGCTGCAACAGCCGTTCCGATTAATTCTACCATACTTGACAAGGTTGTCGATAACGATATTCCATATTCATAGTATTCTTTTTCCAGCACCTTTGGCGTCAATGCAGCACTTGCCGGTCCCCGGAATGCCTCTACCGTAGAAATCGTCAAAGTTGTAACCAACAGCATCCATGCCTGTAAAAATCCGAACAGATACCCGGTTGCCACAAATGCAACACAGACCGCACGTATCAAATCCGTGACAATCATGATTGTTTTCTTTTCTGCCCCTCTACCCATGCTCCGGCTAACGGCGTAATGATAATAGATGGGATTCTATTCACACCATAAATGATAGCCGACCATGCGGCATTTCCTGTGATTTCATAGACAATCCATGTGGATGCAATTGCGTCAATGGAATCTCCGAAACGATTGATCAATGCCGCTATCATAATTTTCATGTACTCGGTCTGCCGAAAGATATCACGGTAGCCGACCTTACTTTCCTGTTTCATACAACACTTTTTATTCCTTTCTTCTTTTCGCCTTTTTTCATTATACAAGCTCCGCACAAATTTGTAAAATAAGTAACCAGAAACAAAAAGTTTCCATTTATGTATATATCAAATTGATTGATATACATTGTCTTTTTCTTCTTCCCGCTATATAATTTATTTCAAAATATACGTTGATTAGAGGTTATTACAAATGGGTGTCAGAAACGCAGGAAAAACAATCCGTGAAGCACGGATTAAAGGCTGGTTTAACGCAGGAACAGTTATCCGAAGGGGTATGTTCTGTTCTCTCGCTTTCAAGAATCGAAAATGGTTCCGCCGGTGTCAGTCCTGTCACATTTCAAGCACTTATGGCTCATGCGGGTGCTCCCTGCGAAGTTTACCCGATCTTTGCAAGCAGAACAGACTTTGACTGTTTCTATACCCTCAATCGTGCGCGCTTCTATCTGGGTTCCGGCAGTTAAGTCAGGCATATGAGGAATTAAATAAGCTGGAAGAATGGAACTTTGCAGATAACAAACTCTCTTATCAGGAATATCTTTATTTAAACGGTCAGATTCAGGTGTGCTCTGGCTGTGCAGACCATCATGCCCTTTATGACCTTTTTTTCTTCCGCGCTCCATATAACACGTCCTGAAATTGACTATTCAGATTTTCATCATCTTTTATTATCTATTGTTGAAATCGAACTGCTTATTGGAGTTGCACAGGAATTACTTTTTATCTGGGAAAAAGCGATCTTTGTTATAACATCTGTTCACAAATTGCTTCCTATCTTGCAAACGCTGAAATCGATTACCTGAAAAAGATTCTTTATATGCACAATACGCCATTGTCTACACAAAATATTTATTAGAAATGAAAGATTACAACGAGGCTCTTTCCATAGCAGACAGTAACCGCCACAAAATGGTACAGAATTCTGATGATTCCGCTTTATTGGAATTAACTTTTCTGACTTCTCTGGGTTACTATTATACTGGCGAAATTGAAACTGCCTACACCTATTTTAAGAATACCTTTTATGCGGCTCATTCCATTGAAAGCTGCTATGCCACCATTTGCAGAAACTATGTTTTAAGCAGACATCTGTTTTCACTAGATGATTACCGGCACAAATGGATGATATTCCTCTGATTATTTTTCCAATCAAAAAAGCCATAAACACCTCTGATTTAACAGATGGTACTTATGACTTTTTCTCCCCTGACATTTTAACAATTGGCAGATTAATTCATGACCTTCGTACCGAACAGAGTATTTCACAGATTGTATTATGTCAGGGATTATGTTCGAAATCAAGCTTTCAAAAATTGAAAATGACACCCTGCAGCCAGATATCTTTTTAACAGAGGCTTTATTACAGCGGCTTGGCAGATCAGAACGCGGTTTACTTTCTGGGAAGCGAACGTGAAAGTAAAATCTATGAATTAAAATTTAAGTTAATGCATACTCCAAAATATCAGATTGATACCGTGTCACTGCATTTAAGCCAATTAGGTTCTGTACTTACTCAAAAAGATGTTTTACCAAAACAATTATTTGATTTAAGTTACGCAATAAACAGTACACTATCTTCTCAGGAAAAAAATAAAAATTTTGTCAAATGCATTATCATACACTCTGCCAGATTTTGATATACATCTTATTTATAATTATCGATTATCATGGGCAGAACTTTCACTCTTAACAAATATTGCTATTAACTATCAATCAATTGACCCAAATAAAAGTATTTTATATTTTTCTAAAATTCTTGACTATTGCGGATTAAATTCATTTGATATTTGTTTTACAGCCACTTTTCTTTCGCCTGTTTTGACATTTTTTGCACAAATTTGTACATAGACAAACATTTTTACAAATTATTAGATTTATTCTCCGAAAAATATTTTAGTGCTCAAAAGAAAGTCTTATGCAATTTAGGATACTTCTTTTTTTATTATGCGCAGGCTCTTGGAGAAGTTCACAACTATACTATGGTAAAATGTTATGGTCATTATGCCTGCGCTATTCAGGAGCTTTATGAAACTAAACCAAATTCCGATGTTCTAAAAAGAATACTTATTGAAAGATTTTGATATCACTCTGGTTTAGGCAATCCATTGAACCCCATCAATTACAGTTTCTCCATAAGGCACAATCCCATCACTGCTTACTCCACCAAACAATGTAAGCAGTGAACAGGCAAGCATCATTCCTGCAACCATCTTTTTGATTTTGTTTTTCAGATTTTTCTTCATGTTTTTCTCTCCTCTTCATTTGTTTTTCTTCTCCATTTTATCTGCCTCCACCAAAAAAAGAACATTACATAAACGGAAACTTTTTGGTTCCATTTATGTAATGTTCCTTTTTGTTTTCTGCTTTTATTTACCTTGCATCTCATGTTCGCCATCATGAAAACATTATTTTCCTGCGACTGCTACCCCCATGAAATTCGACCGCAAATGGTCCGTCATAATCTTTATCTTTATAACGCTCGGTGGAAAATGCCATATCTTTCTGTAGTTCCAACAGATTGCCGCTGACGGAACCTCCGGTTACCGGCGTCACTTTCTCACCGTCAGAAAGATATGCCAGACGGATCTCGCCGCCAAAATATCCGCTTAAGCTATCCATGGAGAAGTCAGAAAAACTTACCACATAAAGGTATGGTTCTTTTTTCATCTCCTCAAAAGCTTTTGTGCCGTTATCCAGTTTTACCGCACTGTAGATTCCGGTCGGCTCGACACCTAAATAGTATGCAAACCGGGCATTTCCATGAATTGCCTTCAGTTCTCCCTCTTTTAATAGTGTAAGATCTTTCATCGGGATTCCCTCACTTGAATAAGGATTGGATGCATGGAGCGTGATATTTAATTTTTCTCCCTGCACTTTTTCTCCTGCACATCCATTCCTGCTGATAGTTAGAATAACCCGGATAGACCATGCCGGAGGATGACCGGTCCATGTAAAAATCGATCAGTGTGCGCACATTTTTTCGGAAAGAAGCGAGCTTATAGTTTCCTTTTTCCGGTGCTTTCTGTCGCCCTTGCCCTGTCGCATACCCGTTCCAATGCTTCTTTTGCCTGTGCCGTCCAGTGCCTCTGTGTCAAGATCATCATATGCGAACTCCTGATACTGCTCGACATCCTGTGGTGTGATACACTGTACGACAAACTCTCCGTTCACACTGCTTTTTTCATAGGAAACATCAATACCCTCTGAATTGTAAATCGCAGTCGTCGTTTTTTCCATGAAAAACTCAGCCCGTATTGATAAATGCATCTTCCTGCACATCCACACAGTAAAGCGCTTTTACAAATGCATCTCCGATCTCCTCAAGGCTTTTTTCCACAAAGTGAGCTTTTTACCTGCACTTTATTCTCTTTTTTCCCTTTTGGGAGTTCAAAAAATGGATTTTTTACAAAGGAAGCTGCGTAATAAGCACCTTTTTACCGCCTCATCTACTTCCTCCTGTGTCATCTCGGAAAAATGTTGATATTTGCGGAACCACGCATTTTCTTTCCGTCTGCCTCAAAATCACGGTAAATGGTAACCGCAGACACCGCATCCTGTTTCATCCTGCGCATATCAAGTTCTTTTTTTATAAAATAAAGTTCTGCACCCTCGACTGTTTTCTCTGTCACAAGGTAGGTTTCTATCTGAAATTTCCGAATTGCCTGTAATATTTTTTCACGCATCTGTCTCTCTCCTTTTTATCCCAATCTGATTCTGGCTTTGATATATGGGCCGCCGTCCGACACTTTTACCCATTCTTTGTGTCCTTTTCCACAGTAGCCGGTTCCTGCAAGTTCACACTCATCTGACATCATGGAAATGGATTTTAACAAGTCCGGGACATATCCGGTCAGTACGATCGGAGAAAATACTTTTCCGGTAAATTTACCGTCTTTGATTTCTCTTGCAATGTCAACTAAGCACTGGATTCCCCAGTTTTTCGGATCTTCCATGCCGCTGCTCGCATTTTCCAGATAAAAGCCATAGGAAATAGAAGCGATCATATCTTCCACTTTATCTGTGCCCGGCTCAAAGAATGTATTCGTCATCCGCGTGTACGCTTTTGTGGCTGTTCTTTTTCCCTTCTTCCGTTTCCGGTCGGTTTTTGTGCCAAGTGCCATAGCGACCTGTGCATCACAGATTCCGTTCTTTAAGATTCCTTTATCAATGATGACGGTAGCCTGCGCAAGTGTTCCCTCATCATCAAAAAAAAGAAAGTTGCGGTCTCAGATGCTGCTGCAGCACCGTCATGCATGGTAACTAATGGGGATGCCACATATTCGCCAATGTATTTTTCTGCCAGCGCACGTTTTTTCACAAACATATCCATCTCAACACCGTGTCCGAATGCTTCATGCACGATCATGCCTGTGACATCCGGTGCACAGATGCAGTCATACTCGCCCGGTGTGATTGGTTCACTTGTGGCAAGATCATTGAGGTTTCTGCACTAATGGTGGGATTTTTGTTTCCATGTCATCTAAAATTTCCATTCCACCACAGCCGGGCGACTGTCAAACGCCATCTTCATCTCCTCGCCCTTCGGGATCAGTCCCATGATCATGCCGTTTGTCCACATGACGTTCTGCGTCATGTCTTTGTTTGGAGATAAAAATAATTTGTGATAAATCTGGTAAACGCATGCTGTCTTGATCTCAACGATTTTTTCATCCTGTGCCATTGTTTTTTCACGCACTGCGCCAAGGCGTTTTACGATCTCCTCATCGCCTAATTCTTCCGGCAAAACTTCATAGTCAGTGCTTTTTCAAATGATATGCTTCGTCCGGAATTCTGGATACTGTTTCACTTTCATGTCATCCTAAGCTTTTTTGCCCACGGCATCACATGATTTTTTACTTCCTCTGCAATGGTGTCAATCTCATTTCATCAATGTGGCTGAACGCATATTCTCCATAGCTCTCGCCATCGTATACTTTTTACCACATATCCTAACCCACAAACATGTTCTCCGTGATGCTGATTCCCTGTTTTGAAATGGTGTACTGTTTGCCTTTTGAATCTGTCATCAGAATGGATGCATACGAATATGTCTGCAAAAGAATCTATCTAATAATTGTTTCAGGATCGGTTTTTTCTGTTCGATCAGTCTGCTGGATGTAACCTTCATTCCTTTTCCCTTTACCTTTCAAGTTTTCGTTGTCCTTATCGACTATCTCAAGCATAGAAAATGGTGTTATATTTGTAACAGTCATGTAAGTGGTAAACAATCAAGACGTAAAAAGACCTTTGCAGAGTTTATACACTCCACAAAGTCTTTTTTTCATCTTTTATAAATAATATTGCCTGTTTTATTTGAAGTAAGCCACACCGATTCAAAATCTGATATCCTGCTCACCACAATGTTCATCGCAACGCTTCTGTCACGACGCTCTGAATGAGCCATCT
>VOFB01004397.1_pt1 | contig 11644 bp, 18 predicted proteins | sample 5384141 | NCBI WGS metagenome assembly VOFB01 (sample SAMN12384721, study PRJNA508395) | human gut metagenome | isolation source: healthy gut A | host: Homo sapiens
CCCCATCCCATTATTTTGCGTTATTCTGGGTTATAATTTTTCTGTTATTGAGAAGGCTCTACGGCGATAATCTCGCTGCAGAGCGCTTCTGATGAGTGGCCATGCGCTACGTGGCCAAGGGCAAATCTGCTACACTAGTACAACATGCCTCCGTAGCTCAGGGGGATAGAGCACCGCTCTCCTAAAGCGGGGTGTCGACGGTTCGAATCCGCCCGGGGGCACCAGAATATGACGGCGTCGCGGGAGCGGCGCCGTTTCGTGTTTGAGGGGCCGCCGGCGGATTCGGGCCGTCGATCACCCGCGTCACCAATTGCGTCTAGAGCCCTCCGGTAGAGTGTCCAAGCCCCTAAAGCCCAGTTGATGCTACGGGGTTTAGAGGCGGACTGAAGCAAGGGGAAGACATGTCCGCTCGAGGTGATAGACTAACGCTGTGGTAAATACAGGACAGTTTGACCGTTTTTCAACCAAGATAGGCGTCCCATGCAACTAAATGCAGCTGAGGGATACTAGTCCAACGGCGGCTGAATGCGCCTTTATCGCATCGCTCGATGCGGGGGCTCCATTTGACCGCGAGCGCAGCGACGCGCCTTTTACCTTCTGCGATCTCTTTCGCGGGCATCGGCGGCATACGAATGCCGTTCCAGGAGCTTGGCGGTAGGTGCGTCTCTTCTGCGAGTGGGATAAGTTCGCCCAGAAAACCTACCGGATGAACTATGGAGACCCCGGCGGGCGACATCCGTCAGGTCGCATCAAACGATATACCGGACTTCGATGTCCTGCTCGCAGGCTTTCCTTGTCAGCCATTCTCCCTTGCAGGCGTTTCGAAGAAGCAATCTTTTGGGGGAGACCCACCGGCTTTTGAGGATGATAAACGCAGGGAACCCTCTTTTCGAGGTCGCTCGCATCATACGCGACAAGCGCCCGAAGGCCTTCTTGCTTGAGAACGTTAAGAACCTTACGAGTCACGACGGCGGGAAGACCTTCAAGGTCATACGACAGACGCTTGAGGGAGACCTTGATACCATATTTTCTGGAAAGTGCTTGATTCAAAAACTGGACGTGCCAGCACAGGGAGCGCATCTACATCGTGGGGTTCAGGGAGGAAGTTCCCTTCGTCGTGGATGACCTTGAGGTGCCGGGACCGGGACATACGTTGGGGAAACTGAAGAAAGTCAACCAAACGAACGCTACACCATTTTCGATAAGTTATGGGTTTCATCTGCAGCGCCTTATCGCGAAAAAGCATGAGGCGGCGGGCCACGGCTTTGATACTGATGGTCGGCAGAGGACACGACAAGGACGCTTTCGCCCGGTACCACAAGGATGGCAGCGAGATTCTGGTCGGGCAGGAAGGAAAAACCCCGTAAACTCATTCCTCTGCGAATGCGCGCCTGCAAGCGATTTCCCGATGAGTTCATCATCCCGGTGTCGGATACTGCGCGTTACAGGGCAGTTCGGTGCACTCCCGTGACCGTGGTCGTGCGCTCGGTCGCGAAGTTGATGATGGAGGTGTTCTAGGATGGACTATGGAGTACTTGGCGCGTGTTTTGAATGGTGTTGTCGCGAAACCTCGCGGCGTTGACATCATGGGGCCAATAAAGCCACCAGCACGAATTCAACGGCGTGGGGCCTTTGCGCGCTTTCGGAGACGATGATGATAAAGGATGCGAATGTAGACCTATATTCGACCATGGTTATACCACTTGGTACGACGCCCGCATCCAACTAGAACTCGAGTATAGGGCTCTTACCACAACGATAATGCTGTTGCTGGGCATGGCCCCGTCCGGGCGACCTCATGGTTTTGGCCCCACACGAAGCCAAGGGAGGTCGTAATCCCATTTGCCCGAGCGGGGAGTACGGCGGAATCTCAAGTTCGCTGGCTCTTCGCGCTCGACGGGGTTGGCGAGAGGGTTTACGCCCTCTGCTCGGGAGGATACGCGCATCACGTCGATCGCCGCAAGGATTTTTGGAGTCCATCGGCATCGAAGTTAGCATGCCGATCGCAGCGGAGAACTTCCTCGACGGTATGATCGAGAAATTCGGCGAGTCCTTCCCCAAAGGGGCAGACTTCTCAGCCTACTCAGCTTCCACCCTTGAAAGCTCGATTGGACGGGCGACCCCGATGGCTGCTTGGTCGCTTGTTACGAACGCGAAGAGTTGCTGTTCCGCGTCTTCGAGCGGCATCTCTTGGAGCGCGACCTCGCGCCATACCTTGGCTCGGCGCTTGATGTTGATGGCGTGCTGCGCACCACTATGTCGGCCTTCCAGCGCCGCAAGTCCCGTGCGGGGACGGCGTTCGCGAATCAACTCGATGCTATTCGATGCTAGGGGCATACGCTACTCGGCGCAGAAATACCGAGGGGCAAATCAGCTGATTTCATCTTCCTCTATTGACGACACGACCAGTCTCTGTCGCTCGACTGACGATGCCTCGGTGCCAAGACAACCATCATGAGCTGCTGGCGTCAGGTGCTTGATGAGGCTGACAGAATCGAGGACAAGCATCTTGTAACACTTGAGCCCGCCGTAAGTGAGGATTACACACGAGCTATGGCTAAGGACAGGCTCAGCCTCGTTGTGCCCTCATCGCTGTTCGAAACCCACACGCCCGCGCAAAGGGAATGGCTCATGAGCGTCAACGACTTCTGCAGGCTGGTAGAAGCCCGACAGCACGAGTAGAACCACGAGACGTTTTTTAAATGAGGCCGATACCAGTTAAGGGTCGGTCTTTTTCACTGCAACAGATTCGTCGATCACGAGGTGGATTTGTATTTGACTGCGCAAACTCTTGGGCAAGGGTGCTTTTCCAACGCGGCGGGCCCCCTCGAGCATGATGGCTCGGGATCCATTGCTCGCTTTCCAATCGAGGAGTTTATTGTAGGCCGTACGTCTGAATACTGACATGATTGCCCAATCTAGCTGCTGTATAATGAAATGGGAAGTGTGGTTACCTGATTCAATACACGAAATGGGAAGTATATACAGGCCCTTTTTCACACGAAATGGGAAGTGCGGGTACCGCTGGAGCTTGTTGGGATAGATGGAGCGCATGTGTTGCGTCGCCTCAGGTATGCTCATATGTGCCTAGAGTTTCACATGCCGAGAAAGGTTGATGGCTGCCATATCCACATACCAAAAACACGGAGCGCTCAGCGCCGTCGACACCCGCGTCACCACCCCGCGGGGGGGAGTTTTGAATCCGCCCGGGGGAATTGTGGAATATGACGGCGTCGCGTGAGCGGCGCCGTTTTGTTAGTGGGGCCGACGGCAGATTCGGGCCGTCGACGCTCGCGTCACCAATCGCGTCATTCGAATCGGCGCTGGGAATTCAGTGCTTTTCCTCATGCAAGTATCTTCCATCTTGCGTCGCCGTCAGCCGTGAGCGGTCGATTTTTACCGATAAACGGCAAATTAATTCAGAAAATCAGGTAATTTCAAGAACGGTCAAACTTGATTAACAGCAAAACCACAAGGTGATGGCTTTATACGGTGAAAAAATCCTGACACAATGAGAAAAGAGTGAAAATACTGATTGAAAATGAACTTATATGGCAGTAATTCACATGTCACAGGGTAAGCCCCCGGTAGGCGGCGGCCTTTTATCGAATTACGGATATAGATCAGGTGCTCGAACGGGCAGAAACGATCAAGGACGAAGGTAAAGGACGTAGAAGCATGAAGCTTGCAACTCGTATCAACTCCTATTTTCGCGATGGCGACAAGAATCTTGATCGCGTGTTCGCGGAGTTCCAGAGCGTGGGCCTCACGCACGTCGACCTCAACTACCCCGAGCACTGCACAGGTGTCACGGCTGAGGACATGGCCGCCAAGCTCGCAGCTCACGACCCCAGCTGAACGGCTGCGCGCTGCGCTTCCGCAACGCCTTCCTCAACGGTGACCTCGGCAATGCCGATGATGCCTTTGCCGCGGAAGCCCTTGAGTTTGCTACGAGGCGTGCGACTACTGCCGCACTGCCGGTGGCAACACGGTGACCATCTGGTTTGGCCACGACGGCTTTTGACTACAGCTTCCAGATCGCCTACGCTCGCGTCTTCGACCAGCTGTAGCCGCATTCCAGAAGGTTTGCGACTACGCGCCCGACCTCAAGATCTCGATTGAGTACAAACCCTACGAGGAGCGCGTACGCGTTCATCGACTCCATGGGTATGACCGGCATGATTCTCAACGCTGCAGACCGCCCGAACCCGGGCGTCACGCTGGATTACCGCCACATGCTCATGAAGCACGAGAACCCTGCCATGGCCGCCGACCTGTTCGGCCGCGAGGGCAAGCTCTACGGCATTCACCTAAACGACGGCAACGGTCGCTTGACGATGGCCTTATGATTGGTACGTCCACGCCGGTGAAGACCCTCGAGTTCCTCTTACTACGTGAAGAAGCACGGTTACGACAGCGCAATCTACTTCGACACGTTCCCGGTCATCGAGCCCGCTGCCGGCGAGGCTGCACAGAACGACCAGATGATCCATCTGCTCAACGACGCCATCGAGGCCGTAAGCATGAGAAGATCCAATCCGTTATCGATGCAAACGACGCGATTAAGGCAGCCGAGCTTGTCCGCGAGCTCTTCTGCGCAATGGGAGGTAACCAATGAAACGCGACTGGAACGCGATGGCTCAGGGGGATTCTGACGCCGTCGGTGGTCCCGAGAACATCTCGGGCATGACGCACTGCGCGACGCGCCTGCGCCTCAATCTCAAAGACGACGCGGCTTGCGACGACGCTGCGGTCAAGGAAGTCGAAGGCGTTGTGAACACGCTGAACAAGGCCGGTCAGTACCAGGTTCTCATCGGCACTGAGGTCCCGAAGCTGTACGAGAAGTTTGAGCCGCTGGTCAAGGGTTCGGGCGTGAAAATCTCCGCTGCTACCAAGGACGAGGGCGAGCATCGTCAGCCAAGTCTTCTCCGCGATCTCCGGCATCTTTGCCCCTGCTGCTGCCCGCCATGGCCGCCTCCCGGTATCCTGCGCGGCTTCGTTATCCTCGCCGCCCAGCTCGGCATCATCGCTGAGGGCACGGGTACCTACACCATCCTGTACCCCTGGCCATGAGCGTGTTCTACTTCCTGCCCGTGCTGCTCGGCTTCTCCGCCGGCAAGCGCTTCGGCGCGAGCCCGTACCTGTCGGCGCTGCTCGGCGCGTGCCTGCTCTACCCGGACTTCATCGCCCTCGGGCGACGCGGGCAACGGCGCCATGACGGACTTCTTCGGCATCCCCGTGGTTCTCATGAACTACAACCCACGGTTATCCCTGCCATCTTGTCTGTCTGGGTCTACTCGTACCTGTACAAGTGACTCGATGAGCACGTTTCCGAGATGCTCAAGCTCGTCGTGCTGCCCGCCATCTCCCTGATCGTTATGGTTCCGCTCACCATGCTCGTCATCGGTCCCCTGGGCGTCTACGCTGGTGAGGCCATCGCCTTCGTGGTCAACTGGCTGATCGAGCGCAGCTCCGTGTTCGCCGGCGTGCTGGTTGGCGGCGGCTGGTCCGTGCTGGTGTCCATGGGCATCCACTGGGCCGTGAACCCCATCATGATCAACAACATCGCTCAGAACGGCTTCGACTACATCTGCCCTTCACCTTCGCCTGCAACTTCGCCGTTATCGGCTGCGCCTTCGGCGTGTTCCTCAAAGGCCCGCGACCAGAAGCTCAAGAGCTTCGCGATGACCGGTGTCGTATCGATCGCCCTGTCCGCCATCATCGAGCCCACGCTGTTCGGTATGCTCGTGAAGAACAAGAAGGTCTGGCTTGCGCAGATCATCGGCGGTGCCGTCGGCGGCGCGTTCCTCGGTATCATGAAGGTCGTCACCACTGCGTTCACCTTCGGTTCCGTCACTACGTTCCCGGCTTTCGTGAGTTCCGACCCCATGAACTTCGCTTGGGCTATGGTCGGCATGCTCATTTCCGCCGTCGTGGCCGGTGTTCTTGCCTTCGCCTTCACCGGCAAGGAGGATCAGCTCGCCTAAGAGCCCCGGATGCGCCGCCTCTCCTAGGGTCGTTCTCTTCGCTTGAAGAGCGTCGCGCTTACGCGAGGTCAACCCTCGTTCAAATTGTGAACGAGAGGGTAGGTCAATCGATTAAGCGGTCGTCATCGCAACAGGTGGCGGCCGCTATTCTGCTTGTGCGTTACACTTTTCGAAAAGAAATGAACGAGCGTGAAGCAGAGTGGTTTGGAGAGGTTCCCAATATGATTCCGTATGAGCGCCAGGAGCGAATTGTAGAGTGCCTGCAGAAGTCGGGCCTCGCGAGGATTTCCGAGCGGCAGGAGGGCTGCCGAGCGTCTCTATTTCGACGCTACGTCGCGACCTCAAGGAGCTGGAGGCGCTTGGCAAGGTTGAGCATCTTTCGGGCGGCGCGGTGAGGCTCCTCTCGGCTGTCCACGAGGTGAGTATCTCGACGCGTTCGGGCCTACACGGGAGTGAGAAGGAACAGATTGCCCAAGTCGCCTTGCGTTTTGTTGAGGACGGGGACACGCTCTACTTGGACTCGGGTTCCACCTGCACGGCGCTGCTGCGTCTGCTGCTCGACCGCGACGTGACAATTTACACGACGGATGCCTCGGCGTGCCTGATTAAGAGCGAGACGCGCGCCCAGCTCATCGTGGTGGGTGGCGAGTTCAACTATGTGAACTCCTCGTTCTGCGGTTCTATGACCGAATCGATCCTGCGCGATCTGTACTTCGATAAGGCGTTTATCGGGACCAACGCGATTGACGAGGACCGCGGCGTCATGACGCCCTCCTACGTTGAGGCGGCGAAGAAGCGCATCGTGCGCGAGAATTCGAATAAGGCGTACGTGCTGTGCGACAGCTCGAAGTTCCATCAGTTCTCGAATGTTCGCGCGTTTGGGTTCGATGGTGTGTCGATTATCGCGGAGTCCTATGACGAGAAGATCGCCCAGTGCGCGCGCCTGATCACGCCTGGAGCGTAGGGGTCCGGGCTCAGGTCTGCGGATTGCGGCCCCTGGCTGCTGCTGTCCGCGTAGCGGGATTTCTTCCTAGGGAATACGACAGCGTTTCGTGGTGCGGGCTCCTGCATGATACCAGCTAGATAGGCAAATATGGCAACGTTGTGAATCTGGAAAAGCCTGCAGGTTAACAACGTGGTTAAACGATTAATCAGCCAGACTGTAGATAAAGGTTAAACGATTAATTACCACCGAGTAGATAATCACCGAGCAGATAAGGAGTTCACTATGCTGCTCTGCCCCAGTCTCATGTGCGCCGACTACGGCAATCTGCGTGCGACCGTCGAGGATCTCGACGCCGCCGGCATCGACATCTTCCATTGCGACGTGATGGACGGCAGTTTTCGTTCCCAATTTCGCCATGGGTCTCGAAGACATCAAGGCCAAAAGTGAGCTGCCACCAACAAGCTCGTCGACGTGCACCTTATGGTCGAGAATCCTGCCAGCAAGGTTGAACTTTTCGCCTCCGCCGGCGCGGACATCATCTATATCCATCCGGAGTCCGAGCGTTACGTGGTCAAGACACTCGCCGCGATTAAGTCCCTCGGCAAGAGCGCCGGTATCGCCGTGAACTCCGACACCTCTATCTCCGAGATCGAGGAGATGTTGAACCTCTGCGATTACGTGATGGTCATGACGGTGAATCCGGGTTTTGCCGGTCAGAGCTTTATCGAGTTCACGAACGACAAGGTGCGTCGCCTTGCCGCGCTGAAGGAGCGCTTTGGCTTCAAGCTCATGATCGACGGCGCCTGCTCGCCCGAGCGCGTGCGCGACCTGTCCGCCATTGGCGCGGACGGATTTATCCTGGGCACCAGTGCGCTGTTTGGCAAGGACGCTGGTTACGAGGAGTGTCTGCGCCGTTTGCGCGCCGGCGAGGTGTATTAGAAGCGAACGGCGAATTAGACGGATTGAGCGCGCGGCATGCGCGAATGGTTCTTATGGAAAGGGTCTCTTTTGAAGATCGGTATTGGAAACGACCACGTCGCAGTCGAGTACAAGGAAGCCATCACGGCGTATATCCAGAGAAGTACGGCTACGAAGTCGTGAACTTCGGTACGGACAGCACCGAGCGCTTTGACTATCCCATCGCGGGTGAGGCCGTGGCGGACGCTGTCATGTCCGGCGAGGTTGATCGCGGTATCGTTATCTGCGGTACGGGTGTGGGCATCTCGCTTGCCGCCAACAAGGTGCGCGGTATCCGTTGCTGCACCTGCTCTGAGCCGTATTCCGCTCGCCTGTCGCGCGAGCACAACAACACCAACATGCTCGCATTTGGTGCTCGGGTGGTAGGCATCGAGCTGGCCAAATGATTGTCGACGCCTGGCTCACCGGCGAGTTCGAGGGCGGCCGTCACCAGCGACGCATCGATATGATTCGCCAGATCGAGGCTCGTCAGCTCGTACGTGCGGAGGAAGCACGCGGCTGGTGAGCGGAAAAGCCCGTCACCCGTGTGGTGGCGGGCTTTTTGCATGTCGCGCGTGGGATAGAGCACGAAAATGGCGAGAGAGAAAAACGCGGCTATTCGCTGCCCGTTTGTCTAGCTGCTCGCGCGTTGCACGAGCTTAACGGGGACAAGCGTCCATCTCGGGCTCTTCGCCGCGCAGCAGGGCGAGCAGGGCCTCGACATCCCCGTGCGCGAGGCGCTCGGGGAAGCGGCGGATGGTGCTGATTTGCGGCGTCGGAAGCTGCGCGTAAACGGAATCGTCGAAGCCGATGAGACGGACGTCTTCGGGTACGCGCTTGCCGGCGGCAACGAGCGCACGCAGCGCGCCCACGGCTGCGTGGTCGCTATGGGCGAAGACGCCGTCGACGGGGTAGCCCGTGGAGAGGAAGTCGGTCACGAGCTCTTCCGACTCGATGATGCTCGGCTGCTTACCCGAGACAAACAGCTGGTAGTCGCGGCGTAGCGGCATTCCGTGCGCGGCGAGCGCCCGCTCGTAGCCCATCTGGCGCTCGTTGCCGGGGTAGTTGGCGGTAAAACTCGAGATGCTCAGGATGTCCTTGCAGCCGCGCTTCGATGAAGGTGCTCGGTCGACATGTAGCCACCGCCGATGTTGTCGGAGCCCGTGTGGGAAACCGAGGTCGTTTTCGGGCGCACGGTCGATGCAGACCACAGGGGATTCCGTGGGGGACGAACTCGCCGTGCCTGCAGGCCGGAGATACAGATGACCGTCGGCCTGCTTGCTTGCCAGCGTGCGGAAGTAGTCGCATCGCAGGGCGGGGTCTTGGCGCTGTTGCAAACAAAGACCGGTAGTCCTCGGTTGCCAGCTCGCGCTCCACATGCAGGGCGATCTTGGAAAGAAGTCGTTGAAGGATGTCCGGCACGATCATGCCGATGGTCCGGGACTGGGCCATACGGAGGCTCTTCGCCGCCATGTTCGTGACGTAGCCGTATTCCTTTAGGGCGGCTTCCACGCGTTTGTCTTCGAAAAACGGCCGCTGCCGTTGATGACGTGGGAGACCGTGGCGACGGATAAAAAATCTGGCGCATGGATGGGCGCTTGCCCGGTGTGGGCATGGGGCCTCCTGCTGCTTTCGGGTGGTTAACAGATTAACCGGAGATTAGCCAGCGCATGCGCGATGCCGTAATGGGTCGCTTCGAAGTCGTTTGTCGCGCTCGGTCTGCACCTTGGATAAGAAGGGAGTTCGTCGAGCACTTTCCGATCCGGAGCGCACGCGCGCCAACATCCCGCTGTTCCAGCAGGGCATCATGATACCCAACTCAACTCCGAGGAAGCTCGTGGTCAGACCATGGTGAAGTTCTGCGGCTGCATTACATATTCTGTTGTCACCTGGGAGGCTTGTTTTTGCGGGCCTCTTTTGTGTATGGAGCCACCCCGGCCTGCAATCGGCTCAAAGCGCCCGCGCTGGGAGCAAGCGGGCGCTTCTGAGCGAATATGTTTGCGGCCATAGCCGCTGCAGGTGATGGGTTGTCGACTAGTTAGTCGTCGTGCCGGAATCGTCACCGAGGTGGAGCCAGAAGTGCGACCGTCAGCGTGATCGTGCTGTCGGTGGACTGCTTGCCGGTGGGGGAGACGCCCGTAACGGTGGCATCCTCGTTACCGCTCACGGGATTGCCGTTCTGGTCCAGAAGCCAATGTTATAGAAACCGGCGTTGTTGAGCGCGGTAACGGCGGCGTAAATGCTCTTGCCGTACAGGTTGCCCGGGACGGTGGCCTTGCCGGACTTCTTGGCGATGACGACGGTGATCGTGGCACCGGGCTTCTGCTTTTGCCGCTGGGGTTCCAGCTAATTACGGTGCCCTCGGTAACCGAGTCGTTTTCCTGGTAGCTCACGTCGACGCCAAAGCCAGCCATGTCGAGAGCGTTGCGCGCCTGGGCCTCGGTCATGTCGGTCAGATCGGGCACCGAGGTGGTGTCCGGGCCGCCAGAGACCTTGTACGAGATGGTCGTGCCCTTCTCGACCTCCTTGCCGGCAGCAGTGCTCTGCTCAAAGACCTGGCCCTTTCGGCCTCATTGGCTTCCTCCGCGCTGCCCTTCAGGCCCATCGCTTGCCAGTGCGGCCTCGGCCTGGCTTTTGGTCAGGCCGAGGAGCTGCGGAACCCTCCTTCTCGGAGGGCTTAGGCCCTTTGGAGATTACCAAAGTTCACCCCGTGCCCTTGGCCTTCTTGGTGTTGCCGTTGGGGTCTGCTCGGCGACCTTTCCCTCGTCGACATCGTCGTTGTAGCTCTGGTCGACGGTGCCAACCTCAAGGCCGGCTTCCTTGATCAGCTCAATAGCGGTTTCTGGTCCTGCCCAGCACGTCGGGCACCGTGACCTGTTCGCCACTGAACATGCCCGTGGCAAAGGCCACTACAACGCCAATCACGGCGACGGCGGCAATCACGGCGGCGATGATCTTGTTCTTGTTGGACTTAGGTTTTTCGGACCTCAGAGCCTCGTGGAGCTCGAGACAGCGCTACGGGCGGTGTTTTGACCGCTCACGCCCGAGACGGACGAACCATAGCGCGCGTTGAGTCGGAAAGCCTGCGGGTCTTGGTGGCACCGTGTCGCCGGCGGCACCGATGATGCGCGTGGGCTCCCCGAGACGTTGACAGCGCGGCCGGACAGGGTAGCTGTTGAGCACCGGCGCAGCTCGTCGGCCGTCTGGAAGCGGTTTGCCGGGTCCTTCTCCATGCACTTGAGGATGATGCGCTGGGCAGTCGGCATCGACGCCGGAGTTGGATCTGGCTCGGCGGGATGGGGAGCTCGTTGACCTGCTTGAGTGCGACCGGAGATGGCGTCGTCGCCGTCAAAGGGTACGCGGCCGGTGGCGCACCGTACCATGACGACACCCAGCGAGTAGATATCCGAGGTGGGGCCGAGGTCCCGCCGCGGGTCTGCTCGGGCTTACATAGTGGGCGGTTCCCAGCACGTTGTTGTCTTGCGTGAGGTGGTTGCCTTTGGCGCGCGCAATGCCAAAGTCCATCACCTTGATGCCGTCGGGCAGCACCATGATGTTCTGCGGCTTAATGTCGCGGTGGATGATCTCGTGCTTGTGGGCGACCGGAAAGCGCGGAGCTGATCTGCGAGCCGATCTGCGCTGACCTCTTTGGGGATCTATGGGCGCCGTGGCTCTTGATGCCGCTCTTAAGGTCGGTACCGCGCAGGTACTCCATGACGATGTAATAGGTGTCGCCGCCCCAGTCGTAGACGCC
>VOFB01004788.1_pt1 | contig 11626 bp, 25 predicted proteins | sample 5384141 | NCBI WGS metagenome assembly VOFB01 (sample SAMN12384721, study PRJNA508395) | human gut metagenome | isolation source: healthy gut A | host: Homo sapiens
CTTTCTCAATGATAAGCTGGCTGGGCACCTTGCCGTACCGCAGCATTGATACTTTACGGGCATCTTCGGCACCGTGACGGTGGTGGTGCATCCATCGTAACCGGTGGCTTCGGTTTCTTTATAAACGATATAATAGGCACCCTCTTTGTGGACAGGGGCCGCGGGTCATCAGTTCGACGGTGTCGCTGTCGCCGCCCGCGCTGCTCCATGGTGCCTTTGATGGTGATGAAGAATTTTCCTGCATGGTTTTCCTTATACAAATATAAGTTTGTGCTTAAGGGTAGGCTCTCCCCCACCCGCTTCGCGGGGCCGCTTACGCGCCCGGACCCCTCTGTCGCTACGCGACATCTCCCCACGCTGGGGAGTCATCCTCCCAGAGGGGGCCTTTGGGCAGAAGATGCTTATTTAGGGCAATACCCATAATTCTAAGTGCCGATACGGCGGCGAGGTGCGGCAGATGCTAAGCAAAAGCGCAGATAATACTGGATGTCTTATCGAGCATTTTGGCAACGCAGATGCCGTGCCGCAGCCGCCGGAGCGGTGCTGCCGATCAGGCGGGAATTGTGCGGTGTTGCTTAGTAAGTTTCAATCGCGATCTGCTCAACAGGGGCCGCCGGCGTATTCGCCGAGCGATGTTCAGTTCGTCGGTTATCCGGCGTGTCGCTGACGTAGTAATGGGCGTTGCCGCCCTCGGCGCGGCCGTTCAGCAGGCCCAGATCCGCCAGCGCCGCCGCGGCCGCCTGGGCCGTGACCTTTCCGGAATCGATCAGGGTGACATCGCTGCCCATGAAATCGCCGATCATCTTTTTCAACAGCGGATATGGGTGCAGCCCAGGATCAGGGTGTCGACCCGGCATCCCACCTCCTGCAGATACTCGGCGATGATGAGCTTGGTGACGGGGTTGCCGTCGTTCACCATAGCCGTTTTCCACCAGCGGCACGAACATGGGGCGAGCGCGGGCGACGATCTCCGTCTCCGGCTTCATGTCCTTGATGACCGCCGCGTAGGAACCGCTGCGCACCGTGGCCGCCGTGCCGATGATGCCCCCTTGCCGTTGCGGGTGGCATCCACCGCCGCACGAGCCGTAGCACCCACCACGCCGGTAAAGGCACCGGCAGACGGGCGGCTTCCTCGGGCGGGTAGGTGGAGGACACTGTGCCGCAGGCGCAATAATGAACTTTTACATCGTGGGAAAGAAGAAAGCGGATGTCCTGCCGGGCATACTGGCGGATGATCTCCCGCCCGCGGGAGCCGTAGGGCACGCGGCCGGTATCCCAAAATAAATGATGTCCTCGCCGGGCAGCACGCGGCGCAGCTGGCGCACGGCGGTCAAGCCGCCCAGACCGCTGTCAAACACCCCGATGGGGCGGGTGTCCATCAGTATGCCCCCCTTCCGACGGTGCAGGGCCAGCTGCAGCAGGCGGTCCACCAGCTGGGCATAGCTCAGGCCCTCGTGCTCCATCAGTTTCGGGTACATGCTGATGGAGGTAAAGCCCGGCAGGGTGTTCAGCTCATTGCAAAGCACACGGCCGGTGCCGCGCTCCACAAAGAAGTCGCAGCGGGACAGACCGCGCAGCCCAGGGCCAGGTACGCACGGCGGGCCTCTGTGCGGACTTCGTCCAACTTTTTCCTCGCTCAGATGAGCGGGGATGACAGTCTGAAGACACCGTTTTGTACTTGTCATCGTAGGTGTAGAACTCCGCACCGGCCAGAATTTCGCCGGGGCGGGTGGTGGAGACGGTGGCGGGGTCGTCGGGGTTGCCGATGGCGCACTCGACCTCTGGCCGTCGATGAACTCCTCAAAGACGACCTTGTCATCCTCTTTCAGGGGGCGGTCACGACGGCCTGCTCCAGCACAGCACGGTCGGTAGCTTTTGGTAATACCAACGCTGGAACCGGCGTTGGCGGGGTTTGACGAAGATGGGGTAGCCCAGGCGCTGTTCAATGCTGTCCAGCAGGGTCTTGTGGTCGCCCTCCAGCTCGGCGCGGATGGCGCTGGCCCACTTGCAGTGGGGCACACCGGCGGCATCCATGATGGTGTTTGCAACGGCTTTGTCCATGCAGACAGCGCTGCCCAGCACGCCGCAGCCTACGTAGGGATGCGGGCCAGTTCAAACAGGCCCTGGATGGTGCCATCCTCGCCGTTTTTGCCGTGCATGACGGGAGCGCAGATGTCGATGTGGACCAGCTCGGCCTTGCCGTCCTTCAGCAGCCAGATGCCGTGGTCGGTGCGGTCGGGGCTGAGGACGCAGGGGTGCAGTCGGCACCCTTCTCCCAGCTGCCGTCGGCCATGGCCTCGGGCGTGGGACTGCAGGCCAGCCAGCGGCCTGCTTGGTGATGCCCACGGGGAACACCTCGTATCGATCGGCACAGGTGGCCTGTGCCAGGGCGCGCAGCCAGGTCGAGGCCGAAACACAGCTGGACCTCGTGCTCACTGGATACGCCGCCGAAAAACAGCGCAACGCGCAGCTTTTTAGTTTCGTTCATAGTAGAAAGACTCCTCAACAGTTATATACAGACACAACTACAAGTCTTCAGCTTATTTAATACCATATTATGCAGGGGGTTTGCCATAGCATTTGCAAAAACTTTTGGAGAATTGGCGGGTTACGCGATTACACAGAAAGGCTCCCCTGTGAGGGAGCCTTTTCCGTGTTGCCGTCTATTTGCAGGGGCATATTACTTTTTCTGTTTTTTCGTCTCGATCAAATGCCGTATCGCCAGGACGGGGTGGTGGAAGATCATCCGCGGGCCGCTCAGCGCATGACCTGGCGGATGGCCTCCCGCATCTGGGGCTTGTAGCAATGAGTCTTGCAGGCACTGCAGAAGGTCTTGGTCTCCATGTGCCGGGCAGTGGTCCACCGGGCATCGGCATGGCGCTGCGCAAAAGCCTCACACTCTCCGGGCAGAGGGCATGCCCCTGGTACCGTGGTGGCCATGGCAGTACAGCTCGATCATCAAGCCCACGGTCTGTTTTCCTGCTCGCGCTTTTTGGGCGGGTGTTTTGGCGGCCATCAGCTCATCCTCCCGTTCTCTACCGAGTAGGTGCGGTCCGCAATGCGCATGGTGGAGGCGCGGTGACTGACCAACACCACCGTCTTGTCCTTGCGCTCCTCGGCCAGGTTTTAGAATTACCGCTTCGTTCAGGCTGTCCAGGTTGCTGGTGGGTTCATCCAGCAGGATATGGCGCATCGTGCAAAAAGCCCGTGCCACGCCCAAACGCTGGCGCTCGCCGCCCGAAAGGGTACTCGCCCAGCTCCCCTACCGGCGTATCGTAGCCCTGGGGCAGGGTCATGATAAAATCGTGGATGGACGCTTTTTTGCAAGCCCCACCACCGCTCGTGGGGTGGCGTTCTGTATGCGCAGATTTTCCTCATGCTGTCGTGAACAGCACGGTGTCCTGCTCGACGCTCTCCGGCGCTGCGCAGGCTGGCGGTGTTGATCTTTTTAATGTTCACGCCGGACAGTTCGACTTTGCCCAGATCCGTATCCCAGAAGCGCATCATCAGCTTGGCAGCGGTGGATTTGCCGCTGCCGCTGCGGCCGGTGATGCCGATGACGGAGTTCTGCGGCACTTCCAGCGATACGTCGTTCAAAATCACGTCACTGCCATAGCCAGCCAAAGGTCACACGGCGGCAGGCAGCGCCGGTAAAGGCGATGTCCTCGCCGCCGGTCACTTCCCGCACGGTGGGCTGCTCGTCCAGCACGTCCAGCAACACGGTTGCCCGCGGCAAAGGTGGTAGTCCGGTGCCCAGGTTGGCAGGGGGCGATGACCGGGCCGAAGCTGCTCATCAGCGCCACCACGGCGATCAGGCAGCCGTCAGCCGATGGTGCCGCTTTGGGCAGCGCCCGCCGCCAGCGCCAGCATGCCGGCGTCCAGCAGCAAAATGATGCCGCCGGTGACAGCCTGGGCCGTGCCGCCCGCCAGCTTTAAGCGGCGCTCCTGCGACGAAAGTTCATCAGTGCGGGCGTTGATCTGAGCCAGACGATGGGGCCGTCGCCGCTGCAGACTTTTCCCGCACGCCGCGCAGACTGTCCAGCACAAAGCCGTTCAGCGCGCCGAAGGACGCGCGAATTCTCGCCGCTGCGGCGGGCGGACTTGGCCGCCGCCACCGGCACCAGCAGGCGATGACCAGGTAGGCCCCCAGGGCATACAGCCCCAGCAGCCAGTGGTAACCCGCCAAAAGGCCGCCATAATGGCGCTGACGATGACCGCGATGCAGATGGGTGAAATGGTGTGAGCGTAGAACACTTCCAGCAGCCGATGTCCGCCGTCAGCACGGCGATCAGGTCACCGCGGTCGCGGCCCTCCAGTTTCGCCGGGGCTGGCGGCGCGCGCCTTGAAGACCTTATCCCGGATGAGGGCCAGCAGCTTAAAGGCGATAAAATGATTGCAGCCCTGCTCGGCATAGTGCAGCACGCCGCGGGCGATGGCCAGCACCGGCAGCAGCAGGCAAACGGTGCCAAAGGCTGATGGGCATGCCGGGCAGGATGCTGTCCAGCAGCGCGTAGGCGCCCAGCACGGTGATAAAATGGCGCAGAGGAAGCCTGTCACGCCCAGCAGCACGGCGGCCACCATCACGGGGGCCAGCGGCTTGACCAGCCCCACCAGACGCCCCATAACGGCCAGATTGCCGCGGGTCTTTTTTTTCTTATTCTCAGGCATGGGATGCTTCCTCCTTTCCGTAATTTTCCAGTTCTTGCTGCTGGGTCCACAGGCGGGCGAAGCCTCCTGCCGCCAGCAGGGCTCGTGGGTTCCGCCAGGCTTCCATGGTCCAGCACGTAGATGTTGTCCGCCGCCGTAACGTTGGCCAGGCGGTGGGAGATCAGGATGACAGTCTTTTGCCTGCCAATGCCTGGATCTGGGCCATGATGTCGTTCTCGCTCTCCACGTCGATATTGGACGTAGCTTCATCAAAGATATAAACCGGGCTGTCATGCAGCAGGGCGCGGGCCATGGCAAGGCGCTGGCGCTGACCGCCGGACAGGTTGCTGCCGCCCTCGTTCAGCTGGGTGTCCAGCCCGTTTCGCTGCGCAGGAAGTCCGCCAGCCGCACCTGCTTCAGCACAGCCCACAGGGCGTTGTCGTCCGCCATGGGCGCGGCCATGCGCAGGTTCTCGGCCACCGTGCCTTTGAACAAGTGGCTGCCCAGGCTGACCAGCGTTACATTTCTGAGCAGGGCGGATTCCTTCACGGCGGAAAGCTCCTGCCCGCCCAGGGTCACGCTGCCGGTGTGACCGGCGCGGCCGGTCAGCACGGCGGCGATGGTAGATTTGCCGCAGCCGCTCTCGCCCACAAGGGCGGTGAAGCTGCCGCGGAGAAGTCGAGATTCAGGCCGTGCAGCGTCTGCTTTTTCGGCAGCATAGCCAAAGTGCAGGTCACGGCAGTGGATGGCACAATCGGCATCCGGCTCGGCGGTCTTGCCGGCGGCTTCGGGCAGATCCAGCAGCTTAAAGATCTTGTCGCTGGCGGCCATGCCGTTCATGGCCACATGGAAGTAGGACCCCAGCGCGCGCATGGGCAGGAAGAAATCCGCCGACAGCAGCAGGATGCAGAGCGCGCCGCTCAGGCTGACATGACCGACCGCCAGCCCCGCGCAGCGATACCGATGCCCAGCGCCGCACCGCCGTAGGCGATGATGTCCATCACGATGATGGAGTTCAGCTGCATGGTCAGCACCTTCATCGTCACTTTGCGGAAGTGCTCGGCCTCGCGGTTCATGGCCTGGTGGCGGGCTTCGTCGGCCTGGTAGATCTTCAGGGTGGTCAGGCCCTGCAGGTTTTCAAGGAAGCTATCGCCCAGGGCGGCATACTGGCCCCAGTATTTGCCCAGCAGCCGCTTGGCAAATTTCTGCACAGCCACGATGGAAACCGGGATCAGCGGCACGCAGATCATCAGGGATGACCGCTGCCTTTACGCTGACCGGGGCCAGCACCACAAACAGGGTGACAGGCGCCAGCATGGCGTAGAAAAACTGCGGCAGGTACGCGCCAAAGTAGGTCTCCAGCTGCTCGACGCCTTCTGCCTGCCAGCGCTGCAATACCTCAGCGGTGGGCACAGCCTGGGTGTAGCTGCCGCCCAGGCGCAGCAGTTTTTTCGTAAATCGCACTGCGCAGCGTCTTTTTTTACAGTGCGGCTGGCGTTGTAGCTGGCCGCAGCCGCGCCGCGGGTGCAGGCGGCACGCACCAGCAGCGCCGCCGCCACGATGCCCAGCGTCAAGGGCAGGTTGGGGCACCGGCCATCGTGTCGCCGATGGTCAGCTGGTCGTACAAGGCTCTAAATAACGGCTGACCGCAAAGATCATGGCCACATTGGCGGCCAGAGCCAGCCATTGCAGCGCCACGTTTTTGGCGATGTACCGTTTCGAGTCTCCCATCATCCCGATGAGGCGTTTGTCGATCATCATAAGTAGTTCCTTTTATCGTAAACACAAAAATACCGCCATCGTTTTCGGCGGCGGCGCAGGTACAATGTTGCAGCCTTACACTTTGCTGGTGGTGCGCAGCGGCAAGTAACCGGCATCGCGGATGGCCTGGCGGATGGCGTCCTCGTCAGCCTCGTCCTTGGTCAGAATGGTGACGTTCTGGGCGGCCAGGTCCACGGCGGCCCAGGTGCCGGGCATCACGTTCAGCGCGTTTTCCACATGGCGCTGGCAGTTCTGGCAGGTCATGCCGTCCACGCCCATCACAAGGGTGGGGGGTGGGGCCTTGTTGTGGTCCTCGACCTTGACCTTTTTTAGCGGCGGCGTCACGCTCGCCGCAGCAGCCGCCGCCGTGGGTCGGGTGATGTACATAGCTGTAAATGCCATAGCCGACCAGGGCGACCAAAATCAATACAATAATAATATTTTGCCATAGGTATATTTCCTCCAAGTTAGCATTTGCTAATTCTGTGTTTAGAATACACTAACCTCATGGTTTTGTCAAGCAGGCACTTTGGGGATACCGCCCCCTGCCCGCCACAACAAAAAACCGGCGCTGCTGCCACAGTGCGCCGGTTTTGTATATGGGATCAATGTTCAGGGAAAGGCAATGGTTGGAAAATTTAAACTTGAGGCAATACCGCACAATTTTAAGTGCCGATACGGCGAGCGAGGTGCGGCGGCTGCTAACAAAAGCGCAGATAATACTTTGTGCTGCAAAGGTGAGCGCCGCCGGTGGCGGATACAGCGAACCGAAGCAGGGGCAGCGGTCGCAGAGTGCGAGGGGCTTTTTTGTCCCCGAAGCACGATGCGGGTACCGCAACCCGACATTCTCGAGCATTTTTTGCAACGCAGACGGTGCGCCGCAGCCGCTGGAGCGGTGCTTAAGCCGTCAGGCGGAAATTGTGCGGTGTTGCGTCGGCTGCTTTGCGTATCAGGCGTTGGCCAGGGCAGTGCCCAGGCGCTGCAGGCATCAGTGGCATCGCCATCGGGTGCGCCGTTGGCCATAACGGGGTCAGCCACCAGCCGGGCGCCGGCAGCCTGAGCATCCTCAGCCCAAGTGCGGATCCACCCCGCCGTCGCCCCAGCCGTAGCTGCCGAACAGGCCGACCGGCTTGCCGGACAGGGAGCCGCGCAGATCCTGATACATCGGCTCGAACTCGCTCTCCTCGAGCTGCTCAGCGCCCATAGCGGGGCAGCCCAGGGCGAAGCCGTCATAATTAGCAGCGTCAGCCACATTGAACTCAGCGCTGGTCATCTTGTCCACAGTTGCACCTGCGGACTGTGCAGCGTTTGCCACCAAAGTCAGCCATAGCCTCGGTATTGCCGGTGCCGCTCCAATAAACTACTGCGATCTTGCTCATAATCGTTTCTTCCTTTCGTTGCTACTATAAGTATGTCTAATAGTATGTCCCACGTTCAGGCAGCCACAGTCAGCTGCCGGATCGGGGGTGCCGTTGTAATAACAGCGGGCGTAGATTCGCTCGCACTTTTATAGCGGTCAAAGGCTTTTTGGGCGGCGGCGGGGTCGGTGTAACCTTCCAGTAGCCGCAGGCCGTAAAGTTTTGCCGCGATTCTGAATGAAGCCGATGACATCTGCCAGCGGGTAGCCCAAGAAACGCCGATCTCGTGGGGAAAGTCCTCCTCCACAGCAAAGCTGCTGGGAGAGCTGTGCCAGCATCGATTCAGCATCGCCGGGGGGTAGCCCCTCGCTTTGCAGAAAGTCCGCACGTCGCCGCGCTGCAAGATGGCAACCACCTGGGTGGGCGGTACACATAGACCAGCACTGCGCCGGACGGGGCAGGCTTTCAGCACACGGACGGTCACACCGCGGGTGCCAGCAGGGCGTGCCAGGCCACCGCCATAAAGCCGCCGTACCATCTGGCCGGAGCCGGCTGGTAACGGAAGAGGCTGGCGGGCTTGAGGCCTGCCAGGGTAGGCGCGCAGATCGTGGCAAGATCGCGAGCAAAGCTGCGGGGCTGACCGTGACGTGAGTGGGGGCAGGCATAGGCTCGGCCTTTTAAAGCTTATTGGTTGTTTTTGCTAACCCCCCATAAACCGCACAGCACGGGGAGAGCCGCACTGTGCGGGCTATGGTTGCAGGAGATTCATTGTAGGGGGTCATAGGTTAGTTTTTTAACTAACGATGATACTATACCATGCCGCTAGGGTTTTGTCAACAGGTTTGGGAAAGATTTTTTCCGCATTTTTGCAGCATTAACGGAAAAGAGAACCTTTCAGCAGGCTCCTCTTTTGCTCTAAGTTCGATTAAAATTTTTTCGCTTGCCTTTTCTCATAAGAAAAGGTAAGTTATTCGATGACCAGCCCAAACCCGTTCAGCAGTGCGATCACATCCAGGAAGCTGAACCGCGCACCTTTCATCTGGTTGTCACTGGGGTCGATGCGGTAGCCGGCTCGCGGAAATCCGCCTTTTGCAGATCGCATCGGCTGAACGCTGTGCTGCTCTGGTGACCACCATGCGGAAATCCGCGCCCGCCAGTTTTGCAATCGTCAAACACGCAGTCGCCAAAGGTATTTATTAAATCAAACTGCTTCAGCGCCATGCCGGAAAACTCATTGTAGCGGGAACTCGCACTGCTCAGCCCTGCCAAAGGGCTGCACCAGGGCACTGCGTTCCCTGCAGGCCGCCCCAGGCAATGGACCGGAAGGCACAGTGCAGCAGCCAGGCGTCGCTCATCTGGCAAAAGCTGAACACCACGTCGCTCCAGGCACAGCGGTCGAAGGTGCAGCTGAGAAAGCTGCACGCCGTAATGCGCGCACCGCTCCAGCGGCAGTTGATAAACGCAGTCGTTGAACTCGGCATCATGCAGAAAATCCGGCGCTACATTGTCAAAGCTGTTTCGCCCTGGTAATACTGCTTAGCCACGGCGCACCGCCTTTTCAGGCGGACCCACAACCGCGTAAGCCAGCAGCGGCAGCGCAAGGCCTGCCGCCGTAGGCCACCCACCGGCCCCGCCGGTAAAGTAGATGGGGAATGCCGCCAGCAGATAGCTCTCGCCGCCAGTGGCCAGCAGGCCCAGCCAGGTGACGGGCTTGAACGCCAGGAAATGCAAGATCACAATGGGCATCGTGGCGCGCCCCAGCGCGCTGAAAGCGCCGCTCACTGCGGGCACGCGCGCCAGTGGGCACCCTCATACACCAGCATCCAGCCTCGCCAGGCTGGCCGCCAGCAGGTAGAGCGGGCCGGGTAGCTGTTGCCCGCCAGGCCTACGCTGCCGAACTGCCCCAGCACCAGCAGCACCACAGCGCCCCAGGAGCAGCACAGCGCTCCGCATGCCGGGCCATGGGGATGCTGCACCCGGTGCAGTACAACACCTGGCAAAACAGGCAGTAGCAGCTGGCCGCAATGCCCAGGCCCCAGACGTTCCAGCCACGCGCTGGGTCTGCCAGCTTCAGCCAGAGCAGCACGCCGGCAAGCAGTCCTTGCGGGATCATCGTCGTCGCTGCGCAGCAGTTTTTCAACAAAACTCTACGCCTGCATGGCCAACAGAGATATCTGGAACAGCGCCTGAATGAACCACATAGCGCCGCCCAGTTGGTGCCGCCGTCAAAAACGCCCAGTGGGCTGTGGCCGATAATGTCCTTGATGGTCACCGGCGTGGTGACAAGGTTGCCGGGCAGATCGAGGATACGCCTCGTCCCTGTCAGGATGTTTACTTTTAAAACAGGTTGTCAGCAGGGTAAAAAAGTACACCGTGTTGGCCGCCACAAAGGGCAAAGCCACAGCGTGACCACCTTGCGCTTGGCAAAGCGGGCCAGCCGATGGGCGCTTTCGCCCGTGTGGGAGAGAAAACCACCGCTGAGCATAAAAAAGAGCGCCATGTGAATGGGGATAAAGCCGGAACCGGGGAACCCTTTGCGTCTCCAGCACCATCAGCACAATGCCGATGCCGCGCATACCGTCCAGCACCAGGGTCGCGCTGTTTGGCCATAGTAAAGCCTTTCTTTTGTTATTCATCTGCAGGTAGCTCGCGCGGCACTTGGGGCACCGGTGGATGGTCAATGTAGCCGCGCACCCGGTGCCGATGGCCGCCTCCACCTCCCGCATCAGGCCCACTACCGGCAGGTCCGCCAGGTGGCAGCCGTCGCACAGTAGGTGGCCGGGGTTGGGGTTTAATCGTACCGGTCGGGCCGCGGGCATTTCCAGGTGGCCGACTCACCGTCCAGCTCCATCATCTTTAAGTTGCGGTACACCGTGCCCGGGCAATGTGGGGCATCCGCAGCGGGCCTCATTAAACAGCTCGTCCGCCGTCAGGGTGCTGGGGGCTTTTTCGCGCATGATGTCCAAGATCAGGCGCGTTGACGGGTCATGGAGCACCTTTCAAATTAAGATTTTATTTAAATATACAATACACGAAAGCCGCGCCGCTGTCAAGCTTTGCAAAGCAACCAATAATTATTCCTGAAATTTGTTTGACAACCTGAAAATTGCGGTAATAGAAGCAAAATCAAGACAAATTCCTAAAAATTAAAAAATATTATAAACGGAGGCAATACTATGGAACTGGAGAGGCAGCAAGACAGAGAAAACCTGTGGAGTGCTTTTCGCTGGTGAAAGCCAGGCCCGCAACAAGTACACCTTCTTGCATCCAAGGCAAAGAAAGAGGGCTATGAGCAGCTGGCCGCGATCTTTACCGAAACCGCCAACAACGAGAAAGAGCACGCCAAGATCTGGTTCAAACTGCTGATGGAAAACGGCGAGATCCCCGACACCCTGACCTGCCTTGAAGATGGCCGCCGCCGGCGAGAATGAGGAGCATACCTGATGTACCCGCGCATGGCCGCCGAAGCTGCTGAGTGAGGGCTTTACCCAGATCGCCGGGTGTTGTTCACGATGGTGGCCGCGTATCGAGAAGCGGACCGAGGAACGCTACGCCAGCTGGCCGCCACACGAGGCCGGCAAGGTTCACGCCCGCGAGACCGGAGAAATTGGCGCCGCAACCGCGGGTTACACCAGATCGGCCAGCACGCCCACCAAGTGCCCGGTATGCGCCCATCCCCCAGAGCTATTTTGAGCTGAAGAGCAAGAACTACTAAAGCGCCCCGCTCACAATAGAAAGAGGAGCCTGACAGTAGGGCTCTTTTGCATGCACAGCCAGCGTTCCTCGCGGAAGTGGCAGACCCAGGTGCGGGGGCTGGTCCTTTCTTTTTGCGCATGGAAACGGCGATCAGCACCAGCACG
>VOFB01003026.1_pt1 | contig 11614 bp, 17 predicted proteins | sample 5384141 | NCBI WGS metagenome assembly VOFB01 (sample SAMN12384721, study PRJNA508395) | human gut metagenome | isolation source: healthy gut A | host: Homo sapiens
CCGTCTCAGAGCTGCGGCGCATCGCGCAACCCCAGGGCCTCAATCTTGCCGAAGTCTCTCGCCGCACTGGACGCCGACGCCCTGCCCGGCCTTCCCGCAACAAGCCCTTCACCCAAAGCCTGCTCACCCCTATCGCGAGGCGCAAAGACTGCTTGCAAGCGCAGCGGGAACGACCAGCCGACAATCGTCACCTCGCCGGCGGCCGCAGCCAATCGAGCACGTGAGAGCCTTCTTCGTCCAAAGCCGACACGGCCCCCTCTCCCTCGCCAACCTTACTGAAACGCGTGAAAACGATGCAGCGGCGACTCCAACGTCACCCGCACCGGCCGTCGCCATCGCCGCCCCGAAGACCTCTTCGGCCCACCTTCGACGTCGTCATCTTCGGCGGCTTCGTGAACGGCTTCATCCCCTCGCGCGATATGTGCGACCCCGGCATCATCGTCGGCGGCGCCCGTGTCCGCCAGGAAGCGACCGACCGGGACACCATTGCGCTGGCCGAGCAGCGCGCCACCCGACGGCTTCTCTTCACCAGCTTCGAAAGCTGCGATTTGAAACCGCCGAGCGCCTGCGTCTTCATATCCCCCGCATCCGCTTGCGCAACGGCGTCCGCACCTGCGACATCGAGCCCAGCAGCTACCTGCAGGAATTGAACCTGGGCCCCTAAGCAAATCTCCGGCCCAACCGATCAACGCCACCCGTCAGCTTAGGTATCTTCAAAATTCAAGGGGCAGATGCCAGTTCGACCCGAAATGGCGTACCGCACTGCCAGTTGAAAGGCCGAATGGCCGAAAGTGCCACTTCATAGCCGAAATGGCCTCCTCTTACCATTTCGGGGTCGAACTGGCATTTGCCACCAGATTCACGAAGGCGATGTGATTTCTGTTGCTTCTGTAGGTCGCGCCCGTTGAGCTGATGTCAGGTGAGTATGCTTGCGGGCGCCTCTTCGAAATTTGAATGGGAGGCAGATGAGAGCAGGACATCCTTCTTCGTTGCGGGAAAGCTGCTTTGAAGATGTATTCCGCATGCATGGCATCATGTTTTGCTGGCAAACTCTCGGCATAGGCAAGCAAGTTTCACTGGCAGCCGGGGGCGCGGGTGCTTTCCTCCTCGTTAGCAAAGTGCCGCCAGCCGTGCCTGCATCATCCACGGCATAGCCCGTGTACAGCGAGCCGTCGGCGCATTCCAACACGTACATGTAGTGACTTTTCTGTTCCATCTTCATCTCATCCCGGATTCGCCCAAGAAAATCAGCGAGGTTGCGACTGCAATCGCAATCGCACCTTGCAGCAGTCGGCTCGTCCGTTCGTCCCGCCAGGGCGAACGGAACCTCTATCTAGTAGTACCGATAATGCCGCGCAGCTGCCCTCACTGGAGACCATACAGGGCTCCACGGCTCTGGCGTGCACACAGTGCGAAACAGTGGGCACCCTCGCTTAGCCATAATGCCGCGGAGCACGTCTCCGCAGCGGCAGCTCTTATGCTCGCGCACCTCTTCCACGTCTGGTTGGAAGCGGCGCATGGCGTCGAAGTCGGCGAACTCCTCGCGGATGCGGTAGCCGCTGCCGGGAATCTCGCCCTGCCGCGCCAGGTGGCGGAGCAGGTTTCGAAGACCTCGTCGATGGCGGCCAGCGCCACGGGTTGCCCTTTCGGGCATGACGCCGCGCGCGTAGGCGATCTCGATGTCGGCACGGCCTTCGTGCAGTTGGCGCATGATCATGGCGATGCCCTGAAGCACGTCTACCGGCTCGAACCCGGTGATGACGCCGGGTATGCCGTACTTCTCGGCCAGGAACCGATAGCGGCTCCGCGCCGATGATGGTGGACACATGCCCCGGCAGAATGAGCGCATCCAGCTTCAGCGCCGGATCATTGATGATGACTTCCAGCGCCCCGGGCATGTTCTTGTGGGCGCCGTACACGGTGAAGTTTGTGAGCCCCATGGCGCGCGCCCGCTTGATGGCCATAGCCACCAGCGGCGTGGTGGTTTCGAAGCCCACACCGACGAAAACGATCTGCCGCGTGGGGTTCTCCTGCGCCAGGCGCAGGGCATCCAGCGGCGAGTAAACGATCTCCACCGCAGCGTCCCGCTGCCTGCTCGGCCAGCAGACTGGAGGTGGAGCCGGCACGCGGGTCATGTCGCCGAAGGTGGCGATGGTCACTTCCGGCACGCGGCCAGCGCGATTACCTTGTCGATGTCGTGGTTGCTCGTCACGCACACCGGACATCCGGGCCCGACGCCAGACGAACCTCGGGCATGAGGCCGCGAATGCCGTTGCGCGCAATGGCCACGGTATGGGTGCCGCACACTTCCATCAGCGTAGCAGACTCCGGGGCCAGCGCTTGAATGGACTCATGAGCCCCCGCGCCAACGCCGGATCCTTGAATGCCTTCAGTTCTTGCTGCATGGCGTCCATTCTTCAACCACTCCTTCAAGGGTGTAGAATACGGACAAGCGGAATGCCCGTGGCACCGGGCACGACTGCTTCACGCATTAGCTCCTATTAATGTGGATGAAGAGCCGTTTTTCCTATACGAGGGGCGGTCTTTTTTCATTGCTGCCCTCCTTAGGCCGGCGGGGAGTCTGTTCGCGGCCAGCTCGGGGGAACTGCTTTACCAGCTCGATGGTCTCCAGGGCGAACTGCTCGTCCACCACCTCGATGGCGAAGCCGGCGTGCACGAGCACGTAGTCGCCCACCTGCACCTGGGGCGTCAGGTCGACGGAAATCTCGCGGGTCACACCCAGAATATCGACAGTGGCCAAGTTCCCCTTCCAGGGCCGCCACCTTTAGCAGGAATTGCCAAGCACATACGCTACTCCTTCGATTCGTTTCTCAATGCCCCATTGTCGCAGGTTCGCCCAAGGAAGTCGGCGAGGTTTCGAGGCGCCCACTCGCCCTGAACGAGCGGAAGCCACCACGGCTTGGCCCAGGCTGATGCAACCGTCGTTGGAGGCAGATCGCGGTTGATGGCGACGGTGAAACCAGCAGCGGCCAAGTCAGCCAGCGCGTGCTCCACAAGGTAAGCGGTTCATGAACACGCCGCCCGACAACGCCACCGTGGAAATGTCGTACATGGCTCGCACCAACTCGGCGTTCATGACGATGGCGCCAACCATGGCATCGTGGAAGCGACGGCGATGATGACGGACGCCGGCACCCCGCCGACAGGTCGTCCAGCAACGCGTGGAAGGTGGGCTCGGCATCCAGGAGCAGCACCGAGGTGTCCTGCGCGGTACTTGTCTCGGTGGCGGTGTTCTTTTCGACGATGACGGCGTAGCGCTTCCTCGCCGCCAGCTCGTCCTCACCTGCCACGCCCGCGGTCTCTTCGACAGCCGCAGCCCGGCCACGTGTTTCCGGCCCCGGCGGCTTCCATAGCCGCCTCCAGAAGGATGGCCCTCGCCCTCGTAGCTGGGCTCCGTGCAAAATGCCCAGCAGAGCGCTGGCCGCGTCGAACAGGCGCCCGACCGAGGACGTCATAGCCTGTGCCGTCGAAGGCGATGCCGCAGACTGCCTCGGTCAGGCCGTGCTCGGCCATGACCACACGATGTGGGCATGATGGTGCTGCATTTTCGGTCACAGGAAGTCCCGGCGATGGGCCCATTTGCTCGTCAGGTATTCGGGGTGCAAGTCGCACGCCACCGCCGCAGGCTCCATTTCGAAGAGGCTCTCGAAGCGATCCTTGTGGCCAGCCACGCGTCGTATGTCTCGGCGTTTTCCATGTCGCCAATATGCTGGCTCACGAACGCCTCGTCGCCGCGCAGCAGGCAGAACGTATTCTTTGTTCGGGGCCTGCGGCGAACAGTACGCCTTTGCCTGGCAGGCTGTCAGCGATCGCCCTTCTTCGCAAGCGAAATTGGCATGGGCGCGAACCCGCGCGCGCGGCGCACCATTTGCACAGCGTCGCCGGCGCTCCCCGCCGAAATCACGCGCACGACCGAATCGTCGAAGCGGCAACGAATGGGGCGATTGTTGCCCAGAAACGCGTCGGCGATGCTCGCGAGCTGGGGCGCGCCTCATCATCGGTCATGCAAATGGGCTCATCGTGCAGATTGCCCGACGTCATGACGAGCGGACCGTCGAACGCGGCAAGCAGCAGGTGCTGCACCGGCGTATACGGCAGCATAACGCCCAGTTCGGGAAGATGGTCGGCGAGGCCCGCCGCGAATTTCGCGTCGTCGCGCTTCTTCAAGAGCACGATGGGTCGCTGCGTGCCTGTGAGCAAGCGGCGTTCGGCATCGGTGACCTGGCAGGTTCCACGCACGTCGTCGAGTGTGCGATACATAACCGCGAATGCTTTGCCTTCGCGGCGTTTGCGGCGGCGAAGCTCGGCGAGGGCTTCGGGGTTGCGCGCATCGCATGCTAAATGAAAGCCGCCAAGGCCCTTCACGGCAAAATGGCCCCTTCATGAAAAGTTCCGGCTGCCGCGCGAAAATCGCATCGCTGGCCTGAAGGGTGCTGCCCCACAACGTTCCGTCTCGCTCGTCATATCGGCGCCGTCAAAGGCTTCGTTCGTCGCGGGGTTTTTCTAAAGCCCTTTTCCCACCAGAGACAAGGGCCGCATTCGAAGCATGCGTCGGGCTGTGCGTGGAAACGTCTGTCGGCCGGGTTACGATATTCGGCGTCGCACGCTTCGCACATGGGAAAGCCCACCATGGACGTTTGGCGACCCGGTCATAGGGGAAGCTGGTCGATGATGGTGAAGCGCGGCCCGCGCGATCGTTGGGGTTGAACAGCTCGCGCACGCAGTCCTCGCAGGTGGCAAGCTCGGGCGACACAAGTGTGGTCTCTGCCACGTCCTCATCGTCGGAGAAACGGAATCTCGAAGCTGTCGAAATCCTCCAGGGCACTTCCTTGATGTCGATTTCCTCTACGCGGGACGCGGCCGGAGGATTGTCCGAGAGCTCCATGATGAACTCGTCCACCAGCGCGCTCTCGCCCTCGGCGTGAATATGCACGCCATCGGTGGCGTTCAGCACCCAGCCGTTGATGAGGTACTTCTTCGCCATCCGGTAAACGAAGGGCGAAACCCCCTCCTTGCACAATGCCCTTTCACATGAATATCGACCGCATCAATCATAAACCGCTCCCCTTGCCTTGAGCCCTTTAGCGCGATATACTACGGACAAGCGGGAGGCCCGCTGCATTCGGGCACGACTGCTTCACATTACCTGTTCTAATGTGATGAAGAGCCGTTCTTCCTATGCGAGGGCGGCTTTTTCATTGTCGCCCGCGCGGCTACTGCCGCAAGCGCGCGGTCAAATCAATCACCGCTACGATCACCAAACAAAACGTGAGGAGTTCCATCCAGCTTACGTACATAGCTGCTCCCTTCGACGAAAGAAGCAGTCCGCTCGTCCGTGCGCGCAAGTGTAGTGTAATACAACGCGACTTTCAACGGGAATCAACCTCACTTCATCAGGATGAATTGCCCATTTGAGAGGATGCGGGAACGCCTACGCTTCGCTGGCCTCGCCCTCGGCGGCGGCAACTTCTGCGGCCACGGCCTCAGCATCGGCGTCCTGGGACGCTTCGGCGAACTCGGCTTCCACGGCAGTTTCACTCGCTTCGGCGGCCTCCACGACCACGGTAGCCTCGGCCAGCTCTTCGTCCTCGGCCATGGCAGCGGCCTCGGCCAAGGCGCGATCGGTCAGAATGTCGGCAATCACATCGTCAACCACCTGAGCCAGCTGGCGCAGCGTCACGCCGGAGTTGTCCGGCAGATGCAGATGCACGCAGCGACGCCCGCGCTTGACCAGCGTCACCAAGTCGCCTGCGGCCTGGGCTTTCGCCAGCTCGCCGAGACTGGACGCAGATGCCCCCTTCCGGAAGCGGAATATCCTTCAACTCGTCGGCCGACAGAATGAGGAAGACGCCCATGTTCGGGCCACCCTTCTGCAGCTGACCTGTGGAATGCGGGTAGCGCGGCCCCACTTCCAGGCAGGACACGCAGCCGAAGGACTCGGCCACCCCGTGGCGAATCTGCTCGATAGCCTCGCGCCGGCCCTCGCCCGTGAACGGCAGGAAGGCGTTCAACGCGAAGAAATCGCCGGGCTGAATGGAGGACAGCAGCGCATACAGCGTCTCGTGCAAGTCCTCACAGCCCTCGAACATGGGGGCGAAGGAGACTTCCACACGACCCATGTCTACCTCGTCGGTGAACACCTCAGTGAAATCGGGCTCGGGCTGGCCCTCCTTGAGGATGTCGAGCACCTCGGCCTTCGCGGAGGCCACGTCGGGCTGGTCGAAAGGACACACCTGCATGAGATAGCCGCACATGGCGATGGCGTACTCCCACATGACGAAGTGCTCAGCCAGTTCTTCCACAGTGTCGATGCGGTAGTTCAGCCGCGGAATAGCCGGTCGATGTAGGCGAGGCTCATCTCGAAATTGCGGCGCTCGTCCCCAGGTCGGTTTGGGTCTGGTACATGATGATGGATCTGTCGCCCGGATCCTCCGTAAGCAGCAGCGAGTCGATCTCGATGTTCGGCAGAATGCCCTCACCGTTCTTGCCAGCGACTCGGCCACCAGCTGCTCGATCCACAGACCCAGAACGCGGCCGCGCTTCTGCGTGAGGAACGTGAACTTGTTGCGTCCCTGCAGGTAGTTGTCGTAGAGGAACGCCGCCAGGTTGATGGCCGGGTTGTCGATGGCGTCCTCCGAACAGGCCTCCTCGGCCGCGCGAGCGTGGGCCATGAACGCTTCCATGTCGATACCTGTGAGCGCCGCCGGCACCAACCCGAACACCGAGAGCGCAGAGAACCGGCCGCCCACCGTGGGCTCACCGGAGAACACGGCGCGCCAGCCCTTGCGGGCTTGGCGATCGAGGTCGCTACCCGGGTCGGTGATGGCGACCAGGTGCTTCACCACGTGCTCGCCGAGCTCCTTCTCGAAGGAGGCGCACGGCCTCCAGCAGCATGCGCGGCTCGATGGTACCGCCGCTCTTCGAGGAGATGATGACCAGCGTGCGATGAGGATCGCAGATGGTGAGCATCTCGCGCACGCGCACGGGCGAGTCGGAATCCAGCGTGCGGAACTTCACCCGAGTGGAATCGTGTTTGTTGTATTTCGTGATGGTCATGGGCGCCTGAGTGGAACCGCCCTGGCCGATGAGCAGAATGGTGTCGAGACCCGCTTCCACCACCTCGTCGGCGAAAGCCTGGATAGCGTCCATGTCGCACAAAGGGGCTGGTGGCCAGATCGACCCATCCCATGTAGTCGCTCGCGCACGCTTGCGCCTCGGGGAGAAATCGTACAGCGTGGCGTCCTTGGCATGAATGCGGCTTGCCGCACGAGCTTTCACCAGGGTCTTTGCCGCCGGATACAACTTCTCAACGTCAACGGAGAGCATGGCGCTCCTCTTCTCTCTGGGCAATTTCCGCCAGCCAGCAGAATTGCAAACGGGCCCCTTGCGCCTGGCACCGGGGCCCCTCCTCGTTAATCTAGTGGAAATATTCTAGCAAACGCCGCCGAAGCGCGCCCGCATCCCCACAACCCTATGGCGGTTCTGTGAACGAAACAGGCCCCTGGGCGGGGCTCGTCAGCGCATCATTCAGAGCGAGGCGTCCTACAGGTTCAGCGCCTTCTTGAGCGAGCTCACGGCGGCGGGACACGGGATCTTCTCCTCCACGCCGTTCAGCGTAAGCAGCAGCGTGCCGCCGGAGACGGACTCAATCTCCTCCACCATAGACAGGTTCACCAGATAGCCGCGGTGCACGCGGAAGAATCCGTGGCCGTCGAGGCGCTTCTCCAACTGGGCCAGGCTCACCGTGGGAAGTAGCGGTCGGTATCGGTCTGCAGGTAGGCGTAGTCGTCGCGGGCCATGACGAAGCGGATCTTGTCGATGCCGATGAGGATCTTCTTGCCGCCCTTTCCACGGGGATGCGCTCGGACTTGTGAGCCTGCAGGTGCAGGGCCACCTGCTCGCGCACGGGGCGATGGCCTGGGCCAAGCGCTCGGTCTCCACCGGCTTGACTTAAGTAGTCGATGGCGCTGACCTTGAAGGCGTCCAGCGCGTGCTCGGAATAAGCCGTCACGAACACCACCGCCGGAGGGAACTTCAAAGATGCTGCAGACTCGGCCAGTTGAAGGCCAGTGGCCTCGGGCATGTTCACATCCATGAACATGACGTCGCAGGGATACTCTTTCAGCTTCTCGATAGCCTCGCGCACGTTGGCAGCTTCGGCTGTCACTTCAACTCCGCCGACCTCATCGAGAAAGAAAGCGCAGTTCAGAACGGGCAGGCGCCTCGTCGTCAACGATAATTGCGTTAAGCACGTCGTCCTCCAAAAGTAAACCTCTGATTGCATTTAATCTATTCTATAGCACAGCTGACGGGCCCGTCATGTCCGATCATCAGGAAATCACGGGTTAATTCATGAGAGTATCGAAAATGCCTATGCCCGCGCCGCCGACGCCCAATCGCAAAAGGCCTGCAGCGAATGCAGGGCCCGGGAAACAAGGTCGAGGAGAAAGCGCCTCTACACGATCTTCAACCCCCTGCAGCTCGGCGAGAGCCAGCACGTAGATCTTGAAGGAGGTCTTCAGCAGCTCTTCGGAGACGCCCTCGTCGGGGCCGTGCTCGCCACCGACCCAATCGGGGTTCTCGATCCAGGGCATGTTCACGCCGAAAGACGCGCCCTTCTTGAACTCGCGAGCGTAGGTGCCGCCGCCGAGGTGAAGGGCTTGTGCTCGGTGTCGCCGGTCACGAACTGAAGGCATCCTGGAGCACCTGAATCTCCGGGTCATCCGGGCTTCACGAGGAAGGGCACCATGAGCAGGGGTATTCTCGAAGGTGGCACCGGATATTGTCCGTGAGCTTCGTCAGTGCGGCCGTGATTTCCTCGGCTGTGATGGACGTAGGCCAGCGGCTGTCCATGGTCTGCACGAGACGATCGCCTTCCTTGCGGATGGTGCCACCTACCACCGTCAGCGGCCCGAAGTACTCGTCAGCCGTGGCGATGCCCACGCCGGCGCCGGTGGTGTCGGACACGAGGCTTTGCACGAGTTCCAAAACTCGCGTTCTTGCCTGGTTGCACAGGCCGTTCTCCAGCAGGTAGTTCGCCAACAGCATGATGGCGGAGATGCCACGCTCGGGCCAGGCGGCATGGGCATTGTTCACACCCGTAGCATCGATGCGCGCCGTGCCGTCGCCGGCGTCTTCCACGGTAATGCGCTCGGCCGCGGGCAGCGCGCGGCATCGGCGCGCACGACGGCCCAGGCCTCGCCGGGCACCGCGTTGGTCACCACGCCGCCGAGATGTCCAGAATCACCGGGTCGGCGATGGGCGCGCTCGTGATGCACCCGTCGTAGCCGCCCTCTCGCCGTAGCACACGGGGAAGTCGGCATCGGGCGTGAAGAGGAACGCCGGGCTCTCGTAGTTCTCGGGTACCACGCCACGTCAGCCATGGAGGTTTCCTCGTTGGCACCGAACAAAAGCGGATGGTGTAGGGGGCGCGCCCATCGAGCCCGCCAGGCACTTCACCGCGTGCAGGGGCCACCACCGAGGGGCGCCCTTGTCGTCAAGCAGCCGCGGCCCATGAGGGAAAGCCGTCCTTTTCCGTCACTTTGAAGGGCTCGAACGTCCAACCGGGCCAGCGGGCACCGTCCATGTGCCCGATGATGCCCAGCTGGGTGTCGGTCTCGCCGGGCAGATCGGCGAACCCGATATGACCCTCGCAGTTGGTGGCGCTCATGCCCATGCCCTCGGCAATCTCGAGCGCCGCCGCCAGCGGCAGCGGGCCCGGCCCGTAAAGGGAGCCTCGGGAGCGGCCGCGGCCAAATCCTCCGTGGAGGAATTTCCACGAGCTTGGCGATATCGGCCACGATGGCATCGCGATGAGCGTCCCAGTAAGCATCGGCGGCAACTATTTCCTTGCGATCCATAGCATCGTTCCTTTCATGCATGTCGTCCCTGAAGTGCGGCACACCATAACATGTCGCCTCCATCTTCTTCGGGCAGAAATGTCGTTCCACATCTCGCGCCGGAGCGTCCCCAGCGCCCCTCGTTGCCATTATGGCCCTTCCCCTACAGCAGCGCGGCTCGTTCCCCCATTTGTTGCAGGGCCGTTAGATCGCTTGGCTGCGCTTGGCAGCGCTTTGCCGCGTGCCCCTAATTTCCTGCAGATATGCTTATAATAGGGGCGGTTTATGCACGAAGGGAAAGGGGACGCACTGCCATGGCCGACGACTCCATCATTTCGGCACCTGCCGACGCCGCCGAGGCAACCCCATCGACGCCTGACGGCGGCAGCAAGGGGGACGGCCACGACAAGCCGAAACCGTGGTTCAAGCGCCTGTCGCTGACGACCTGGATTTTCATCGCGCTCATTTTGGGCGTGCTGGCCGGCATGGCGTTGCAAGGGCGCCGGAGATTGCTGACACCTACATCAAGCCCTTCGGCACCATCTTCTTGAACCTCATCAAGATGATCGTCGTGCCATTGGTGCTGTTCTCCATCATCGCTGGCGTCGTGTCGCTGGACGACGTGAAGAAAGTCGGCGCCATCGGCGGCAAAACGGTGCTGTTCTACCTGGCCACCACGGCGCTGTGCCGTCACGCTGGGCCTTATCTTCGCGAACGTGATGAACGTGGGCGCGGGCACACCATGCCCTCGGGCGAGCTTTCTTATGAGGCCACTGAGCCGCCGTCACTCATCGACACCATCGTGAACATGTTCCCGTCGAACTTCTTCCAGCCCATGGCCGACGCCACCATGTTGCAGGTCATCGTCATCGCCGTGGTGTTCGGCTTCGGCATGATCGCCGCGGGGAAGAAGGCCGAGCCGGTCATCAAAATCTGCAACGCCATGTCGGACGTGTGCATCGCCATCATGCGCGGCATCATTCTGGTGGCGCCCTTCGGCGTGTTCGGGCTCATCTGCCCGTCATCGCCAACAACGGCATCGACGTGCTGCGACCGCTGCTGTGGCTCATCGTGGTGGCGTACCTGGCCATGATCTGCCAGATCGTGCTGGTGTACTCGGGCATCATCAAGGTGTTCGCGCGCATGAACCCGCTGAAGTTCTTACGCGGCAGGAAAATGCCGGTCATGGGCTTCGCCTTCGCCTCGGCATCATCTATGGGCACGCTGCCCATCAACATGGAATGCACCGAGAAAATGGGCATATCGAAGGAGGTCACCTCGTTCGTGCTGCCGCTCGGCGCCACCATCAACATGGACGGCACCGCCATCTACCAGGGCGTGTGCGCCATCTTCATCGCCCAGGTGTTCGGCATCGACCTTCTATCGGCCAGCAGCTGACCATCGTGATGACCGCCGTGCTGGCCTCCATCGGCACCGCCGGCGTGCCCGGGCAGCGGCATGATCATGCTGGCCATGGTGCTGCAGTCGGTGGCCTGCCTGTGGAGGGCGTGGCACTCGTGGCCGGCGTCGACCGCATCCTGGACATGATGCGCACCACGGTGAACGTCACGGGTGATGCCGCCGTGGCCACCTGCGTGGACGCGCCGGAAGCGCGCCGCCGCCCGCAAGGCTCGCAAAGCCGAGAAGGCCGCGGGCATAGCCGGCACAGCTCAAAGTCGTTTCGGCGGACTGGATCAAGGTCGCAACATGAGAAAGGGTGGCTGCGTAACGGCAGGGCCACCAAGCACAAACGA
>VOFB01001559.1_pt1 | contig 11613 bp, 17 predicted proteins | sample 5384141 | NCBI WGS metagenome assembly VOFB01 (sample SAMN12384721, study PRJNA508395) | human gut metagenome | isolation source: healthy gut A | host: Homo sapiens
CATGCCTGCAACGGGCGATCGCATGAATTAATGCGACATGATTCTTTTCGTTCGTCAATCGTCCGGAAGGGACAATGTGGAACGGAACCGGAGCAGACTTCCCCGCATCGCGCTGCGTTTTCGCAGTGAATCGTGCTTCATATCCGTTGGAAATCACATGCAGTTTCGATTTGTACCCGTGAGAACGCAGCAAACTTGCGCCAAGCTCGGTCGGCACATGCACATGGTCGATTTTGCGGTACAAACCAAATTGAACAGCCAGTAGATGAACTTGTTGATGCCCGGAATATATTTCAGCGACCTGCCGAATACGTGATGTTCTCCGGCTGCACATGATAGCCTGCAGTAACCGCGATTCCCATCTTGTTTGGCGACTTTGCACGCATGCTGGCCAAAACGGAACGGCGTGTAGATGCACCACGTCCACGCCCGGAACGCGGTTCTGAAACAACAGCGTGTGCTGCTCGGTTCGGCGAATGCAGCCTGCTGCTACACCAACCCAACCGACCAGAGGCACATGGTTGACTTGTGCTGGGTATTCAGGGCACCAATGCCCACAAGCCTGACCGTATGGCCTTGCCGCTTCAATTCTCCGCCCACTGCAACGCCGAATTCACGTGCCGTTACTCGGTTTCCCGACGTGTCGACCACCATGGCGATGGTCAGGGTCGCTACAGTTTCTTCCCAGCCTGTCTCGACATGCACTCCATCCTACGCCAATGGCACAATGGAAGGCATGACTGAAGAGAATCGTAAAGCCTTGGGCACCCGCTTGCAAGCATCCGACTCGTGTTCTGTTTTGGCCCGAGAGCTGGGCAAGGAAGTCGCCCCGAATTGATGAGGCTTGGCGCATGGGTGCGCGCGGCCGATTCCTATGAGGGTGCCCTCGCGCAGCAGGTGGCGCACGGAATACCGTGCGCTCGATATGGCCAATGCCGAACAATTGCGCGTATTGTTTGACGAAACCAGCCGGATATTATCGTGCCGGAGGTCGAAGCGATCGCCACCAGCGAATTGCTGCTGCGGCCGAGCGTGGCGCACAGGTGGTGCTGCGCCGAAATCGCATCCATTTGCATGGATCGTGAACGTGTTGCGTACTTGCGCATGAAAGAATTGGGATTGCCGACCAATGCCTCGTACCGCTTCGCAGGCTCGCTGGAAGAGCTTCGCGCTGGGGCAAAACGCCTACCCGTGCGTGGTCAAGCCGATTATGAGTTCTCCGGTCACGGCCAGTCCGTGGTGCGTTCCCGCCGATGCGATTGATGCGGCTTGCTGAGCACAGGAAGGTCGCCCGCACGACGAGGGTGACGTTTCCCGAGTGATTGTAGAAGCGTTGGCTCCATTGGATTACGAATTGACCGTACTGACCGTCGTTCCAGCAGCGGCATCGTAACATGCGATCCGATCGGGCAACGTCAGGAAAAATGGTGATTATCGCAACTCAAGAACCGGCCTCCTTCACAAGGATGTGCGCTTTATGCAGGCGCAACGCATAGCGTGCACCGCAGTGGAAGGTCAGTGGCGAAGTGCCAAGGCTCAGCGAGAAGGGTTGGGGCGTGTTCGGCGTGGAATTGTACCTGTGCTGACCGATGGGTTCCATGTGTTCAACGAAGTGTCGCCGCGCCCGCACGATACTCGGCATGGTGACCATGGCATCCCCAGCGGTTGAGCAGTTCGCTTTGCATGCACGCGCGATCGGACTTCCGATCACGCAGGCTCATGTCGCACTGTCGATTCCGGAAGGTTCGGCTGCAGCCAGCCATGCATTGTGGTGGAAGGCGACGGCGTAGCGGAATTCAGCAATGTCGGCGAGGCACTGGCCGAACCGGCACCGATCTGCGTATTTTCGCTGCCGGAAGTGATGGACATCGCCGCATGGCGGTCGCACTGGCCATCGGAAGCGACGAAAGCCGACGCAACAAAGCCTCGCAGGTTGCGCAATCTCGCTGACTGCACGTCATCTGATTCCTGCAATCTCAATCTGATTCCATATTACGCAAGAATAACCTCATCACCACGCTGATCTTCGATCTGCGGAAGAACCGCGGCATCGACAGCCATCTGCGTGGCTCGCGCGTCGGCGACACCTCCCAGCTGGTCAAGAAGATCACCATGCACCTGCTTGAGATCGTGCTGCGCAACGTGGCCGCCGGCCACTTCTGCTCCCGTCTGGGCGTGGAGGAAGGCCTGCCGCTCAGGAGCCGGTACTTGAGTACTTCCTGAAGAACGATGATCTGCACGATCCGTTCGTCAACGACGATGACCTGGTGGCCCTCGGCGTATGCACTCGCGAGGATCTCGCCGAGATCGCCCCGCTGGCCCGCAAGATTAACGAGGCCCTGATCGAGATCTTCGCCAAGATCGACGTCAAGCTGGTCGACTTCAAGATCGAAATGGGCCGCGCCACCGGACGGCACGCTGCTGTTGGCCGACGAGATCACCCCGGATTCCTGCCGTCTGTGGGACCAGAAGGACCATTCCGGCAAGGTCGAGCACCTCGACAAGGACCTGTTCCGCCAGTGGTCTCGGCAGACATCATCCCGGCCTACGAAGAGATCGAGGAGCCGCCTCGCCGAACTCGCCAAGTCCGAAGGCATCGAAGTCGCCGAGTAATGATATCGAGCCCCTCTCGAGGTGGGGGATGCGGGCCATTGTTTCAAATCTTTAATTTCAGAAAGATTTTCAAATACGATTATCAAATTTCCATGGTTTTTCGCGTGTACGTGGAAAAAAGCCCGGTCTTTGATGTCGAAGCCCAGCAGCTTGCGGGCGAACTGCGCACGATCTCGGACTGACCGGCCTCAAGGCCCTGCGCATCGTGAACCGCTATGACGTCGAAGGCATCTCCCAGGAGCTGTTCGACCAGACCGTGCCCACCGTGTTCAGCGAGCCTCAGGTGGACAATGTGGCCACGACCTGCCCGACTTCGCCGGCGCCAGGTCTTCGCCACCGAGTTCCTGCCCGGCCAGTTCGACCAGCGCGCCGACTCCGCCGCCGAATGCATCCAGCTGCATCTCCAGGGCGAGCGCCCGACCGTCCGCTCCGCCAAGCTGTACGCGCTGGAAGGCGACCTGACCGACGCCGATATGGACACCATCAAGCATTACGTGATCAACCCGGTGGAAGCCCGCGAGGCCAGCCTGGAGACCAAGGAACCCTGAAGACCCAGGTGCCGGTGCCCGGCAAGGTCGAGACCATCGCCGATTTCAACGAGATGGACGCCGAAGCCGGCCAGAAGTTCATCGACGAGCGCGGTCTGGCCATGGATCTGGCCGACCTCGAATTCTGCCAGAAGTACTTCAGCGAGGAGGCCGCGTGAGCCCACCATCACCGAAATCAAGGTGATCGACACCTACTGGTCTGACCACTGCCGTCACACCACGTTCGGCACTGAGCTGGACGAAGTGACCATCGATGACGCCACCGTCAAGGCCGCCTTCGAGCGTTACCTGGCGATGCGCCACGAGCTCGGCCGTGACGCCAAGCCCGTCTGCCTCATGGACATGGGCACCATCGGCGCCAAGTGGCTCAAGAAGAACGGTGTCCTGACGGCCTTGACCGAGGAAATCAACGCCTGCACCGTCAAGGTCAAGGTTGACGTGAACGGCCACGACGAGGACTGGCTGTTCCTGTTCAAGAACGAGACCCACAACCACCCCACCGAAATCGAACCGTTCGGTGGCGCGGCCACCCATCGGCGGCTGCATCCGCGATCCTCTGTCCGGTCGCGCCTATGTGTATCAGGCGATGCGCGTCACCGGCGTGCCGCGGACCCGACCGTGCCGGTCTCGAGACGCTGGCAGGCAAGCTCCCCCAGCGTAAGATCGTTACCACTGCTGCTGCCGGCTATTCAGCTCCTACGGCAACCAGATCGGTATGGCAACCGGTCAGGTCGACGAGATCTACCACCCCGGCTACGTGGCAAGCGCATGGAGGTGGGTGCGGTCGTGGCCGCGCGCCCGGCGACCATGTGGTCCGCGAACGCCCGGAGCCCGGGCGACAAGGATCATCCTGCTGGGCGGCCGCACCGGCCGTGACGGCATCGGTGGTGCCACCGGTTCGTCCAAGGCGCATAACGTGGAATCGCTCGAACTCGACGGCGCCGAAGTGCAGAAGGGTAACGCTCCGGTGGAGCGCAAGCTGCAGCGTCTGTTCCGCCGCGGCGATGCCTGCCGTCTGATCAAGCGCTGCAACGACTTCGGCGCGGGTGGCGTGTCCGTGGCGGTCGGCGAGTTGGCCGACGGCCTGTTCGTGGACCTCAACACCGTGCCCAAGAAATACGAGGGCCTGGACGGCACCGAGCTGGCCATCTCCGAATCCCAGGAGCGCATGGCCGTGGACGTGGCCGCCGAGGACGTGGACGAGTTCCGGCCTACGCCGCACGAGGAAAACCCGAGGCCGACGGTCATCGCGACCGTGACCGAAGATCCGCGCATGACGATGGTGCACTGGAACGGCGACAAGATCGTGAATCTGTCCCGTGAGTTCCTGGCCTCCAACGGCGCCCAAGCACCAGACCGTGCATGTCGTGGCGCAAACGGTCTACGCCAGACCCCGTTGGCGGCACCTGTCGCCGAACGCATGAACAAGCTGGTCACCGACATCAACGTGGCCTCCAACAAGGGCCTTTCGGAGCGCTTCGACTCCACCATCGGCGCGGGCACCGTGCTCATGCCGTTCGGCGGCAAGCGTCAGCTCACCCCGAACATGGCCATGGTCGCCAAGCTGCCGGTGTTCGGCGAGACCACCACCGCTTCGGCGATGGCGTGGGGCTTCAACCCGTACATCATGTCCAAGAACCAGTTCACCGGCGCCTACCTGTCCGTGGTCGAGTCGCTCTCCAAGCTGGTCGCGGCCGGCTTCGAGCATGAGAAGGCCTACCTGAGCTTCCAGGAGTACTTCGAGAAGCTGCGCGACGAGCCGGAGCGTTGGGGCAAGCCGGCGGCCGCCGTACTCGGCGCGCTGATGGCCCAGGTGGACCTGGGCGCCGGCGCCATCGGCGGCAAGGACTCCATGTCCGGTTCGTTCGAACAGCTGGACGTGCCGCCGACGCTGATCTCCTTCGCCGTGGCCGTGGGCAACATGAAGCGCGCCACTTCCCAGAGTTCAAGGGCGCTGGCCACCGTGTGATCCGCATCGCGCCGCGTTATCAGGCCGACGGCCTCACCCGGACAAGGATTCGCTGCTGGAGGTGTTCTCCGCAGTCGAGGAGCTCACCGATTTCGGCGATGCTTTGGCCGTGTCCACGCCGGGCTATGGCGCGACCGCCGAGGCAATCTTCAAGATGACGGTCGGCAACCAGATTGGCGTGAAGCTGGCCAACGGCATTACCGTAGACGACCTGTTCGCCCCGGCCTATGGTTCCTTCATCATCGAGCTTGCGGACAACGCGAAGGTTCCGGCTGTGTCCAACCTGGTCGAGATCAGTGAAGTCGGCGAAACCACTGAGGAATACTCGTTCGTGGCCACCGGAGAGACGCTTGATCTGGCCGAACTGCAGGACGCTTGGGAGGGCGGCATCGAATCCGTGTTCCCGTACCGTTCCAAGGGCGACGAGAAGGGGCAAGACCGTTGAGGCTGTTTCCTTCGAAGCTCCGAAGAAGACCGTGTACCCCGGCGCCGGTGTCGCCAAGCCGCATGTGATCATTCCTGTGTTCCCCGGCACACAACTGCGAATACGATTCCGCAGCCGCCTTCGAGCGCGCGGGTGCCGACGTGAGCACGCTCATCGTGAACAACCTCACCCCTGCTGCTGTGGCTGAGTCCACCGCAGCTTTGGTTGAGGAAATCAAGAAGAGCCAGATCATCATGATTCCTGGCGGCTTCTCCGGCGGCGACGAGCCGGATGGTTCCGCCAAGTTCATCACCGCGTTCTTCCGCGCTCCTGCCGTTACCGAAGCGGTGCGTGACCTGTTGAACAACCGTGATGGTCTGATGCTCGGTATCTGCAATGGTTCCAGGCGCTGATCAAGCTTGGCTTGGTGCCGTACGGCGATATCGTGCCGATGACCGCCGAATGCCCGACGCTGACGTTCAACACCATCGGCCGCCACCAGAGCCGACTCTTGGTGCGCACCGCGCGTGGCGTCGAACCTCTCCCCGTGGCTGGCGAAGACCGAGGTTGGCGACATGCACACCATCGCCATCTCCCACGGCGAAGGCCGTTTCGTGGCTTCCGATGACGTGCTTGCACAGCTCAAGGCCAACGGCCAGATCGCCACGCAGTATGTGGACGAGGCCGGCGTGCCTGGCATGGATCTGGACGTGAACCCGAACGGTTCGCTGCTGGCCATTGAAGGCATCACCAGCCCGGACGGCCGCGTGTTTGGCAAGATGGGCCACCCGAGCGTTACAGCAACGGCACGTTCGTGAACGTGCCCGGCGAGAAGGATCAGCCGCTGTTCGCGGCCGGTGGAGTACTTCACTGCCTGATTCAAAGCATGCGATTCATGATGAACCGCATGTAATACAAAGAAGGTGTGTCCAGAGTCCAATGCTCCGGACACACCTTCTTTGTATTACATGCGCTAGTTTAAACAATGGCATTCAAAACGCGTTAGCCCGATTATGAGCCGCGGAATTGCAACTCTCGTACTCGGTGTAACGCAGAAAAGATGCCACAAACAAGAGGACAAGCAAATCAAGACCACCGAAATCTGTCACAAACAAGCGCATTAGCCATGACACGTTCCTTCTTGACAGCACAGTGCTCACTACTTATCGGCAAGCTGGACTTGGACCTTGTAGCCGTCCGTTTTGGCGATTGGCGAATACGCCTTCTCCACGATTTGCTTAGCCTGCTTATCGGCTTCCTGCAGAAGCTGGCTCTTGGAAGCCTTATCAGCTGCCGACTTCTTGGCATGCTTCAACGCTTCGGCAGTGTCCGTTACCTCATTGCCATTGAACAACGAGCTCTCCGAGTCGAAGAAGCGCAACGAGTCGGGATCCACCGACACGGATTGCAACGTGGCCTTGGGCAAGGTAATCGAAATCGTACGAGTGTCGTCATGCACCTTGATTCCCGCCTTGGCCAAGTCGACGCCTGCACGAATCTCATAACTGTAGAACATCGTGAACTTCTTCTTGTTCACATGGGCGATGTTCCCCTCGGAGAATTCCTCGAAACCATAATCGTTTTCCTTGGCGGTGGTCAGATCCTGCATCGTCTGCAGCTGACGGAAACGATGGTGGTAGTGATTTCCGGCTCGGCCTTCTTCGGATTGAAGATTCCCTCTACTTTTACGGTATCCGATGATAGTTCCCACCATGAGCACTGCGGCAGCAACAATGACCGCAAGCGCGCCTTCGCCTTGGTGCTCATGCTTCCCATCGGGTTCCTCATAGAACTCTTTCTGGAATTTCTAGGCATAATCTTCTCTTTCCTTTGATATTCCCTATGCCGTCCATGAGACAACAACTGCACGCATTGCATTCATATACTGTGTCTACACGTTGGCATGAAAATACTAGCAGATGACCGGCTGGTACGACCCCGATAACTGAACTTCCATATCAGCCGGCACAACGACAAAAGCGTCCCCTACTTCACCACGTCGTAGTTACTGACCGATACCTTGACCTGTGCGGCGTTCACATCAGTACCAGCCTCGAACCCGAACCTTCTCACCTGCCGCCCATGAACTGGTGTTGGCAAAGTCTCCTCGACCTTCACACCGTCAGCATCATAGAGCGCCACAGCAGCGAGACATTGCTGAAGTTGATTTTACTGGTGTTCTCGATGACTGCGGAATACGTGTAGTAACCGCCATATTCCGCTTCTGTTCTGTCAAATTGAGCCGATGAAACCAGATTATTGATCACCTGATCCGTCTCGTTCTTCTCCTGAACGGAATTGCCGTTACGAACCAGATCGTCAAGGGTGTCTTGGTATTTCGAATCGACCTTAAGCCCATACTTATCCACGAATGTCTTCAGAATTGTGGACCGCTTGTCATATGCTTCGCTCCACGCAGTAGTGTATTCAGTACTGGTACTCAGTATTTCTTAACTACGGCCAGCTGATCATCCAGCGAATTCAAATAGGCGATGATCTGCTCCATGGAGCTTTGAATCCTTGAACTGACGAGCCTTCAACGGCTTATCATTATCGATCTCAGCCTGAATAATCTGCTGAAGATTCTTTGATTCTCTTGTATCCTTGCCCTGCCCCTTGAGCTTATCGATAAGAGAGGAACGCTTGCTGAAACCCTCCGCGATAATGGACATCGCCTCGTCATCGGCATAGTCCGGCCCCTCGGCCTTCTTCTCGCCGCATGCGGATACACCAGCAATCAATGCGATACTCAGTATCGCAGCAAAGACCTTCTTCATCATGTTGCCCTCCTTATAGATTTATAGACCGAGAGTCTGTTTCTTCTTGGATTCGAATTCATCGCTGGGTCAAGATCCCGCGTCAAGCAGTTCTTTGAGCTTCTTGACCGCATCCAACTGTTCACCGACCGACATGGACGGCGCCGCAGCGGTCGAAGCCGGCTGCTGTGCCGCCATAGGCTGCTGCGCAACCGCAGCATTAGTTTGCGCCCCGGTCACAGGATTCACGCCCTGCGCGAAGGCCGCGCCGAACATCATCGCGCCCGCATCACCGAACCCATGTGCCTCAACACCATGCGCAATCTTCTGCTGCGCCGCCACATTCGAAGCGTGCTGCGACACATCCTCATACGCCTTCAGATCCATCTTGTTGGCGGAATACTTCTGCACCAAGGCGCGTGAATCCGGCGAGAACTCGATGTTCTCGATACCGATTTTCACGATGTTGAACCCGAAACGCGACGGCCATGTACCGGCATTCTGCGTATCGTTCGCGACCTTGAGCGCAATGTCGTTCGCCTGCGCTGGCAACTGCGAGATTCTGTACTGCGTTGACAGCGCATTCAGTGCCACCGTGAACGACTGCAGAAACTCAGCCAGAATCTGCGAACGTGCTCGCTGATCATCAAACGAGTAGTAGGTAACGTTCGCCGGAACGAAATTACGGATGAACCGCACCGGGTCACCGATTTGGATGGTGAACGAACCATAGGCGAAGATCTCAAGATCCGTCCCATAGAACAGATCGTTATACATGAGCGGGCCGCGCGTGCCAAACTTGATGTCACGAATCTCACGCAGATTTACAAAGGCAATCTGCTTGTAATCGGAGGTGATGCCACCATAGCCAATGCGTTCGCCGATCTGTTTGAAAATCGATTTCTTTACTCCGTCGCCATTGAAAACACTATCCTGCCCGTCATGATATTCGTAGCCGCCTGGCTGGGAGATGATGTTCTCAATGCCGGACTGGTTGAAGATGAACGCCGCTGTGTTCTCCGGCACGTAAATCTTTGAACCGTTGGTGATGACGCCTTCCGAGCCACGCCCGTTGGAGCCGCGGCCGTTATCGGTGTTCCGCCGTTCGCCGGGAATTAACGCCGTATGCTCATCGAAATGTCCCGCGGTGATGATGTCTTTCCACTGATCACCGAAGGTTCCGCCGACCGCCCCACCTATTGCCTGCAGAATGCCCATGTCATATGCCTTTCGCCTGTTAGCGCGACTATTTCAACGTCTGTGTGGTGTCACAGTAGCGGCATTGGATCGTCATGCCAGAACGCCCGGAGATAGGCGCCCTACATCCGATGCATTTGACCGTGACCTGTTCTTCTGTGTTTTCCTGCGAATCCATCGTCTTTCCGGTAAACGTTTTGGCGAAAACATCAGGGTCCCCTTGATGGCCCCCGCCAGCATCTCCACACTGGGTATGGTCTTGCGCAATTCCGTAGCCTGACTGGACGGAAGTCCTGTGGTGACTTGGCTGATAGCATCCAGCCATTGGGCTACCAGTTTCCGACTGGAGTACTTGTCACCGGTCTCAAACACGAATGACACCTCATCCGGGACGAAGAGCAGATCCAATACCGCAAGATCGTTCTTTTCGCGTATTTCGCCTGCGCGACCCCATCCAGCACCTTAAGCCGGGATAACGGGTACACATCCTCATGCTCCGTCCCCTTACCGAACATCTTTCTGATCTGCCATACATATATCAGGTTCCTGTTGGTCAGAGTCAATTCACACATGCCTGTTCGCGATCATCGCCGCAACGGTGGGCCTGCGCGCAGGTCAGTATCTTCGTTTCATCCGATTGAAGCTGGTATCGCTCATCGTCACCCTCTCTTCTCCCCCTTGTTTCCCTTTGCGCTGTTTAAAGAACCAGATCGCCGCAATGATAATGATGAGCTCAATCAGCCCGAGAAAACTTTCTCCCCAGATCATGTACGCGATAGCGATGATGACGAATATCACCACGCAGGCGACGATGCCGATAAGCAGCATCTGCTTGTTCTGCTCAAGCTTGGCAGCTTCGCTCTTCTGCGCGACGGCGCGAATACTCAGCTGTGCGTCAACATCTTGGAAGAATTGTTTGACGTGCTGCATGTACTGCGTCTCGTCATCGTTCTCGCTGCTCACCTTGACGAGAGCCCCATTTTCACGGGGAGATACCACAGCCGTAAATGTGCCGCCGTTGTATGCGCTGAACAGCACCGTCATAGTCGTATCGTTCGCACCGGTAAAAGCATGAATGTCGCACGTTGCCAGCATCGTACGAATGGACTGATAAACCATCAATGGCGATGATGAGAAGCTGCCTTGTTGAACTGCAAAACCATGTATCCGTATACCCTCTCTATTCACACGCGCAAAGAGAGCCCGGGGCACCGCTAGGATACTCCGGAGCTTCTTGAATCTTATGCGACGGATGCCAGCTTCTGCGTGATGCGCCCCATTACCCTCGCGGTAGTACGCCTCATCGGCAGCGCTCAGCGAATTCTGATCAATCGCATTCAACTTGTTCATGGTGTCGGTGTATTGCTGCATCATCTTCGTGTAGTCCGCGAGCATGCTGATGGAGTCCCCCGAGTCTTTGTACTTCTTCATGAATTCGACGTACTGGTCGAAGAACTGCTCGTAACTGTCCATCGAGGCCTTGAAGTCAGCACTGACCTGCGATGGGTCGGATTGCTGGCTTTGCTGGTTCTGCTGCGACTGCTGTGTTCCTGTTGCTGCGTATTCTGCGACTGCTGCTGGTTCTGCGATTCCTGAGTCTGCTGGACCGTCTGTCGGATCCCAGCTTTGAATCATTCAGATTTTGGGCATCCAATGCATTCATGGTGTCTTCATCCTCCTCATCCTCCATGAAGAAGACCGCAATCTTCATTGCCCCTCAGCACTTTCGCAGTATAGATATCCGCGGATTTGTCATAGTCAACGGTGAACCCCATTTTCTTTCGCATCCTTTACATAGAATCGAAAGAGGATCGCGTCGCATTACACAACTCAATGGAAAACATATCCGATGAATCGTTATAAACCTCGCCTTTCTGATTAGCTAACGCCAGAAGCTTTACAGTCCTATCCGGCTAAGTAATCGACTGCATGACGCCTCAATTGCAGCCTTATGCTCGGCCTTCGCATGCACGGTGTAAGCGATCATTCTTGCCGCCTACATGACCACTACGGCAGCCACAGTGACACCGCCGATGGCGACATATGCCCCGATACGCTCTCCGATCTGCTGCCGTTCTTCCGCGTGAAGATCACCCCAGAACGCGG
>VOFB01002426.1_pt1 | contig 11602 bp, 12 predicted proteins | sample 5384141 | NCBI WGS metagenome assembly VOFB01 (sample SAMN12384721, study PRJNA508395) | human gut metagenome | isolation source: healthy gut A | host: Homo sapiens
AGGTTCTTCTCAACCATATCCAATGCCTTCCTTATTAATTGCTCATCAGATGCTGAAATAGAATTCGCTTCTACTTTTCCTTCTTCCGGCAATGGATCTATCTCATGCCTTTGCTCCGGATTTTGTTCCAGTGGCAGAACAGTCTGTGCAATAATGGGCTTCCGTAATTTCATATACATCCGGCCCAATCCCCACACCACCGATAAAACAACAAGTATATAAAACAAATACGCCCAACCTGTTTCATACCAAGCAGGCAGACACTGGATCATAACCGTCAATGTACTCTTACTCCACAGACCATTCTCATCTGTAGCACGGACTTCCAGTTCAAATTCCCCCTTTGACAAATCAGACAAGCCGATACTATTTTCCCCTGCCGGTAAAGCCACCCAATTATCGTTTCTTTGTTTATAACGATAAGCATATCTTACCTTATTCGTATTCAAATGGTCAAAAGTAGAAAAAAACAATTTCACATTTCTCTCATGAGGAGACAGGCTTATTTTCTTTTGATTATCCACCCCGATTTCAGAGGTGTTATTCATTTCGACGGATGTCAAACGCACCGTTGGCTCAGGTATCCTTCTCTTTTTTTCATTATAGTGAGGAAAAGTCACAATTCCACCTCGTCCACCCACACTCATTTCTCCCCGAGGACCTTTATACAATGACTGGAAATCTTCCAGATTTATCCAAGAATCAGTACAAGACATCATAGTAAAGATATGTGTTCCGGGATGATAGACCATCACCCGCTGTGATGTAAGAATCCAAAGATTCCCATCGTCATCCGATTTTATATCCAACACAGCATCCCCTGTCAATCCACAATCTTTTGTCCGGGAAATAAAATCATTCGTATCCGGAGAATAACTATACACATTGCCCTGTTTAGTACCCACCCAAAGATTGTTGTCCGGTGCGACAGTCAATACCGAATAATTTTCTCCAGTATCCTTTATTTGCAACCGGCTTTCTCCGGAAATTCTCCACAACCCTCTACTTTCAGTTGCAAAATAAACAACTCCTTCATTAGACGAAACGATAGCATTTATAAAACTAACATCATCACAAACTGTAGTCAATCGGTCTTCCTCCAAGCTATACCGAAATAAATGGTAAGTAGTCCCTATCCAAAGATTTCCATGGTGGTCATCATGCAAAGCACGGATACGCTCACCTTGTTTAATGGGTATGGCACATACGATGGATTCAAAAAGCCGGTTCTCCTTATACCGAATTAAAATTACCGAATGATCCCTTACCATATAGAGCCCCTCTCTGTCCGATGGCCTCTCAAAGAAAAAAAAGAAAGCTCCCTGTCATTCTTAACAACAGACATACGATCTCTTTGGGGATCATAAGCATACAGCCCCAATTTTTTTTGCCTGATCCAATAATAATTTTTCTCTTGAGAAAACTGCATAGGAGACGCGATTACCCCCAAATTTTGCTTTACCCCTTCCATAGACAAAGGAAGCACTTCATTAGGAAGAAAAGAAATAATGAAAGAAGAAGGATAATAACCTGTCACCCATAAGTTTCCGGATTGATCGGAAAGAATCTTTGTGAGGATTTTCCTGTCAGCTGATAATAAACGGAGAGATCTACCTTATCCAAAGATGCATCGGCCGTTATTTTATAGGCATATAAATTATCTGCCGCAATCACCCACAAATATCCCTTAACAGAATCTTGTATGATATGATGAAGCTTTCGGGTATCGGAGTTAGAAGACGCATTATCCACTGTTTGCAATCCAAACATTTTGTCTGTATCCTGTGCCTTGGGATCAAAACGTACAATACCTTTTCCCCAAGTAGTAACCCAATAATACGGGTGTTATGATCTTCCGTCATGCTTGTGGGATACTCATCATAGGGCCAAGGATATGAAATAAAAGAGTCCTTTACCTTATCATAGCAAAAAAAGCCCGCCTTTTGCTTGAGTTACCCAAACAGTCTGTTTCTTATCCTCATAAATAGAATTGACGGTATTCTCCCGTCCTTTCCATTTAAGAATGTATTTTCCAGTTCTTTCCCCTGACTCATTGTATCGAAACAAATGCCTGTTAGTCGAAATCCAGATCGTACCATCAGACGTCGCTGTCATTGTAGTTATAGTCCAGCTCTTTATCGTTTCATCAGCAAGCGCCCTTATCTCATAATCTGTTTTTGACAAAATATAGGCGCCACGCTTCGTTCCAAACCATATTTTCCCTTCACCGTCTTCAGTAATACACGTCACGCTGTTGTTTTCCAAGATTCCCGGGTTCTTGAAATCAGAACGGAATACTTTCACCGTATATCCATCATCACGGCACAAGCCTCCCCCTTCAGTGCCATACCACATATATCCTTCCGAATCCTGGAAAATACAAAGCAATTCTTTGGTCGGCAACTGTTCCGAATTAGGAAGGTTTCTTACTATCATATCAAATGCTTTGACCGGAACGGCATTTATCCGCACAGTCAATAACAAAATAATGATTGGTAATACTATCCTTCCTATGTTTTTCATATTCTTCACGCAAGTACTCCTGTTGAAAACAAACGAATACAAAGCTAGGAAGAAATTCAAGAACTTGCAACTTGTCGGTTTAATCAAGTACATTAAGAATGACTTAATAAAGAATATGGCTATTGAACAGACACTTTTTCTATTCAACACTCAGTCCTTCAATCGGAAGCTGTACCCGTCCTATTCTCTCAGCACCAGTGGCTTCTTTCCGATCTTTTTTATAATTCTGACTGTACATCCTGCCGGAATGTCAATAGTGCTCTCCCCCTCGGCATTCAGTTTCAAGACAATATATCCTTCCTTTACCGGAATTCTGGAATGAATCCACTTCAAATGGAGTAACTCCGGTTTAATGGTATATTCATTCGTCTTCATCGAAGACTGGCTGAAACCGATAAGACCGTTCAATGCGCCTACCACTACCGGGACTCCATTCGCCCCATGACAAAGACTCAGGCCGTACGGACGATTATAAAACACCAGTTGACGGGCGCGGGAAGCATTCATCATAAAGTTCTCCGGGAAACGGGTATGTCCCTGATCCATCCAGTCGCCGAACACACCATAAATATGATCCCATAACTCTTTTATCCGCCCGGCTTTGGCATAAGCCAGAAACTCATAACCCTTCTCATAACTGACCACCTCATAATAGTTAGGCAAATTCGGCAGAATATTTTCAAAGAGGTTGTCATAATGTTCTTCGGGAAAGATATCGGCCAGTATTCCCCAATATTGGGCATGATGCGAAATACGCTTGTCCACAGTCACATTGTCATTCATTGTACCGTTGATGAAGACCTTCCGGTCATCATCCCAAAAATGTTCAAAAATCTTCTTTTTTAGATTCCGGGCCAACTTGCGGTATCTGTCCGCCAATGCACTCTCCTTCCACAGATCCGCGAAATAAGCTCCGGTCACATAATTATAATAGAGCATGATCTGGGCATAGGCCGCCACCCCTTTCCGGACAGGACCGTTATAGGTGGACCATCCGGGGTATAACCGAACTGCCTGTCTCCATAATTGCCGTGTACAAAACCATTCTCATCCACGATGGAGGCATAAAAATCAAGCAACTGGATGATGCGGTCTTTGTATTGAAGGGAAGTGGCCAAGTCACCGAAACGCAGATAGTTCTGTTTCAGGCCGAACAGGGCATGCAACGGATAATCAGGAATCCCTATATCTGATTTCTGCGGATCAAGCGGCATCAGTGCTATGGAAATTCCGTTTTTTGACACCTGCTGGTCACCGAAAAGATAATCCCCCGCCAGGGTGCTGACCAGCGCATCCATGGACCAGGGAAGAAAATCACGCTTCACCCCGTCCAGATAAAAGCGGTGCATACTAGTATGCAATGTCGCACTGCTCATTTTGAACAGGTTGTTCACATAATCATCATCCGTTTCAAACTGCATCTGGTGCTCTACCGGCCACAATGACGCATCAAAACGAAGGGAGGTAATCTCAGCCCCCTTGTCGCATTCCAGTGAAACATATCGGAGAGCGCGTTCCGGCAAAGTGATGGTGCCTCCTTCTTCTGACAAGGTAACAGGAGCCAATGGATATTGTTCCAGTTTCTTATCATCCCGTTCCAGTGCTTCTTCGGGAGTTTCGCCAACGCGTACGGTTATAGTTCCCTTTCCTTTCGCTTGAAAGGTCAGTGTTCCAATCTCAAGATGGAAAAAGTCGATGAGGACATAACCATTCTTTCCGATACTAATTCCGTCTTTACCTTGCATCTCAGCATTGCGCATGGGGAGTATTTGTGAAGGTTTAATCCGGGCTGTCATATCTTGCGGGCATCCGGCAGCACGCCCGGTTTATTATACATGACGGCACTCTCGGGTATTGTCCAATGCTCTTTATCCATGCTGACTTGCCATTCATCCGGATTTTCCAGTCCCGCCCCTTTCAGAATGATACAAGGTAATGAGTCATCCGTTGTCACCTCAAACAATAAAGAGGATCTGCCCACGGGTAAAATAACCTGTTTACCGGAAACAGACTGTTTTACACCATTTATATAAAGAATAATATCCGACGGACCCTCCCAGCAAAGACTACTTTCCTTTTTTTTCAATCTTACCTCTTTTCTGAACCAGGCATGATTGTTCTTTGCAAAAAATTTACCCGGATATCCTACATTAACGCAACGCTCTTTTGAGATACGGGCACATTGTTGCTGGTAGAAAGCAGCCAGTTGTCCCGGATACCACATATAGCGACTGTTCCATTCCTCCTGAGATTGCCGGCTCACGATGGTTACATTAGGATCCAGAGAAGGATCGAACTCTTTTGTCTGGGCATAACAACATAAAGATGCTGTTATAAAGATGCCAAGTAATTTTAATCTTTTATTCATATATTTCCTTTCATTCTTTTATCGTTTTCAACCGAAGTGTGCCTTTCAATCCAGCTGAGGATATTTTGACCGTAACATTCCCAGCCTCCTGATCGCTTCGGAGAATAATTTGCATCCTTCCCTGATACATTCGTTTGGAAGTTATGCCCTGAAAGAGCTCATCCGTATAATGATCCCCGTTATCCAATGCCACCAATCGTGCCGCCCCTTCCATTTGTAAAGTAAGCGGCTCGTTGTAGTCCCATACCGGACGACCTTTTTTGTCTATAGCCGTCACGTTTATATATTGCAAGTCCATACCGTCTGCCTTCCAATCTGCCGGCGTTTCCGTCTCAATCCGGAGTGCCACAGCTTTTCCGGCAGTTTCGATACGATGACGAGCCACTTCTTTGCCCGACTTGTCACGAGCTATTGCCACCACAGAGCCACCGTTGCCATAAGGGACATCCTTCCAATAAATCATATTACGCAGGTTTGCCCGTGTCGTATCGTTTTGCTGGGACTCCCATGCTCTGACCGTTTACCAACAACTCTACAGAATGTGCATTAGTATAAGTGAAGAGTGACTGTCTGCTGCCCGGAGTATGATTCCAGCACTCGTTCAGCGCCATGCGCCCCACTGTCACATCATTCCAACTGACGCTTTCCGCTCCCGCCGCATCGACCACTCCGATATGTACTTCAGGAATCTCCGGCATGAAAGCCGATTTAATAAGGTAAGCCTGGGGATAGGGGCGCATGGTATGCTCAAAGAAGGAGTAGTTCCACCCTTTCTTAGGCCACTTATTGGATTCTCCCCCCAATACTCGGCCGAACCCCAATAGGCGATACCGACCGTCCGTTTTCTGTCCATATTATAATAAGGCTGTAACAAGTTGCTGGTTTCAGCCTCACTCTGGAACAGGATAAGGTCCGGCCGGTATTTCAAATAAGCGTCATATTTGTCCGACTGGTAATTGAACGATGCCACTTCTGTGGCACAAGCCAGTTCAGGCGGTACTAAATAGTCGTTGAACTCCTTGTCGTGCCGGGTTATAGCTCCCGCACGGGCGGGGAACATGGCTACAGTGGTGAGACGTGTATGATCCCATCTCTTTACCAGCTGGTTGAATATGTTATAGGTAGTGATTCCCCAGTCGTTGGTTCCTTCGAAACCTGCCCATCCTTCACGAATCTGAAGTTCGTTTCCCAAGCTCCACAAAATGATGGACGGACGGTTACGGTCGCGTTTGATCCATTCTGTAATCAGTTTGTGCCAGATATGGGTGAATGGCTGGCGTCCGCCCCAATAGTCATTGTCACTCCATTTGTCCGTCAGTTCGTCCACCACCAGCATCCCACACGGTCTGCAATGCGGGCAAAACTGTCACTGTACGGATTATGTGAGCAGCGGATGCAGTTGTAACCGAAGGATTTGAGTTGCAGCATCATGCGTTCGATGGCCCTGTCGTAACAGGTGGCTCCCAGTGCACCCAGATCATGATGGTTGGCATTGCCCTGCAGGAATATCTTCTTCCCGTTGAGTTTGAAGCCGAACTCCGGTGAGAATTCCAGACTGCGGATACCAAACTGTTCGGTCAGGCTGTCCACCACCATACCGTCTGCCGTCACCACCACTTCGGCATTGTAGAGCTGTGGGGACTCACATGACCAAAGTTGCGGATTCTCCAGAGTAAGCGCCGGTAACCTCACTTCCGTGCAGGTCTGGTGCGTATGTTCGGGCATACCGGATTGCACGGAGCCCACTATGACACCTTTCGGATTGCGGAGGGTGGTCCGTATCCGTACATCATGCTTCTGCCAGCCGTCCACCTCAACCTGTACGGCTACCGTTGCCCGGGAGGAGGAAACCTCGGGGGTGGTGATATACACCCCGTGGCGGGCGATGTGTGTGGGATTCTGCACCTGCAGATACACATCACGGAACAGACCGCCTCCCGTGTACCAGCGTGAGCCTTTCTTGGGACCGGTGGAGGCATAAACGGCTACCACGTTTTCTCCGTCGTGACGTAGAAAAGGGGGTAAGGTCCGCTTCAAGCCCCACATATCCATAATCTGTCGAGGCTATTTTTGTACCGTTCAGATAAACATCGCCCAGATAAATGATACCTCCGAAATCCAGGACCACCCGTTTCCCTTTCCACGACGGATCGGTAGGGAAAGACTTGCGGTACCATCCTTCGCACATGGGTTTGAATCCGCGTGCACCTCCGCCGCTTTCAGTCCAGGGTTGTTCGAACTGGAAATCATGAGGAAGGTCCAATGTACGCCAGGAGAGTCATCCAAGGTAGGTGAGGCGAAATCGGTATTTTTATTCTCGTTTGTAACCAATTGGAATTTCCAGCCAAAGTTAAAAAGAACTTTCTGCTGTGATGCAAAATTTTCCAAAGGTACATTGACTAAAGGGGCTTTTTCCTGTGCTTTCTGATATTGGGCTGTTACTCCGACAGGAACAAGCATCAAGAAAAAAATGATAACGATGTTTTTATTTGATACATTATTATAAAGAATGAACACCGATTTGTATCGGCTTGTGTGTATTCACAAATATCGGAATTATAAAGAGTTGCAGACATAGAATTTAGTTACGATTCCTGTATCATCGTACAAGTAGTACATATGATGGCTACTCTTTTCTTATCAATCATATGATATCGAGTTGTCATTAGGGCACTCCAATATTTTATAATTGGAATGCCCTAAAACTTATCTTTCAGCAGGCATATCCGGTACTATGGGCCAATATGGATTTTGATAGATAGGAGAATTTTCTACTGTTTTGTTATCGGGGGCGGTAATCAAAAACTGCTTGACCATAATGGGATGTAGATAATGAGCCATACGCCAAGTAAAACCATTATAACAGGTCTGTTTAGAATTCTTCTGGTAAGGGCGCAAGTATTCGCTGACATTAGGTGAAGAGACATTGGAAGCGTCTGATCCATCATACAGCAAATCTGTATACCAAGCCTGCATAGGAGTGTTCCATAAATGGAAACCTTCCGGTATATAAGGTTGTTCAATCAACTGGTCCATAGCACGCCAACGGCATAAGTCCATATAACGAAGCCCATCCGCCATAAATTCACATCGGCGCTCACGACGTATATTATAGAGAGTTGCGTCTATTAACTTACCACCGGAATACGCTCCCCAATCATTTTCAGCCTCTTTACTCATATCCGTTAAAGCAATAGTCTTTTGAAAATCCTCATCTACATGAGAACGACGGCGGATAATTTTCCAATATTCGGTCGCTGCTCCGTCCAAGGTACCATTCTTTTCATAACTGGCTTCCATGTAATTCAACAAGGCTTCTGTCGCACGATAAGCAATAGAGGCGGTATATCCTTTTGAATTGGAATAATATTTCTGATGGAAAGCTCCTCCTTTGCGTAAGGCATACCCAGTTACATAACGGCGTGCTCCGTCTGTAATGGTAATCAATGGATAAGTTTCTTCAACATTGGCAGTCTCACCAACCACATCTTTTATTAAGATGTTATGTTGTCCGGGTTCTTTCAGAAAGATAACCAATCGGCTATCTCTGTTTTGACGAACGTCGTGTATGGTTTTGTCTCCCATATAATATCCATCTCCGTTCATATAATCACCGTGGGTATAAACAGGAGTGCCGTCAGCCATCAAAAAGTTATTCACAAAGCTGCGAGTGACACCCACGCCATTGTTTCCCCAGCTGGCATATACATTTACGTTGTGGTGCACTAAGTTATAAGCGTATCTGCGCCATAACAGAACTTCGTCGACTGAAGATAAATCTTCTTGAGCAAACATGTCAAAATAAGGGTTAGCATCTTCGTTAGTTGACTGTTGCAGAACGCCTGTATTTTCTGTAAGTCTGTTTTTATAGCGTTCTGCGATATCTTTAGAGGCAGTCATGGCGATTTCCAAGAAATAATCTATCTCACTGTCAATATTCCCACTGGGGTACTGATAAGTGGAATTGTAATCTTTTGCCTTGCCAGGCCAACCGTCACCATTGGGTACAAAAGCCGTATTCTTAAAATATTTCAACCAAGTACCTTCAAATAGAGCCACACGCGACTTTAATAAAATAGCAGCATCTGCATTTATTCTGGTTGTCGGCATGTTTTTAGCTTTTAACAAAGTAATAGCTTTATCCAAATCACTTAGAATAAAGCGAGCCACTTCATTGCGTGGTGATCGTTTACTGGCTTCACTCAATGCTTCTTTGTCGTCCAGCAATGGGTGGGTAATTATGGGAAAATCTCCAAACAGCTGATAACGTTTAAAATATTCACAAGCACGTAAAAAAAATAATTCACCAATATAATGTTTTATGCTGTTAAGATCACCATTGATGGTATTGGCATTGCCGCTCAAGTCGTTTCCATCAGCATTTTTATCTCCAAAATTAGGCAACACATTCGATAATACAAAATTGATTTTGTATATTTTATCAAAGTTCCAATTGCTGGTTTCCGCATTGTCCACTTTCCACAAGGTGGAAGTAAAACGATTGGGGGCTGTAACCTCTATTTGATTGTCCGTTGTTGCATCATCTTTGTAGATGCCGTATGTATTCCCAGTTCCGTGAGAGGGAAGAATATCAGAGTACAAATTATCTGCAGAGGCTTGAATGTGGGTTGCCTCTGTAAAATATACTTCCGGGGAAATAGATGCCTCAGGTACTTCATCCAAATAGTCATCGCAAGCAGTAAATGCAAATCCTGATGAAGCGATTAGTACAGATAAGAATATATGTTTTGTTTTCATTATATATGTATTATTAAAGTGTTAAACTTAAGCCAAAAGACCAGGTGCTTGATAACGGATAAGCATTACCACCATTACCGCCACTAATTGTTTCCGGATCAAACAGAGAAGACAATGATGTTCCGGTCCAAAGATTTTCTCCGGAAACGAACACACGGCATTTGGTCAATCCTATACTTTTCATCCATTTGGCTGGGAGAGTATAACCTAATTGGAAATTCTTTAAACGAATATAGGATGCATCTTGTAAATAACGGCTGAATTTCTTGGTTCTTACCTCCTTCGGAGAAAATAGGACGAGGATAATAAGCGTCAAGATTTGCAGGAATGGTATGACCTGACAATCCTATATCCTCTGCACGAAAATAATCCTCATGTTCCTTAAGTCCACGAGCCCCCCACATACTTTGAGTTCCATAAGCACCAAACAAATAACCACAGAAATTATTTGTACCCCAAAAATCACGCTTCATTACACCTTGAAAGAATAAACGTATGTCGAATCCTTTCCAATCAGCACTCAAGTCAATACCAAAGAAATATCTAGGAGTACTATTGCCTATTACTTTCAAATCTCCATGATCATCAATGTACCCGCACTTTTAGATATTTTTCCGTCACCGTTCAAATCACGATACATAATATCACCGGCAGACCATTTGGAACCAATCGCTTCCTGCCCTCCATTAGGAAGGGAAAGGAGATGAGCTTGCATCTCATCTTCAGATTTAGCTATTCCTATTGTTTGCAATCCCCAGATCTCACCTACTTCTCGTCCTTCAACGTATTTGTTCAAACCAATAGTGTTAGTGGCATTGCTTGGATAGCTGGTGACAATTGTTTTAGCATCGGAAAGAGTTAAATTAGCACTATATCCAAACCCGTTTTTCAAACGGTCTCTCCATCCAATAGATAGTTCCCATCCATTCGTTCTTAAATGACAATTGTTGGTTTTAGGAGCAGATGTACCCACAATAGATGGGAGTTCAGGTGCAGGTCCCTACCATGCCGTCTGTATAACGAATGTAGTAATCAAAACTACCTGTCAGACGGTTATTGAAGAAACCATAGTCAAAACCGACATCCCAAGTACGAACCTTTTCCCAAGTCAAAGAATTGCTGACCAAATTTCCCGGCTCTGCTGTATTAGGCTTCACTCCATCTTGCAACCATGTTCCATTAGAAGACTTAGTATCATGTCACGATAGGTAGGATACCATGCTGTAGTATTCTGGTTGCCCAATTCACCGTAAGAAACACGCAATTTTAATGTGTTGGCTATATCTGTCAGCGACTCCCAGAATTTTTCCTGAGCGATGTTCCAGCCTAAAGAGAATGAAGGAGACCATTGCCAGCGACTTCCTCGACGGAAACGGGAAGAACCGTCGTAACGCATATTGATTTCTGCTAAATAGCGACCCATATAATCGTAGTTTAAACGGCCGAAGAAACCAGCTGTTTTCCACCTCTTACCATTTCCGTTAGCTTTAGTTGCCTTGACATTACCTTTCCCGTCCAATCCGGTTGTGATATCAAAATAAGGCATGCCCCCTATCATGATACCATATTTTTGTGTGGATGAAAATTCCTGTTGCATACTTTCGGTTTGGAAACCAAGCATAATTTTCGTGTTATGAACGTTGTTAAAAGAATGGAAGTACTCGCTATAAATATTCAAATTCAAGTAATTCTCTTTTTGTCTGGTCTTGATAAAGGTAAGAATCTTTATTTGTATTTATCACATTTCCTTCTATATCATGGTTATAAACAGGAAGAGAAGTTTCTTTTACTGAAGAGTTTTTATACTGTAGTTGAATTCTACATGGGTAGTCCAATTCTTTATTGGTTCAATGATTAAAGAAGCCTGCTGGTAAAGACGGTCTGTTTGCGCATTGCGCTTTCCTCCTTCAAACAGGTTTTGAACAGGATTGGTCCAACCATTGTCAAGATAGT
>VOFB01004813.1_pt1 | contig 11602 bp, 7 predicted proteins | sample 5384141 | NCBI WGS metagenome assembly VOFB01 (sample SAMN12384721, study PRJNA508395) | human gut metagenome | isolation source: healthy gut A | host: Homo sapiens
TATCTGGCGGACACCGAGCCGTGGAAAGTCATCAAGACCGATTCCGGGCGCGTGAAAACGATTCTCAACATTGCGTTGCAGATTACGGCCAATACGGCGATTGCCATCGAGCCTTTCATGCCTTTCTCGGCGTCGAAGATCCTGAAGATGCTCGCCGTGGAGAAATTCGGATGGGAGCGCCTCGGGGCTATGGATCTGATCGCTGCCGGGCATAAGATCGGCGAGGCGTCGTTGCTCTTCGAGAAGATCGAGGACGACGTGATCCAGCGCCAGTTGGACAAGCTTGCGGCGACGAAAGAGGCTAATCTGGCTGCTGAAAATTTGCAAAATATTGAATCTCAGAAAGATACGATACAATTCGACGATTTCCAGAAAATGGATATCCGGGTTTCTACGATCCTTGCGGCGGAAAAGGTCGCCAAGACGAAGAAATTGCTTAAATTGACGGTGGACACGGGGATCGACCAGCGGACGATCATTTCGGGAATAGCGGAATATTTTACGCCCGAAGAGCTGATAGGGCGCAAGGCGCTGGTTCTTGTAAATCTCGCTCCCCGCGAACTGAAAGGGATCGTGTCGCAGGGCATGATCCTGATGGCCGAAGATGCTTCGGGGAAACTGCTGCTGCTGGGCCCCAACGGAAATACGAATAATGGTGCTATCGTAGGATAATGCGAGGAAAGGATCGGTTCAAGGTTTGTTTTTGCCCGGTTTACTTTACTGTGGGGATAATTTAGAAAAACCTTTAAATTTTACTATAATGGAAAATATAGATTGGAGCGCCTTGGGGTTCGACTATCACAAGACCGACGTCAACGTCCGTTATTATTTTACGGATGGTAAATGGAGTGATATGGAGGTTACGAGCGACGAGTACATCAAGATGCACATGTCGGCTTCGTGCCTGCATTATGGCATCGAACTTTTCGAGGGTCTCAAGGCCTTTCGTGGAGTCGATGGGAAAGTCCGCCTGTTCCGTGTCGAGGACAATGCCCGCCGCCTCCGGTCTTCGGCCGAACGTCTTTGCCTTCCGCTGCCGACCGTCGAAATGGTCGTTAATGCCTGCGTCGAGGTCGTTCGGCGGAATGAAGCTTATATTCCCCCCTACGGAACAGGGGCTTCGCTCTATCTGCGTCCGGTGATGTTCGGCACGACGGCCGGCCTGGGGGTCAAACCTGCAAAGGATGCTTTGCTGATTGTCTACTGTTCACCTGTGGGTGCTTATTTCAAGCAGGGAATCAAGCCGATCCTGGTTGCCATTGACCGAGAGCAGGATCGTGCTGCTCCACGTGGAACAGGCGATGTGAAAGTCGGCGGAAATTATGCGGCCAGCCTTTTGTCGGGTGAAAAAGGGCATAAAATGGGCTATTCGAATATCATGTATCTCGACGCTGCGGAGCATAAATACATCGAAGAGTGCGGTGCATGCAATTTCTTCGGCATCAAGGATGGCAAATATATCACTCCGAAATCCTCTTCGGTGCTTCCGTCGATCACCAATATGAGCCTCCGCCAGCTGGCCCGCGATATGGGGCTTGAGGTAGAAGACCGAAAAATTCCGGTCGAAGAACTTGCCTCTTTCGAGGAGTGCGGAGGTTGCGGAACGGCTGCCGTGATCTCCCCTATCGGCACTATCTATGACATGCAGACGGAGAAAACCTACTCTTATAGTGATAAGGTTGGTAAGATTTCTCTGGAATTATATACCCGATTGCAGGATATTCAGTACGGACGAGCTGAGGATAAATATAATTGGTGTACGATTGTTTTGTAGAATACGAATATATTGTTAAGAGGCCGCTATACAGCGGCCTCTTTTTGTTTCGTTTGTGTTTAAGGGTTTTGTATATATGTTCCACGTGGAACATGTCTTCTTTGGTGGTTGTTTGGGAAGAAAATTGAGATGATTACATTTGTAGAATCTCGTGGTTTAATTATTTTGAAAGGTGTTTGTGGGTTGATAGTTCCACGTGGAACACTACCCTATCTTCCGAATTTTACCAAGAGAACATTTACGTCTGCGGGAGAAACTCCGGGTATGCGAGAGGCTTGCCCGATGTTTTTAGGCCGAATTCGGGATAGTTTTTGCCGGGCCTCGATAGTCAGGGAATTCATCGAGTGAAAGTCGAAATCCGCGGGAATTCGTATGTTTTCGAGCCGATGTAGCTTTTCTGCAATGAATTTTTCGCGCTCAATATACCCTTTATATTTGATTTGGATTTCTGCCTCTTCGATCACCTCTTCCTCCATCCGGTTCGTTTCGATGAATTTTCGGAGCTTCGGCAGGACGGCTTGCAGCGAATCGAACGAAACATTATTCCGCATTAGTATGTCGTAAAGCTTCCTTCCCTGTGATAAAGGTTCGGAATTTATTGCTTTTAAATAGTCGTTAATTTCGGCTGCTTTGATGCTCTGTTGGCGAGTGAAAGAAATAAGCGATTCTACGAGCGTATTTTTTTTGACGAAATAGTCATATCTTTTTTGGGTAATAAGCCCGATTTTATATCCGATAGGAGTAAGCCGGATGTCCGCATTGTCCTGCCGGAGCAGGATGCGGTATTCTGCACGCGAGGTAAACATGCGGTAGGGCTCGTCCACCCCTTTGGTCACAAGGTCGTCTATCAACACTCCGATGTAGGCTTCGTCGCGCTGCAATACCACGGCTTCTTCCCCTTTCAGCGCCCGGTGTGCGTTGATCCCTGCCATCAACCCCTGGGCTGCGGCCTCTTCGTATCCGGTCGTTCCGTTGACCTGCCCGGCGAAATAAAGGGCGGAAACGAGTTTTGTTTCGAGCGAATGGTGCAGTTGCGTGGGTGGAAAATAGTCGTATTCGATGGCATAGCCCGGGCGATAGATGTGCAGGTCTTCGAATCCCCGGATTTTATGCAGTGCTTCCAACTGTATTTCCCAGGGCAGCGACGAAGAAAAGCCGTTGAGGTAGTATTCGTTGGTGCTGCGTCCTTCGGGTTCGAGGAAGAGCTGGTGCTGGTCTTTGTCGGCGAATGTACGCAGTTTGTCTTCGATGCTCGGGCAGTAGCGCGGCCCGATTCCCGTTATCGTCCCGTTGAACAGCGGCGAGCGGTCGAACCCTGTGCGCAGGATGTCGTGCACCTCGGCCGACGTGTAGACCAAAAAACAAGGGAGTTGGTTTTTAACCGGTTGTGTGTCAGGTGAAAAGGAGAATTTGGCCGGGTTTTCGTCTCCGTATTGCGGTTCGAGTATTTCGAAGTCGATCGTGCGGGCATCGAGGCGTGCGGGTGTCCCGGTTTTCATACGCCCGGTTTCGAATCCGATTGCGCGCAGGGATTCCGTGATCCCGTGCGAAGCGGCGTCCCCTGCCCTGCCGCCCTCGGCGTGCGATGTGCCGCAGTGCATCAGCCCGTCGAGGAACGTGCCGGCGGTAAGTATGACGGCTTTACAAGCGAATTCGATGCCCATGCGTGTCCGTACGCCCGTCACGCGTGGTTTAGGTGCAGAGGTGTCGAACAGCAGTTCGGTGGCGGCGTCCTGCCAGATGTAAAGGTTCAGCGTGTTTTCGAGCGTATGGCGCCACTCCTCCGAGAAACGGGTTTTGTCACATTGTGCACGGGGACTCCACATGGCCGCACCCTTCGAACGGTTGAGCATCCGAAATTGGATAGCGGTGAGGTCCGTGATGCGGCCCATTTGTCCGCCCAAAGCATCTATCTCTCTGACAATCTGACCTTTGGCTACTCCACCGACAGCCGGGTTGCACGACATCGAGGCCATTTTGGTCATATCCATCGTAAGCAGCAGCGTGCGCGACCCCAGGCGTGCGGAAGCCGAGGCCGCTTCACAGCCGGCATGTCCGCCGCCGATGACGATTATATCGTATTCGAGTGTCATTGTGCCGTCTCCCAGAATTTGAGGTATTTATCCTCCTTGCGGTGCATCTGCGCATTGGTGCGGGGCGTCTTGTCACCCTGCCCGCAGAGGTGCAGCACGCCGTGTACGATGACTCTGCACGTGCGCACCCTTGGGGCCGGAGATCTCGGCCATGTTTTCCTTGTAGCGTTTTACGGAACCGGCCGTGACGGGAAGCCTCAGCCCCGTGGTCTTGGTCGAGAACGACGCACCCTCGGTATTGCCTTTGGTGAGTTTGCGCAGCTCGCTGATGGCCACGTCGAGTTGCTGTTCCTGCGACAGTTTGCGTTGCAGGGCCTGTTTCTCCTTCTGCGACATTTGGCGGATATTGGCCCGGGCGTTGCGCGAATCGCGCTGGAGCTTCTGTTTCTGGGCGGTGAGGTTCTGCGTCACCGAATCCAACGAGCGTTTGCGACGGTCGAGCAGCTCCTTCTCGCGGGCGACCTGTTCCGAAAGTGCGGCGATGTCGTGCAGTTTGCGTTCGCGCATCGAAGCCACCTCGCGCAGGTTGGTGATCTTTTTCGCGACGTCGGCGAAGTCGCGCGACGAGAAAATGTAGGTCAGGTAATTGTTGTGCTTATAGTTGCGGTAGGCCTCGCGTACCATCTCGGCATACTGCGTACGGTTGCGTTCCAGGGCCGAGCTGAGATCGCCGGCGACGCTGTCCGTACGGGATATCTCCTTGCGCAGCAGGCGCACCTGCTTCTCGGTCTCTTCGAGCAGTTGGTTGCGGGAGTCGAGCTGGCGCGCCAGGCGGCGAACCCGTTCCTCGGTGGCGGCGCGGCCTTCCTGTATCTTCGAGATCGCGCGTTCCTCGTCGGCAATCCTCTTTTCCAGGGCGGCGATGACCCGTTTCTGCTCTTCGATGGCATCGCGGCCCCCCTGCGCCGCAGCGGTAAAGGCGGCGAACAGGAAAAGGAGGGTCAGTATGCGGGCGGGCTTCATCACGGTCACTCTTTTTCGGCTTTGCCCTGTTCCATGCGGCGGGTGATCTGGTCAGCGTCGTAGCCCTTTTCGAGTCCCTTGCGCCAGTATATTTCGGCCATGAACTGTTCGCCCATGGCATGCAGGATATCCCCGTAATGAACCAGCAGCGCCGCACTCTCCTGCCCGTCGAGGGCGATGGCCTGCTGCATCACCTTCTTGGCCTCGGCCGTGCGTCCCAGCTTGAAGAGCACCCAGGCATGGGTGTCCAGGTAGGTGGGGTTGTTGTCCGTGAGGGCGATGGCGCGGCTCGACATCGTGAGCGCCTTTTCGAGTTCACGCCCTTCGAGCGAGAGGAAATAGGCGTAGTTGTTGAGTACCATGGCGTTATCCGGATCGTAGCGCAGGCTGTGGTCGTAGGCTTTGTAGCACTGCTTCATATCCGCCCGGAACGAACCTTTTCGGACAGCCCGGGCGAAATTGTTGTCGATGTCCTGTTCGCCGGCGGTGGCTTTCTGGTGCCAGGTGTCGCCGATAAATCCCCAGATCACGCTGCGCAGCGAATCTGTCCGGGCATAGCCCAGCGATTGTTTGTAGGCTTTGATCGCCTGGGGATATTGTTTGGAATAATTCAGCGTATGCCCTTTCGAGAGGTGGAAATCGACCTGTCCGGGAAAGAGCTCCAGGGCGCGCCCGATATAGCGGTTCACCGAATCGGGATGCTGAAGATAGCTCTCGATGTCTATCACCGAACGGAAATACTCCTCGACGGGCGGCTGGTCGTCGAGGTGGAGTTTGTAGAGCGCGAGCGCCTGTTCCAGCTCGCCCGAGGCGATCAGGTGTTTGGCATAAAGTTCCACGACGCGCCTGTCCTGCGGGTAGCGGACGGCAAGCGTCGAGGCCAGCGTATTGAGCTGGGGGTAATATTCGCGGTAGAAACGCATGTCGGAGGTGAAGATCCCGAAACGTTTGATCTTCGTGTCGAGCGGCATCTTGTCCGACTCGAAAAGCCGCTGCGTAACGTCCAGCACCGCCCGGTAATCGTGGCGGCCGTTGTAGAAATCGGCCAGCGACATGAGCGTTCCCACGTCGGTCGAGTCGATCTGCAATGCCCGGTCGTATTCGGCCTTGGCCAGCGAATCCTTGCCCAGAATGCCGTAGAGGTCGGCCAGCACGACGTGGTGTTCGGCCTCGTAAGGCACCGCTTCGACCATGGCCTCGGCCTCTTCGACGGCCTTGTCCATCTGGCGCGTAGCGACCAGCAGCTGCCGTTTCATCGCGCTCAGCATCGGGATGCGCCCGAAGCGGAGTTCCGCCGAGTCGAGCGTGGCGATGGCCGAATAGGGCTGCTGCGCCTGCTCGTAGAGGGCGGCCAGAATCCGGTAGTTGTCGGGGTTCTGCGGCTCGTCGCTGCGCAGGCGGCGGTAGACGGCCAGCGCCTCGTCGTAACGGCGGGCATAGATGAGTGCCTGCCCGAGGAACTGGTGGTACCACTTGTTGGCGGTGTCGAGCCGGAAGGCCGTGCGTGCCAGATTCACCGCCTCGTCGGGCGTGGAATACATGCCGTTGGCGGCCATTTCGTAATAGGCCGGTGCGAAGGTCGAGTCGTTGCGGATGGCCTCGGCGAAGAATTCCCGCGCCCGGACGGTGTCTCGGGCAATGGCATTCTGTTTGATGCCTTCGGTATACAGCCATACGCTGCGCAGCGAATCGGGATAGCCGGGCACGCCGGCGGGGCCTTTCCCGGCGGCGAAGGCCGAAAGGAAGAGCACGCACAGTACCGTGATCGCTGTCAGACGTTTCATGGGCCCGGTGTTTTAGAGTGCCGTGTCGAACTGGTGGAGGAAACGCACGTCGTTCTCGAAATAGAGGCGCAGGTCTTTCACGCCGTATTTGAGCATTGCGATGCGTTCAATACCCATGCCGAAGGCGAAGCCCGAGTATTTTTCGGGGTCTATGCCGTTTGCCTGGAGTACGTTGGGGTCTACCATGCCGCAGCCCATGATTTCGAGCCAGCCGGTACCCTTGCACACCGGGCAGCCCTTGCCCCCGCAGAGGTTGCACGATACGTCGACCTCGGCCGAAGGTTCGGTGAAGGGGAAATACGACGGGCGCATGCGGATGACGGCCTGCTCGCCGAAAACCTCCTTGGCGAAGTAGAGCAGCGACTGCTTCATGTCGGCGAACGACACCCCTTCGTCAATGTAGAGGCCCTCGATCTGGTGGAAGATGCAGTGCGCGCGGTACGAAATGGCTTCGTTGCGGAACACGCGGCCGGGGCAGATGACGCGGATGGGCGGTTTCTGGCGCTCCATGGTGCGTACCTGGATCGACGAGGTATGCGTGCGCAGCAGGATGTCGGGATCCTTTTCGATGAAGAACGTGTCCTGCATGTCGCGCGCCGGATGTTCGGGCGGGAAGTTGAGCGCCGAGAAAACGTGCCAGTCATCCTCGATCTCGGGCCCGTCGGCGACGGTGTAGCCCAGCCGCGAGAAGACCTCGACGATCTGGTTCTTGACGATCGAGATCGGGTGGCGCGACCCCAACTGCTCGGCCGAACCGGGACGGGTCATGTCTTCGGTCGCAGCGCCGTCGTCGGCGATTGCGTCCTGAAGTTGCTCGCGCAGGGCGTTTATGCGGTCGAGGGCCGTGACCTTGAGTTTGTTGAGCTGCTGCCCCATTTCGCGCTTGAGCTCCGGGGCCACCGTCTTGAACTCTTCCATCAGGGCGTTCAGTTCGCCCTTCTTGCCGAGCACTTTGATGCGGAACTCCTCGATCTCGGCCGCTGCCTTCGGTTTGAACTCTTCGACACGTCGGAGAAGTTCATTGATTTTGTCGGTCATATTTTGATTGTTTACGCTTTTTCCGTATTTTTACCCGTCTTATTACGTTAAGTATAACGTGCAAAGTTATAAAAAAATTGAGATATGTTGCGTAAAACCCTCTCATTTATCTCGGTGCTGTTGCTCGCTGCGACGGTCGCCGGGGCGCAGAACCCCGACGACGGGACTGCACGTCCCCGCTCGGTGGGCGTCGTGATGAGCGGCGGCGGCGCAAAGGGACTCTACCATATAGGCGTGCTCGAAGCCCTCGAGGAGAACGGCGTGCCGATCGATTACGTGGCGGGCACCTCGATGGGCTCGATCATCGCGGCCATGTATGCCGCGGGCTACTCCCCTGCCCAGATGCGGGAGATCGTCGCTTCGGGCGTGGTCAAGGAGTGGGTGTCGGGGCGTATCGACCCCCGCTATACCCCCTACTACCAGCAGATCGGCCACAACCCGTCGTTTATCAGCGTGCGCCTGAACCTGGGTAATTCGGGCAAGCGTTTCCGTGTGACGAACCTGATTTCTTCGACGCCGATCGAGATGGCGCTTACGGAGCTGTTCGCGCCGGCCTCGGCGGCTGCCGGCGGCGACTTCGACCGTCTGATGGTGCCTTTCCTCTGCGTGTCGAGCGACATGAACGCCCGCGAACCCGTGGTGATGCGCAACGGCGACCTGAGCGAAGCCGTGCGCTCGTCGATGTCCATCCCGCTGGTGTTCAAACCGATGAAAGTCGATTCGATGCTGCTCTACGACGGCGGTATTTACGACAACTTCCCGTGGCGTCCGCTCGACGTGGGGTTCCGTCCCGACCTGATCGTGGGCAGTATCTGCACGGCGGGCAATACCCCGCCGGGCGAGGACATCAACATCCTCGACCAGGCTTTCATGCTGGCGATGCACGATACGGATTACGACCTGCCCAAAGGGCGCAGCGTCACGGTTCGCCGTGCCGTGGATGTCAACATGCTCGATTTCGACAGCGCCGTGGCCGTGATGGATGCCGGTTATGAAGATGCGATGGCCGTCATGCCGCAGATCCTGGAGCGGGTTTCCGAACGCTGGTCACCCCGGCGCTATGCCGAGCGGCGCGAGGAGTTCCGCGCCAAATGCCCGCCGCTGGTCTTCAACGACTATAAGCTCGAAGGGCTCTCCTCGGCGCCCGAGGCCTATATCCGCGACTTCGTGAAGGTAGACCGCCGAACCCCCGGGCGCCAGCGCCCGATGGGTTTTTCCGAATTGCGCGACAACCTCTACGCGGTGCTTGCGGACGGCGATTTCACGATGGATTTCCCGCACGTGACATACGACACCGTGACGGAGCGCTATTCGTTCCGGGCAAAGTTCCATACCAAACCCAACTTCAAGATCACGATCGGCGGCAACGTCTCCTCGACGGCCTTCAACCAGGCCTACATCGGCGTCAATTACCAGACGATCGGCCGCGTGGGCCAGCAGCTGGGCGCCGATCTCTATCTGGGGCCGATCTATACGTGGGGTACGATCGGAGGGCGCACGGATTTCTACATGTGGAAACCCGTGTTCCTGGATTACTCCTACAATTTCGCCGTGCGGAATTTCCGCCACGGTTCATTCGGCAACCTCACCAAAATCGACAACACGCGGCAGGTCAAGAACAGCGAGAGCTTCTTCTCGGTGGCCGCCGGCATGCCCCTCGCCCACCGCGGGGTCTTCCTGCTCCGCGCCAACGGCGGACACATCAATTACAGATACGATTCCGACGTGCTTTTCGCCGACGACACCGACCATTCGCGCTATTCGTTCTTCGGTCTCAAGGCCGAGCTGGCGCGCAATACGCTCGACAAGTTCCTCTATCCCCGCCGGGGTTCCGACCTGAAACTGTCGGGCATCTTCGTCACGGGGCGCGATAAATACGAGCCGTTCGATGCCGAAAAGTTCCTGTCGCGGACGTCCCGCCAGTGGGTCGGGGCGCGGCTTACGTGGGACAAGTATTTCGACATGCCGGGCTGCAGCTGGTTTTCGCTGGGGCTGAACGTCGACGGCGTGATCACGAACCATCCCGAGTTCACGACCGAGGGGGCCACGGTGATGTCGATGCCGGCTTACGAGCCGGTGCCTCACGCGCAGATGATTTACATGCCCGACTTCCGGGGCAAGCGTTTCGTCGCGGGCGGCGTGATGCCGACCTTCGACCTGATGCCCAACTTCTTCTTCCGCACGGGTTTCTACGCCATGTTCCGCGAGAAACGCAGTTTCGTACCCGGGGTGTCAGGCCCGGTGGAAGATAAGCGCTGGCACTATATCGCCGAGGCGTCGCTGGTCTACCACACCCCGATCGGTCCGGTGAGCCTGGCCCTGACCAAATACGACCTGCGCAACTGGAAGAACATGTACCTGACGTTCAATTTCGGGTACGCGATCTTCGCGCCCAAGGGGACGTTCTATTAGCGTGCCGTGGCGCCGGGCGCATTATTTTTTCTGTTATCGGAATAACACTTTTTTAAATTATTTTCATAAATTTGCCCCGGTAATGCGTATTTGAAAGATCAATTCAACAAAATAATTCAAAATCAAAGAGCTATGTTCGCAATCGACAATTACGATTTCAAAGGCAAGCGCGCGATCATCCGCGTGGATTTCAACGTGCCCCTCAACGAAAAGGGCGAGGTGACGGACGACACCCGTATCCGTGCGGCGATCCCCACCATCAAGAAGGTGCTCGAAAAGGGCGGCTCGGTCATCCTGATGTCGCACCTGGGGCGTCCCAAGAAGAATCCCGATCCCAAGTTCTCGCTGGAGCAGATCGTCCCCGCCATCGAGAAACGCCTGGGCGTGAAGGTGATGTTCGCCGGCGACTGCATGGGCGAGAAGGCCGCCGAGATGGCCAAGAACCTCAAGCCCGGCGAGGTGATGCTGCTGGAGAACCTGCGTTTCTATGCCGAGGAGGAGGGCAAGCCCCGCGGTCTGGCCGAAGACGCTACCGACGAGGAGAAGAAGGCTGCCAAGAAGGCGCTCAAAGAGGGCCCGCAGAAAGAGTTCGTCAAGCGGCTCGCTTCGTATGCCGATTGCTACATCAACGATGCGTTCGGTACGGCGCACCGCGCACACGCTTCGACGGCGCTGATCGCCGATTATTTCCCCAACGACAAGATGTTCGGCTACGTGATGGAGAACGAGCTGAAGGCCATCGACGGCATCATGCTCAATCCGGAGCGTCCGTTCTGCGCCATCCTGGGCGGTTCGAAGGTCTCGACCAAGATCACCATCATCGAGAATCTCCTGGAGAAGGTGGACGTCCTCATCCTGGGCGGCGGTATGACCTATACCTTCGCGGCTGCGGAGGGCGGTAAGGTCGGCAATTCGATTTGTGAGCCCGACCAGTTCCAGACGGCACTCGATATTCTGGCCAAAGCCAAGGAGAAGGGCGTGAAGGTCGTGATGTCGCCCGACGCGCTGATCGCCGACGCATTCTCGGCCGACGCCAATACGAACGTCGCTCCGGCCAACAATATTCCCGACGGCTGGGAAGGCGTGGACATCGCCGAGGAAGGCAAGAAGGTGTTCCGCGAGGAGATCCTCAAGTGCAAGACGATCCTTTGGAACGGCCCCGTGGGCGTGTTCGAGATCGACAAGTTCGCGACCGGTTCGCGCGCCGTGGCCGAGGCTATCGCCGAGGCCACCTCGAAGGGCGCCTACTCGCTCATCGGCGGCGGCGATTCGGTAGCCTGCATCAACAAGTTCGGGCTGGCGGACAAGGTTTCGTATGTTTCGACCGGCGGCGGCGCCCTGCTCGAATACATGGAAGGCAAGGTGCTTCCGGGTGTGGCGGCGATCCGCAAATAAGCCGACATTCCGATCCAGATCCGAAATAAAGACAAGGGGTGTTCCGGCATGGTCGGACACCCCTGTCGTCACTAAATACCCGAACACAATGAAAAAATCATTCTTTTCGCTGCAACAATAGCTTGTATGGCAAAAGTTGTCAG
>VOFB01002119.1_pt1 | contig 11594 bp, 14 predicted proteins | sample 5384141 | NCBI WGS metagenome assembly VOFB01 (sample SAMN12384721, study PRJNA508395) | human gut metagenome | isolation source: healthy gut A | host: Homo sapiens
TCAAGTACGTCGCAAAAGGTATTCTATTGAGTGTAATCAACTCTATTGAAACGGAGCGTACTATGAAAGAATTATTCGGGCAGCGTCTGCGGGAGCAGCGGCAGAATCAGGGCTTGACAATGGAGCAGCTTGCTGAAAAAGCAAATCTTTCCTCTAATTTTATCGGCGCAATTGAGCGTGGACTGAAAGAGCCTAGCCTTTCTACGCTTATCAGCATTCTGAATGCGCTGGACGTTCCGGCAGATGTTCTGCTCCGTGATTATGTCGGCACAGCATCCCATGTGACCGACGACGAGATCTGCAAGCGGCTGGAAGCGTTTGACCCCCATCCAGAAAAAAGCGGCACTCGATCTGCTGGACACCTATATCGGCAATCTCCCTTACCTCACGAACGAGGAATAAACCGTAAACTTTGCAAGCGCACCGGCTGAAATTTGGCCGGTGCGCTTTTCTTGCATTCCTTCGGTTATAATCATCTTTATAGGATGTATTGTTTCCTAAAGAGTTTATTATTTGGGGTGTCAAAATGAGAGAACCACGGTACAGCATTTTAGCTGATATTCAGGATACGACCGAGCAGGCAAAGCTCGGCAAGCTGGCGTTATTCTGGCAGCGCACCATCCAGCGGGAATACCGCTGCAAGAAAGTCACCCTGCCGAACAGCAGGCGTATGAGCAGTTGCAGAGCATTCTCTCCGAGACGCCGCAATGGAGCGATGAAGAAGAGCTGCGCTCCGGCATGGAGAAAATTGATGGCAGGGTCTGGTTCTGCTATTTCTGGATTGACCACAATTCCATGGTGCAGTTGACGGGAAGATCGCAACGGCAGATTTCATGCTGCCTATGTTCTGGACAGAGATGCTTCCCCAGCAGTGCGCCGGGAGGCTGCACTGCTGGCGCAGAAAGAGCTTGCGGACTGTATGCAGGAATGGGGCATTTCGCTTCTGGATGCGCCTGTCCCGGAACAGATGAAGTATGCTTCTCTTGCAGAAGTTGCATCGCACCTTATGCAAGTTCTCAACGACCCGGAAAGCATCACCGGATAAAAAGCGTCCCGCCGGGGACGTGCAGCCTGCATTGAAAAATGCAGAACAAAGGGGTTTGGGGCACTTCCCCAACAAGCATTTTGCAACGCAAAAGTCGCCGTTGTATATACGACGGCATTGCTTGCTATCGAAACCCTACCTTCAATGATCGGTCAGCTTGTTTACATAGGAGAAGCGGCTTACGTTAGGCAGCTCAAATCCGGAAGCGCCTGGCTGCATTTTCGAGGATTGTCGCAGCAGCAGAAGATATTTTTGTCTCCATACATGACGGGTGTTCAAAGTTTCAATTTATCTTCTGTCTGCACGATAAGGTTTTTGTGGAAGATCATGCGGAGCAGATTGGGAGCAGATTGCGAAGATAAAAGAAAAATCCGGCTCCACCGTATGGAAACTATGCAGCTTCATCGGATGCTTTCAGGCAAGATTAAGGATCGAGAATCAACACGCATACTTCAAAATTCAAAAAATATCTATGGACTGCGGTCATGAAAAGATGCTATACTAACCGTGGTTTGCCTATGCTAACCATGGAGGAAATACAAATGAGCGAACAGCAATTTACAGACTTTTTTGACCCGGAAATCCAAAAAATTGTCAGCGAAGATGGCTGCTCTATTTACAGAATGAAAAACGTAACTGGCGAGGGTGTAATTACCCGTTATGAAATTCTTCCGGGTATTGAATTATTCTATAATGATTTTCACATGAGTGATGGACAAAATCAAAACAAACTGCCGCACGCTGATGTACTGGAAATCAATCATTGCCGGGAGGGCCGTTTTGAATGTGAGTTTGCTAATGGAGATTATCAGTATGTTGGTGCCGGTGATCTTGCAATTAACCGTCTGACAAACGAAACTACATCAACTTATTTCCCGTTGTCGCATTATCACGGCATTTCTATTACCATTGATCTGCCTACGGCAGATCAAACTATGAAGCGGATAGAAAGTGTGATTGGTGGGCTGAATATAGATGTCTTTTCGATTGCAGATAAATTTTGCAAGAATGATACCTGCGTCGTATTAAGAACTCAAAGCGAAATTGAACATATTTTTTCGGAACTTTATCGGGTGGAGCCTCGGATGATCGCTTACTATTTAAAAGTGAAAGTGTTGGAATTGCTGATGTTTCTGAATCAGGTTTCGCTTCAGGATTACCAGGAAGAACGAAGATATTTTGCAAGAAATCAAGTACAAACAATAAAGAAAATGCAGGAATATATGACAGCTGATCTTCGCAACCATTATACTTTGCAGGAGCTATCTGAAAAATTTGAAATTCCTCTTACCTCAATGAAGGTTTGCTTCAAGGGCGTTTATGGGTGTTCTATTTATGCTTATATGAAATCCTATCGTATGCAGGCTGCCACGATCTTGCTTCGGGATACTTCTGACAGCATAACAGAAATTGCGGCTAAATGGGATACGATAATCCGAGTAAATTTTCCGAAGTATTCAAAAAGGAATTTGGAGAACTGCCTTCCGAGTTCCGAAAAAAGTTGTCCAAATAGAGGATGTTTGGTCTTTTTAGAGTGGCGGCAAAATACCAGATACAATATACTATCATCTGTACTAGCAGATGATTTAAGAGCGTCGTGCAGACGCTCTTTTTTTGAATAGAGGTTAGATTTTTCTAACTCGCGAAGGAGTCGGTATTATGAAACGGGATATGAGAAAATATATCCGACGGAAACTGGTTGAGCTGATATTTACTTTATTGTTTGTAACTCTACTGTCTTTCTTGCTGATGAGACTGTCATCCGTTGATCCAGCCACAGCTTATGCAAAGAGGATGATCGGAAACCCCACAGCGGAACAGATTGAAAAGATTCGGATTCAGTTGGGGTTTGATAAACCATTGCTTGTCCAGTATGGCCGTTGGGTATGGGACTTACTGCATTTTGATTTAGGCATTTCTTTGGCAAATGGACATGATGTTTGGACGGATATTGCCACAGCCTTTCCGAAAACGCTTGGAATTGTAGCTCTGGCATCTATCTTTCAGGTTGTTTTCATTGTAATCGTTAGTTGTATTGCCTTTTTACTTCCCTGGAAACTTCCGAAAAAGGCAGTCAGGCTTTTGTGCATTTTGGGTGTGTCCATACCCTCTTTCTATTTGGCAACCGTTTATCTGGATTATTTTGCTGTTCAGAAGTCCTTAATTTCTGTGGCAGGAAATACAACCCTACTCAGCTACATATCTCCGGCAATCTGCATTGGCGTATTCGGGGCTTCTTTCTATATGCCGCTTCTGATGGATGCTCTGGAGCATGAAAGCAACGAGGATTACGCATTTATGCCCGTTGCCGTGGGCTTTCGGAAAAAAGGCTTTTGCTGTGCCATTTTTTCCGCGGGCAGCGATGGGTTTAGTTCCAAACTTTTTACAAAGCATTGGTTTGGCACTGGCTAACGCAACGGTGATTGAATCCATTTTTTCAATTCCGGGATTTGGTTATCTGATTGTAAACCATGTGCTTGATCGCGATACTCCCATGATACACGCCGAGGTGTTTTTTCTGGCGCTGGCGATTGCTCTTTGCAACATTGCCGCTGACTTGGTGCAGTGGGCAATCGGGCGTAAAAGGGGGTGGCGTAAATGAAAACGAAGCGTTTTCGGAAATGGTGTGCGATTTTCATTCCAACCCTTGTGATTATTTTCTTTTTGCCGGATTTTTATTTGCACCCAACGATCCAATGAAATCAAACTTGTTGGAGAGATATGCTGATCCCAGCGCAGAATATCCGCTTGGTACGGATGCTTTAGGGCGCTGCATTCTGTCACGGATTCTTTATGGTGGCTGGACAACGCTGGGGATTGTATTAGGAGGCTCTTTTATTGTTTTTCTGCTTGGCACTGTTATCGGAATGGTGACAAGCCGGGCCGTTATGAAAGAAAATGCACTTATTGATGGCCTGATTATGCTGTTACAGCCATCCCCCCGATTGCGTATTTAATTGTGTTTATTGGAGCCTGGGGCAGCGGAGCGAAAACTACTCTTGTCGCGCTCACTGTGTCTTACATTTTGAGATACATAAAACTGGTTCGTACCCGTACCGACATGGAAATGGGAAAAGCCTATGTCATGTGTGCAATCGCTTCCGGCGCTTCAAAGCTCAGAATCATGCTGATTCATATTTTCCCCGAATTTGATTGCCGAAATGATTCGCTTTCTGTGCCTTTCCTGTGCGGATATGATTCTGGCTATTACCGGATTTTCCTTTATTGGATTAGGGCTTGGTGATAATGTAGTAGATTGGGGAAGTATGATTTTAGACGCAAGGGGTGCTTTGGTTCTTCACCCGACCATGATTCTCTATCCAATAGGGGCGGTAATTTTATCGACACTCTGCTTTAACGCCATTGGCAGGCAGTTGACAACGAAGGAGGCAGAGTGATGTTAAAAATTGAACAGTTAGATGTCAAGGAACGGTCAGGCCGCTACCTTCTGAAAGACATATCTATGGAAATTCCTGCAGGCCATGTGATTGGACTTACAGGTAAAAGCGGCTCTGGAAAAACAACTTTGCTGCGGAGCATTTTGGGGATGCTTCACACAAGCTGTCATATTGATGCCGGGAAGATTTTGTTGGACGATATAGATTTATCACATCTTTCCCGCAAGTCACATCGTGAGCTTTGTGGGAAGAAGCTTGGATTTATCCCCCAGAACCCTATGACGGCTTTTGACAGCCGATTAAAAATCGGTTATCAGATGCGGGAAACCTTTGTCAATCGTTTGCATTTGAATAAAAAGTGAAGCAACTGACCTGGCGAAAGAGAAACTGGTTTCCGTGAATCTAAAAGACACGGATCGGATTTTTGGGTGCGTATCCGTCTGAACTATCAGGCGGAATGCTACAACGAGTAGCTGCGGCAATCTTATTGGGAATGTCGCCGGATTATGTTTTAGCCGATGAACCAACCGCTGCATTGGATGAAGAAAACAGGGATTTATTGCTTCTCATCATGCAGGAGCAAATGAAGGACAAAGGCATGTTATTTGTATCCCATGATGTGGCCGCACTTAAAAACTTATGTCAGAACGTTTATGTTCTGGGAGCCGGAAAAATTATTGAGCATGGAACGATGGATAAACTCTTGTCAAGTCCGCAGACAGATTGGATGAAACAATTTTCCGCGTTGAGCCATAGGGAAAGTCGGGGTGAATGGAAATGGGAGAAATTGTAATCCAGAATGTAAATCAGGTATATCATAATGCGAATCAGGGAGATTTTAATGCGCTTTCGGACATCAACCTCCACCTTTGTAAAGGTGAAAGTCTTGCCATTGAGGGAGAAAGCGGATCGGGAAAAAGCACGCTGGCAAGACTTCTGATCGGCATTGAGAAACCAACTTCTGGCAAAAATATTACTGGATGGTGAAGATATAACCTGTTGGAATTATCGAACATGGAAACAGCACCGTAAAAAATACAGGCTGTTTTTCAGGATTCTTCCGGCACTTTAAATCCTGCCAGGTCTGCATACGCAAATGTAGAAGAAGCACTGGTGAACTTAACTGATAAGAAAAGAGCCGAAAGAAAAAAACATATTTTAGATTTGATGGATGCCGTACACATGGATTATGGGCTTTTGGAAACGCCTGTCCGTCAGCTTTCGGGCGGCGAACAGAGGCGGCTCTCTTTGCTTCGGGCGATTGCCGTGGAACCTGATTACTTAATCATGGATGAAGTGACCAGCGGGCTTGACCTGATTTCGGCGGATGCCGTACTTACTTTAGTAGAGAACTTTGTGAAGCTATCCGGCAGCTCCTGCATTTTCATTACGCATAGCAGAAAGGACGCAATGCGTATTGCAAATCGGATTATCATCATGCGGGAGGGACGAATCGCCGAGCAAGGCTATCTAATAGATCAATTATCAAACCAGAAAGGACAAGGATAACATGAAACAGATTTACAAGAAACTTCTCGCCGCTGCATTGGGCGTGAGTATGCTTCTGTCCATGGTTGGCTGCGGTCAGAGCGATACCTCCGAGCAGACGCAAGCGGCTAATGAAAACGAAGCGAAAGGTGCTGACAATCGTCACAGCAAAGGAACTGGACAACCTTACGACACTGACCATGAACAAGGAGAATAATATCGCCTGCGGCCTGGTCTATGAGACTTTGGTTGCCTACGAGGACGGGGAAATTGTTCCCAAACTGGCCGAGGAATGGGGATGGGATGACACAAATACTGTCCTTACCTTTAAACTCCGTCAGGATGTTTCTTTTACAGATGGAGCCGCTTTTAATGCGGAAAGCGTAAAGGAAATTCTGGACTTTGACCGTTCCAACCCTAATTTTAGCGGTATCAAGGGCATTTACAACATTGAAAGCGTAGAGGTTGTTGACGAATACACGGTGGCCGTTCATTATGCTGCCCCTTGCTTCTCTTATATCAATGACTTCTGCTTCCAGAATGTTGCCGGCATGATGTCCCCTGAATGTGTTTGAAGCTGAAAACTTCCAGACATTCACAGATGTTGTCGGCACTGGTCCATACATCCGCGAAGAAATGATTTCCGGTGACTGCACCCGTTTTGTCAGAAATGAAAACTATTGGGGCGAAGCTCCTTACTATGATGAAGTTATCATAAAGTATATCCCGGAGGCATCTTCCAGACTTCAGGCATTACAGACCGGTGAGGTTGACCTGATTTATGGTGCTGACCTTTCAGCTATGACGACTATAATCAGGCTCTTTCTCTGGATGGGATCGAGGGCGCAATCAATGATGGAAATACCCTGACCCGGAACCTGGTTCTGAATGCGTCCAGCGAAATTTTGAGCGATCTTAAGGTTCGCCAGGCGATTGCATACGCTGTCAATAAGGAAGAAATCACCAAGGGCCTGACCTATGGATACGAAACTCCGGCCACCAGTCTGTTCGCACCCGGAGCGCCCTACACGGATATTTCTTATAACAGCACATGGAGCTATGATCTGGACAAAGCAAATGAGCTTCTGGATGAAGCTGGATGGGTGATGAATGAAAGCACTGGCATCCGTGAAAAGATGGACAGCAGCTTTCCCTGAATTATACCTATTGGACTGATCTTTCTCTTGCTCAGGAGATGGCTCTTGCGATTAAGACCCAGCTTGCAGAGGTTGGTATTGATGTAACTACTACCGGTCAGGATCAGATGACATGGTGGACTGAAGCGTGTTGCCGGTAATTATGACATTACAACCTGGAATACAGAAGGTCCTATACGGAACCGCACAAGTTCCTGCAGGAATCCCTCGGTGCTGATCCTCATGCTATTTCCTTGCAGGCACTTGAGGATTTCCAGAGCTATTCGGATGCGGTAAATGCTGCTGATCCCGAAGTGGTTCAGAGTGCGACCTACTGTCAGAGTGGCAGAAAAATAGCCGAATAGATATAATAGAGGTTGGTTAGAAGCGTTTAACCAACCTCTATTTTTATGAAAAGGAGCGTATGTGAAATGGACAAGAAAGATAATCCCATGTTCAGACTGATGGAACTTGCTGCCCATATAAGGGTGAATATGTTCTTTCAGTGATTTTGGCAATCCTGGGTGTTGCTGCCGGATTGCCGTTTTTTGCAGTTCCCCAAAATTGTGATTCTCTTTGATGGATGGAGACATCTGTGTCCGTCTATATGGAGTGGTGTCTGATTGCGGGAATTGGTTTCCTTTTGGGAAAGTATGCTTGGTAAATTTTCTACTTTAGTTTCCATACGGCCACTTTCGCAACTCTGGCGGAGATCCGCCTGAAACTAGCAGATAAATTTTACCAGGGTTCCGATGGGCTATAAGGATTAACAACCCCATCGGGGAGAATTAAAAATGTCTTGGTAGATCGTGTGGAGGGAATGGAAACGACCTTTGCGCATTTAGTACCGGAGCTGACAGCGAATCTCTCTGTATTCCGGATTTGTATTCTGGGATTTACCTACTGTTTTTGGATTGAGAATGGCGCTGGCTGCATTGATTACCCTGCCGATTGTGCCAGCTATAAGGAATGGCAAAATGGATATGAAGAAAATCTAGGTTCAAAGGTGCGTAAATGACCAGCACTGTGGTTGAGCATTATAATAGGAAGCTATTAAGGCGTTTAATCAGTCTGCTAATTCTTACCAGAAATATTCAGATGCCGTTGAAGATAATGCGGCCTATGCTGTGAACTGGAGGAAAGCGTGCAGCTTTACAAATCCATGCTTGTTACAATCTGGCCCAGTGTATTAGTGTGTGTTCTCCCCTATCGGCTGTATCTTTGTATCAGAACGGAACTCTGAGTGTTCCGGCTTTTTGATTACCTGTATTGTTTCTGTCGTTGGGGTATTATCACACCGATTTTGAAATGCCATGAATTTTACGGATAGCATTTCTCAAATGAAAGAATTGGTCTGTGAGTGAAAAGAAGGAGGTGGCCGCTCATGTTTAAGTCTATGAAACGGATCATTCAATGGGCGGGGAAATATAAGGGACGCCTCTACCTTGGCTCTGTTTTTTTTTCAGCAGCCTGTCTACGGCGATCCCTACAATGGCTGCTGCTTATGCTCTTGATAAAACAATCGCGGCTTATTGGACAGGCAGCACAATAGAATCCGCCCTGATCTGGCAGACACTTTGGATTATTGTTGGCTCGATTGCGCTTAACTTTCTACTCTCTTATCTGCGGGCGGTATTGCAGGAAAGCATTGGTTATGAAGTGGCCGCAGGACAGCGAATCCATTTGGGCGATGTGCTAAAAGGGTTCCTCTGGGATATTTTTCCAAAAACAGCGTGGGCGATATTCTGACAGGTGTTACTACAGAGCTATCCACACTCGAATTACAGGGAATGAAGATGGTTGACATCATCATCAACGGATATGCAAAGTTTATTGCAATTCTCCTGTGCTTCCTTTTCCTGAGTCCAGCCGCGGCAGTGGTTTCTGTTGTCGGTGTTGCCTTTTCCGCATTAGCTTTACATGGTATCAGCAGGCACAGTGAAAAAGACCGCTGCTATTACGCACCAGGCCATGGAGGATATGTCTGGCTCTGCGATTGAATATATCCGCGGGCTGTCCATCGTTAAGTCGTTTGGACAGGAAGGGGCTTCTATCGAGAGTTTTCGCAAGGCAAATAAAGATTTGAAAAATATTCATATCAAAGTAGAAAAGGGCTATACGCCATTTAACTGCCTGCACCTGTTCTCCTTAAAACTGGCATCTATGGGGATTGTGTTTATCTGTGCATGGCAGACACTTAACGGACAAATGAGCCTTGCTTATTTTCTGATGTTCGTTCTGTTTTCTTTCGTAATCTTTGGAAGTGTGGAAAACATCAACGACGCGGCGCATGCTGGGCCTTATAGATTCTGCTATGAATAAGCTGGAATCTTTGAAAATGCGGAGTATATCGACCAAGACGGAAAAGATATTACACCGACCTCGTATGACATTACTTTTCAGGATGTATCCTTTGGTTACGATAAACGGACTGTATTGCATGATGTGAATTTCACGATTCCGCAGAATACCACAACAGCGATTGTAGGTCCTCCGGGAGCGGCAAGTCTACCCTGTGCAGCCTGATTGCACGCTTTTATGATGTTGACGCCGGAAAAATCACTTTAGGAGAAACAGATATTCGAGAATTTACCTGTGACAGCTTACTAAAAAATATCAGTATGGTGTTTCAGAATGTATATCTGTTCCGGGATACAATCCGTAACAATATCAAATTCGGCAGCCCGGACGCTTCGAGGAACAGATGATTGCCGCTGCAAAAAAGCGCGCTGCCATGACTTTATCATGGCCTTGCCAGATGGATATGATACCGTAATCGGTGAGGGCGGCTCTTCTCTTTCCGGCGGTGAAAAGCAGCGAATTTCGATTGCCAGAGCCATGCTGAAAGACGCGCCGATTGTGATTCTGGACGAGGCCACGGCCAGCATTGACCCGGAGAACGAGCATTTGATTCAAGAGGCTATTTCCGCGCTGACACATGGGAAAACGATCATAACGATTGCCCATAGACTGGCGACGATTGAAAATGCGGATCAGATTCTTGTCATTGATGGCGGAACCGTCGTACAGAAAGCGAACCCATAAGGAACTATTGAAACAGAGGGGAACTTATCAGGACTTTATCAGGATTCGGGAACAGGCTGAGGGCTGGAGGATTCAACAATAAGCAGAAAAAGAGGTACTATATGAAGATTCATGCGTCCGGGGAGGATTATCTGGAGGCTGTGCTGATTCTTCAAAAGAAGCAGGGTATGGTCCGATCCATTGATCTTGCTCGGCACATGGGCTTTTCAAAGCCGAGTATCAGTCATGCGGTGGGCGTTCTGAAAAAATGGCGGCTTTCTGACAATGGACGAGGATTGATTTCTCCACCTGACCGATATAGGCCGGGAGGTGGCAGAGAAAATCTATGAACGCCATCCGTAAAACTCCGTAAACAGAAGGACTTAGTATCGAAAAACTTGCACCTCGTTGCGGCATTCACCGTCCTATGTTGGTCATATAGAGGCGAAATGCAAAAGAATCCGACGCTTTCCACCTTGGAGCGCATCAGCGGGGTTTGGGAATCAGCATGGAGGACCTTTTCAAGGACATAGATACGCCGATCAATGTGGAGAACGCTGCAATACGACATCTATCTCAGGTCATAAGCGAGAGTTGTCCCTGAGCAAACGCAACAGCTTCTGCAGATTGTTGATGGTGTCATGGCAATCAAAAACAGATATTTATAAAATAACGCTCTCTTATCCGAGGAGCGTTTTCTTGTTAAAAAATGACACTGTACAATAGGGAAACGGATTGCTACATATAAAATAATAGCCTTTTTCGAGCGATATAAACATCGAACATTCGTTTACTGTGACATTCTACACAGTTGTTATTTGAATTTATTTGATATTTATACAAAAAAACCAATTGAGCATATTGCGCAGCATAAGAGAAAAAATTCACGGTATAATCGGCGCAATCTACACAGATCGAGTGAGATAATAAAAAAAGAATGGGAGGCGTACACATGAGGTTGTTTTAGGGTTCAAAGCATGAGTTACTGCAGTTGCGAGACCATGTAATCGCTCATTATTATCAGCGTGTTTAATCCGAATAGAACTAGAAGACGGCACAGTCATTCGCATACACGCTTGCGCCCTAAAGACATTGTGGTAGATTCCTCGCTGGCAGGTTTCCACAACACTGAGAGCATCCAAGTATTCTTCCAGTTCCTGACAATGTTATCTCATATATCCAGATCGCAGTTAATATGAACTATCCTAGTTTTAAAAGACATGAGGCATCTAGGTGTGCAACGTCACTTCTTGCATGAAGTATTTGCATATCCAACACTCTCGTTGATGGAGGCAGGGTGATAATGAAAGACAGACTTAAAGAACACATGGGAAGGATGGCGTTTCTGTGAAAAATGCGGCATGAAGCTTTATCAAAAGATAGATGGATGCAGCGGCACGATTCATCTGAAATGCCACCGCTGCAATACACTCCTCCGCATTGATTTATCATTCCGGAGAAAGAAGTGACCCTCTAAAAACAATAAATCGGGTGCATTGCACC
>VOFB01004070.1_pt1 | contig 11577 bp, 17 predicted proteins | sample 5384141 | NCBI WGS metagenome assembly VOFB01 (sample SAMN12384721, study PRJNA508395) | human gut metagenome | isolation source: healthy gut A | host: Homo sapiens
GCGATGATGAATCGCAGTGAGGTGATCAAGCGCCGTGGCGATGCCCCACTTGCTGCTGTTGACCTGCCGGACAGTTCGTGCCGGGTGACCCCCGGCCATATCGAGATCCAGCCCGACCTTGCTCAACAAGGCATTCACTCGGTCGACTCGTTCGGCCTTGGTCAGATCATAAGTGCAACCGCAATGGCAAGGCGATCTGCTGCGCCACGGTCATCACCGGGTTCAGTGAGGCGGCCGGATTCTGGAACCACCACCCGCATACCGGCCGCGCAGGTCGGCAAGCGCACGTTCGGAAGCTCCGATAATTTCCGTGCCGCCCATATCAATCGACCCATTAGTCACAGCGGTCGGGGGCAGCAACCCCAGCATCGCCTTGGCAATCATAGATTTTCCGGAGCCTGAAGAACCGATCAAGCCGACTCGTTCACCGTCGGCAATGGTCATATCCGCATCAGAGACGATTGGTTTGCCGCCAATCGTGATTTTCAGCCCGCGAACATCGACGCTCATCGTTCGCCTCCTATTTCACGTAATGCGGGGTTGGTGACCGGATCGATGGCATCGCGCAGCACATCACCAAAAATATTCAGCGCCACAACCACAACCGTGACGATCAGGCCGGGCCACACCACGGTTAATGGGAACACGTTGATGAGTTTGACCGAAGTGGCCAGAGAATGTCCCCCAGCTCGGCACACCGGACGGCACACCGATACCGAGATAAGTGAGCCCCGACTCAGCCAACACCGCCGTGCCCGCCGACAATGACAGTTGCACAGCCAATACCGGCAGAATATTCGGCATAACATGGCTTATGAGCACACGCCACCCTGCTGGCACCATTGGCCAAGGCCGATTCCACATACGACGAGCGGGACGCCAGCAACGCTGCGGGGCGAGCCACACGAGCCAGATTCAACCCATATCCGAAGCCGCAGGCGATCACAATCACCGCGATTGACGCTCCCAACGGCACAGCCAGAATCAACGCAATCAACACGGTGGGAACGGAAATCAACGCATCAACTACCACTACCGAAGAACTGGCGAGCGCCGCATTGCGCGCCACCATGGCCGCGATGAGCAGCAGCCCCCAAGCCATAGATGCCACTACGGTCAGCAGCACGATCACAAGATTGGTATGTGAGCCGGCCAGCAGCCAGCTGAACACGTCCGCGCCGGTGCCGTCAGTGCCGAGCCAGTGCTCGGCGGACGGCTTGGCCCATACATGGTAAGCCATCAGTGGCCCACAGCGATTGCGGGGTCCAGAACAGGGAAACGATGGCAATGAGCAACCACAGAGCGAGCACGATAAGTGCGAATTTGCCCTCGGCACGACGCCACATGGAGTGCAGGACGATGACGAAGGCAGCCCGTCGACCACCAGTCGTCGCACGACGAACATTGCTCATGCGGTCACCTCCGTAATGGCGGTAGCGGTTTTCAGACGCGGGTCGAGCACGCGGTGGAGCAAATCGACCACGAGGCCGACAGTCAAAAGAACGCGGTCAGCAGGAACAGCTCGCTTTGCACGGCAATCAGGTCGCGGTTGCCCACGTCGGTCACAAGACCGTTGCCGATGCCCGGTAACGCAAACAGGTTTTCGATGACCATCACGCCAGTGACCATCGAAGCGAAGGTCAGCCCGATAACAGACACCAGCTGCGGGGTTGCCAACCGCAATCCCACACGCAACACCGCCTGAGTGCGCGTCATGCCACACGAGCGTGCCATATCGATGTAGCCGGAACTGGCCAAATCCCCTAAGGCCGCGCGCGCGTGTATCGCATAAGCGATGCCCCACGATGATGCCGACCGATACAGCCGGCAATACCAACGCTGATATCGCCGAACCGGGTGCGCCCCAGCCATCCAGCGGGAACCCTTGCGAGGGAAACACGTCAAGCAATCCTACGCCGCGCCCGAACAACAGAATCAGCAGCAGACCGCCCCACAACGCAGGTACGGCACCGCCGACAATAGCCAGTACATGAAACACCGCACGCACCGTTGCGCTGCGGGCCAGTACCGCCGCACAGCCCAGCGGCAAGCCGATGGCCAAGGCGATGAGCAGGCCAAGAATAATCAGGGGAAAGGTGATGGACGCACGTGCGCCTACCAAGGAGGTTACGGAGCGACCAGTCAGGATTGAAGTGCCGAAGTCACCACGGGCCAGCGCACTCATCCAATCGAAGTATTGTGCAATCAATGGCCGATTCAGACCGAGTTGTTCGCGTAGCTGGGTCACACGCTCAGGCGGCGAGTTGACGCCGGCCATCACGGAGGCCACATCGCCAGGCAGAATGCGCAATGCTGCGAAACCACCACGGACAGGCCGAACAACGCCACCACGAATAACGCCAGCCGTTTCAACACGAATCGCATAATGCCTACTTTACTTGGATTAACAATGAGCCCCCTCACTGAGGGAGCTCATTGCTGTAACGAACTACTTCGTGTAGGTCACGTTGTAAAGGGGCAGAACGGTCTGGTTGAGGTCGAAGGGGAATCCTTCAACGCTCCTTGGCCGTGGCGGTGGTGATGCGGTAGTTGAACAGCCAGTCGGCCGGCGCATCCTCGGAGACAAGCTTGGCGGCCGCGGCGAACTTGGCATCACGCTCCTGTCGAGGTGGCGGCAACACCCTCGTTGCTACAGCTTGGTCACATTCTTGTTGTCGTAACCGAAATAGTATGTCGGATCGGTCCACGATGCGAAGTCGTGGCTTTCGTTGTGGTCCACCAGCGAAATATCGAAGGTGTGGTTGGTGTACACATCCTGCAGCCACGTGGAGAACTCCACCACATTCACCTTCAGGTCGATGCCGATGGGCTTGAGCTGGGAGCGCAGCTGGTCTCCGAGCTCGGTGCCGTAGATGTTGGCGTAGGTCAAGTTGAAGCGGCTTGTCGGTGGAATAGCCGGCTTCAGCCATGAGCGACTTGGCCTTGTTCTGGATCATACGGGTACAGATTCGTCAGATCCTCGTAGCCGGGGTCGAGAGACGGGATCGGGCCGCCGAGCGCCTTGTCCGCACCGCCGCGAGAGGCGATGAGCTCCTTGTGGTTGATGGCGTAACGGATGGCCTGGCGAATGCGCTTGTCAGCCAGTTTGGAACCGGAAGCGTTGTTGAAGCCGAGCACGAACTTGTCGGTGCCGTTGCCGGCTTTGACCGTGTACTTGGCGGAATCGGACTTGAACGGTTCGGCGAGGTTCTCGGTAATCGGGGCGAGCACCTGCACGTCACCGGACTTCAGCGCATTGACCGCGGCGTTGTCGTCGGCCAGATACTTGACGACCACGGTGGGCGTCTTGGCCTTGTTCTTGCCCCAGTACTTCTCATTGGCCTTCAGCGTGATCGAGCTGTTTTTCCACGAACTTGGCAACGGTGTAGGGGCCGGAGCCGACGGCCTGCGTCTTCAGGTCATACTTGGCGTCCTTGTCGAACACGAGCCCTGCGCGACCGGTCAGGGTCCACAACAGGTTGGAGTTCGGCGTCTTGAGCGTGATCACCGCGGTGTCGGCGTCCTTGGCCTCCACCTTGCTGACGGCGGCGAGCGCGTCGGCGTCGTGGTAGCCCTTAGCGATCAGCTCGTTGATGGACCAGGCCACGTCCTCGGCGTCAAGTTTGTCGCCATTGAAGAAGGTCATGTTCTTATTGAGGTGGAAGGTGTAGGTCAGGCCGTCCTCGGACGTCTCCCAGCTGGAGGCGATGGCGGGAGCGACCTGGTTCTTGGAGTCACGTGCCACGATGCCTTCGTATACGTTGCCGATCAGGATCTGGTCAAGCGCGGAGCCGGCGGTGTTGCGGATGTCCAGATTGGTGGGGGGCCAGTTTGAGGCCGATGGTCACGGTGTCGGCATATTGGTTGCTGGACGAAGCCGACTTGTCATCTTTCTTACCGCCGAAAGCGAGCGTGACGCCGATGACGACCGCCACTGCCACGATGACGGCAATCAGTGAGATCAGCCACCACTTCGGGCCGCTTTTTTTCGGAGTTCTTTGCGCGCGAGGCAAGGCTCGCATCTGTGGTTGCGCCGTCTTCGACGTGCGCACCATTGTCTTGAACATGGTTCTTCCTCTGTATATGTTGTGTTCTACGGTTGCCGCCACGCTGGGTCGACCACCGCAGGCCATCATAGCCATGGGACTGTAGAATTGCGCATGAAAATCCATCTTGAATCTGGAGGGGTTATCATGCTGGTCGCCGTTGATATCGGCAATACGAACATCGTGCTGGGCTTTTTGGATGGCGATACCATCGCCGGCACCCTACCGCATCACCACCAAAGCCAACCATACGTCTGATGAGTATGGGCTGTTTCTGACTGAATTCCTGAGAATGAGCGGTTTTCAGCCATCCGATGGACGATGTGATCATCTGTTCGGTGGTGCCGAAAGTGATGCACTCCTTCCGTTCGTCCATCGTCAAATTCCTCGACATTGATCCGATGGTGGTGGGACCGGGCATCAAGACCGGTATGAACGTGCGCGTTGACGATCCGAAAATCGCTGGGTGCGGATATTCTGGCCGACTGCCGGTGCCTATTACTGCGCCGGTGCCTATTACGAGTATGGCGGCCCAGTGCTGGTGGCTGATTTCGGCACCGCCACCACGTTCACACGTGAGCGACAAGGGCGTGGTCATTCCGGCGTCATCACCACCGGCATCCGTGCCGGTGCGGCCGCTCTGTGGGGGGAGATACGGCCCAGCTGCCGGAAGTGGAAATTACGCGACCAGATACGATTCTGGGCACCAACACCAAGACCTGCATGCAGGCCGGTTTGTATTACACGTTCTTGGGCGGTGTGGAGCGCACGATTCGTCAGTTCCGCAAAGAGCTCGGAGGCGAGGATTTCAAGGTGATCACCACCGGTGGCCTCGGTCGAGTGTTTGAGAATGACACCGAGCTGATTGACGTGTATGACCCGGATTTGATTTTCAAAGGGCATGGCGCACATCTACTCGCGCAATGTGAAGTGACGTAGTATGCGGAATCGGCCGCGTATAGCGGTCGATTCCGACCCAACCCCGAATCCCTACTTAATCGTAAAGCCCTGATTGAAGCCGTATTCTCGGAGGTCTTTCTGCCATTGGGCCAGGCCGTCGGAGAGACTGACTTTCTTGCCGGGCTTCTCCAATGGTTCGAGCGGGTTGCCTTCCTCGTCCTTCATGCCCATCTCAATGGCTTCCTGTCGCTGCTGATAGGCGTGGAAACTGCCGGACCACTCGTATGCCTGGCCCACCGTCGATTTGAAGTCACTGCGCGCATACACTTCGAATGGCAGATACTGGTATCCGACCGACACATCCTCGGCGGCCTCCGACAGTACCCGGTTGAACTTCTGCCCGCCGACATACGGGATTTCAATGCCACGGTCATTGCGGTAATCGTGGTTTATCCAAAAATCAGCGGAATTCAGGGTGGCGTAAGCGGCCGGGAAAGGCACCGCCGTCTACACGCGCGCTAAATGCCTTGGGCGTCATGCGCCACAAAGTCCACGAAACGATAAGCCGCATCCGGCTTACGGGTCAGTTGCAGTACGGTCAGTGCCGACGCCGCCATTTTCGGCGTTGGCAGGCTGCCCACCATAGGTGGGCATGGGAGCCACGCGCCACAGACCGGCCGCGCCCGGCACATTGGACAGCAGCAGCGACGGCATCCAAGCCCCAGAGAACACGGAGGCGATGGTGCCGGTGCCCACTTCTGCTTTTTCCACCGATCCGACCATGTGGCGGAGGTGGTGTCAACAAGCCCCCCTCATCGATCATTTTCTGCCAGAATTCGGTGAACCGTTGGGTGCCGGCATCCTCATCCAAATCGATGGTCACGGTTTTGCCGTCGGCCGACGTGTGGAACGGCTGACCACCGGCGAGCCAGACCATCGCGTCATAAACTGCCGTCGCCCGAGTCGGCGACGATATACGCGCCGATCTCCTTGAGCTTTTCGGCGGCCTCGTAATAGTCATCCCAAGTCTTGATCTTGGTGGCGTCCACGCCGGCTTGGCGGAACACGTCTTCGTTGTAGAAGAAGCCCATCGGGCCCGAATCCATGGGCAGCCCGTAGGTACGGCCGGCGAGCTGCACGGACGACCATGTGCCGAGGGTAAAGAAGTTGGAATAACCGAGCCGATTTTGTCGGTCAGATCAAGCAATTGGCCGGAGACCGCGTACTGCAACAGTGCATAGTATTCGATTTGAGCCACGTCCGGCGTGCCGTAACCGTCCTGAATGGCGGTGTTGAGATTGCCCGTAGCCGGAGATATTGGTCCATTTCACGCGGATGTCCGGATTGGCTTTTTTCGAAACGGCGGATGACCTCCCCATGCTCGGTTCCCAGCTCCATACGCTGATCTCCGTGCGGTTGTCGTCCGTGGCCTGCCCGCACGAGGCCAGGGATACGGAAAGGATGGCAGTCACTGCTATGGTTGCCATTCTTTTGATTCGCTGTCCGATCACCGCATGGTGACGAGTGTACTAGGCGGGGCTTAAAACGGTAAAAGCCCCGTGACGGATTCGTCACGGGGCTTTGTGTATCAGGTGAGATTAGCTAGGCAGTCTCAGCGAGGGTTCAAGGCTTACTTCACGGTGAAGCCCCTGATCCTTGCCGTAATCCTGCAGTGCCTTCTGCCAAGCGGCGATACCGTCAGTCAGCTTCTGGTCGCCGGTGTGGGACTTGCCAAGGTAGTCGCCGAAGATGGTGCGGGCCTTGACCTCGTAGGGCAGGAACTGGTAGTCGGAGGACACGTTCTCAGCAGCCTGAGCCAGAACCTCGTTGTACTTCTGACCACCGAAGTAGTCAACGTCCTCGCCATCGGCGTTCTTCACAGTGGTGGTGTTCTTGAAGGAGTCGGACTCCATGGAGGCCTTGTCAGCCGGGAATGCACCGCCGGCCACACGGGTGGCCACGCCGTCGCCGTGGTTGGCGTACTCGATGAACTGGTAAGCAGCGTCAGCCTTCTTGGTGGAGGCGAGCACAGCCAGCGAAGAACCACCGTTCTCGGAGTTGGTGGTGGAGCCGTCAGCGGTCGGCATCTGGGTCACACGCCACTTGCCAGCGCCGTCAGCAGCGGAGTTGGCCAGGTTGGCAGGCATCCAAGCGCCAGTGAACAGGGAGGCGATGGTGCCGTCGACCATGCCCTTGAACCAGTCCTCAGACCAGCCAGCGGTCTTGGTGTCGAGCAGGCCCTCGTCCAGCAGCTTCTGCCAGAAGTCGGTGAAGGTCTTGACGCCCTTGTCCTCGGTCAGGTTGACGGTGACTTCGGAACCATCGGAAGAGGTCTGGAACGGCTTTGCACCGGCCAGCCAGGTCATGGAGTCGAAGAAGCCGGCGTCACCGGTGTCGGAGGTGATGTAGTAGTTGTCGCCCAGAGCGTGAATCTTCTTGGCGGCGTCGTAGTACTGATCCCAGGTCTTGATCTGCTCGGCGTCAACACCGGCCTTGTCGAAGACCTCCTTGTTGTAGAAGAAGGCCATTGGGCCGGAATCCATCGGCAGGCCGTAGACCTTGCCGGCGAACTGCACGGAAGCCCACGGGCCAGGGGTGTAGAAGTCGGAGTAGCCGGAGGTCTTGTCGGTGATGTCCAGCAGGTTGCCCTTGATGGCGTACTGCGGGATGGCGTAGTACTCAACCTGAGCGACGTCCGGAGCACCGGAGCCAGCCTCGATGGCGTTATCAAGCTGGGTGTATTCCTTGGTGTTGGTGCCGACGTTCTTGAGATCGACCTTGATGCCGGTCTTCTTGGTGAAGTCCTTGGCAACCTGGGTCAGCGTGGGCTCCCAAGCCCACACGGTGATTTCGGTAACGTCCTTATCTTGAGCCGGCTTGCCACTGGCGGTGTCGGAACCGCAGGCGGCAACGGAACCCAGCATGGCAACCGCACCGGTAAGTGCAATGGCCTTCTTAGCAACGGTGAACTTCATCGTTCTGTTCTCCTTCCTTGGATCGCCTTTCGGCGGTCTGCAGTGATTGTCACCACAACAGCATGGCAACTCTCCTCGTCGTCATGCTATCGTGAACCATCACTCTATGGTTCAGTAGTCACAAAACGGCTTTGTTTCGCCACTTTGTAGCTATGGTTGCGATAACATCTTTTATTATACACATTCTTCGGCAACACGCCATCTTGGTATCGCAATCCGCGCGCCACTGCTCCCATGGCATAAGAAAATCCGGGCGCTCCGAAGAGTGCCCGATCCTATCGCAACCTCCCGCTACAGAAACCACAGGAGGAAGTCTGCTGTGATTGCCGTTACTTCACCTGGTAGCCCTGCTGGCGTAATCCTGCAGGTCCTTCTGCCAGGAAGCCACGGCATCGGAGAGCGTGGTCTTGCCGGTGTAGGCATCGCCGGCGTAGTCGCCCGAACTTGCCGCGAGCGTGAACCTCGAAGGGCAGGAACTTGTAGCCGGTGGACACATTGGCTGCGGCCTTGGCCAGCTCCTCGTTGAACTTCTGACCGCCGAAGTACTCGTGGGCCTTGCCGTCGGAGTCGGTCAGGGAGGTCATGTTGAGGAAGTCGTCGGACTTGAGGGTGTCGTTGTCGGCCGGGAAGGCGCCGCCGTCAACACGGGTCTTGATGCCCTCGGCGTCGTGGCAGGCGTATTCCATGAACTTGTAGGCGGCGGCGACCTTGTCCTTGTCGTCGGACTTCACGATGGCCAGCGAGGAACCACCGTTCTCGGAGTTGGTCTCGGAGCCATCTGCGGTCGGCATCTGGGCGATGCGCCACTTGCCGTCACCGTTCGGAGCGCCGGAAAGCAGGTTGTACGGCATCCAAGCGCCGGTCAGCAGGGGATGCGATGGAGCCGTCATCAGACCCTTGTTCCAATCGTCGGTCCAGCCGACGGTCTTGGTGTCGATGAGATCTTCGTCGATCATCTTCTGCCAGAAGTCGGTGAAGGTCTTGACGTTCTTGTCACTCGGTCAGGTTGATGGTCACGGTCCCGCCGTCCTTGGAGGTCCCGAACGGGGTCGCGCCGGCCAGCCAGGTCATGGAGTCGAAGAAGCCGGCGTCACCGGAATCGGAGGTGATGTAGGAGTCCACGGCGCGAATCTTCTTGGCAGCCTCGTAGAAGTCGTCCCACGTGCGCACCTGGGTCGGATCGACGCCGGCCTTGTCGAAGAACGCCCTTGTTGTAGAACCAGGCCATCGGGCCGGAATCCATCGGCAGGGCGTAGACGCCGTCATTGATGTTCACCGAGGACCACGTGCCCGGGGTGTAGAAGTCCTTGAAATCGGAGGCACCGAGATCGGAAAGGTTCTCGAGGTGGCCGCGAATCACGTATTCGGGCAGTGCGTAGTATTCGATCTGGGCGATGTCCGGAGCACCGGAGCCTGCCTCGATGGCGTTGGACAGTGCGTTGTACTCGTCCTTGTTGGTGCCGGCGTTGGTCACCTTCACCTTAATGTTCGGGTTCTTGGCCTCGAATCCCTTGACCGTACGAGGCAGTGTGGAATCCCAGGACCACACGGTCAGCTCGATCTTCTTATCAGAGGATCCGGTGCTTCCGCTATCCCCGGCAGAGGTGGAACCGCAGGCAGCTACAGAGGAGAGCATGGCCACAGCACCGATCAGGGCAATTGTCTTCTTGCCGAACTTCATCGTTCTTTCCTTCCTTGTTATGGGAAACGACGGGACTTGGCGTTTTGTTCCAAGCCTTGTATCGTTTTAAGAAACAGTACCACATGTTTTATGTTTACGCAAACACGACACGTCGCACCATGGTGATTAACCGCAAACCGAAGGAGATGCATCCCGCTCATGACCACTCACAACAGCCAGTATTCCGCCGAAACCACCCATCCCGACAAGCAGGAAAGCAGCCCGGCGCCGACCGCCGCCGGCACCACGGCCAGTAACGTCTCCACAACCGGCAACGCAACTACGCCGGACGCCAGCATCGCCCTCAACGCCGACGCCCTCCGGTAGCCGACGTTCCCCCGCGTCTGTTCGGCTCATTCGTAGAACATCTGGGCCGCTGCGTCTACGGCGGCATCTACGAGCCCAGCCATCCCACCGCCGACGAAAACGGCTTCCGCCAAGACGTGCTTGACCTGGTCAAGGCTGGGCGTCACCTGCGTGCGCTACCCCGGCGGCAATTTCGTATCCAACTACAACTGGGAAGACGGCATCGGCCCACGCGAGAATCGCCCCGTGCGCCGCGACCTGGCCTGGCATTGCACCGAAACCAACGAGATGGGCATCGACGACTTCTACCGCTGGAGCCAGAAAGCCGGCACCGAAATCATGCTTGCCGTCAACATGGGCACCCGGGGTCTGAAGGCCGCGCTCGACGAGCTCGAGTATGTCAACGGCGCGCCCGGCACCGCTTGGGCGGATCAGCGCGTGGCCAACGGCATCGAGGAGCCGATGGATATCAAGATGTGGTGCATCGGCAACGAAATGGACGGCCCGTGGCAGGTGGGCCACATGAGTCCGGAAGAATATGCCAGCGCGGTGGACAAGGTGGCCCACGCCATGAAGCTCGCCGAGTCCGGTCTCGAACTCGTGGCCTGCGGTTCCTCGGGTGCCTATATGCCGACCTTCGGCACGTGGGGAGAAGACCGTGCTCACCAAGGCTTACGAGAATCTCGACTTCGTCTCCTGCCATGCCTACTACTTCGACCGCGGCCATAAAACCCGGGCCGCCGCCCCATGCAGGACTTCCTGGCCTCTTCCGAAGACATGACCAAGTTCATCGCCACCGTCTCGGACGCGGCCGATCAGGCGCGCGAAGCCAATAACGGCACCAAAGACATCGCCCTGTCCTTCGACGAATGGGGCGTATGGTATTCGGACAAGTGGAACGAGCAGGAAGACCAGTGGAAGGCGGAGGCCGCGCAGGGTTTGCACCACGAGCCATGGCCTAAGTCTCCACATTTGCTGGAAGACATCTACACCGCGGCCGACGCGGTGGTCGAAGGTTCCCTGATGATCACCCTGCTCAAGCACTGCGATCGCGTGCGTTCCGCCTCGCGCGCCCAGCTGGTCAACGTCATCGCCCCCATCATGGCCGAGGAACACGGCCCGGCATGGCGGCAGACCACGTTCTACCCGTTCGCCGAAAGCCGCCCTTCACGCGCGCGGCCAGGCCTACGCTCCGGCCATCAGCTCCCCACCATCCATACCGAGGCATACGGCGACGTGCCGGCCATCGACGCGGTAGTCACGTGGGATGAACAGGCCCGCACCGGTCTGCTGCTTGCCGTCAACCGCGACGCCAACACCCCACACACGCTCACCATCGACCTTTCCGGGCTGCCCGGCCTGCCCGGTCTCGGCACGCTCGCGCTCGGCAAGGCGCAACTGTTGCATGAGGACGATCCGTACCGCACCAACACCGCCGAAGCGCCCGAAGCCGTCACGCCGCAACCGCTCGACATTGCGATGAACGCCACCGGCACCTGCACGGCAACGCTTCCCGCCATCTCCTGGATCAGCGTGGAATTCCACGGCTAAAAGACGGAGAGTCACGCCCGTACCCAAGTACAGTCAAGTCCAATGACCAGGGCCCGTCAATCACCATACGATTGACGGGCCTTGTCATTCACTTCGGATATTTCGAACCATGGATTCA
>VOFB01004693.1_pt1 | contig 11574 bp, 16 predicted proteins | sample 5384141 | NCBI WGS metagenome assembly VOFB01 (sample SAMN12384721, study PRJNA508395) | human gut metagenome | isolation source: healthy gut A | host: Homo sapiens
ATCTGTCCTAAATCCTGATGTGTCAAATCTCCGATTTTTAAATCAATTAATACAAAGCATTTCAAAATGTAATTATAAAAGACAAGATCTATTCGAAAATGCCGTCCCTCAAATGTAAGCCTCTTTTGTCTGGCGACAAATGAAAACCCTCTCCCAATTCTAAGAGGAATTTCTGCAGATGTGTTATCAATGCTCCTTCAAGGTCGCTTTCATAGAAATCATCATTCGGACTTAAACCCAAAAAACTCTAATACATATGGATCGCGTATAATATCCTCTGGTATTTTTACAGGCTCCATTTTCTGGATTTCCTCCGAAACCTTTTCTTTATTCTGACTAGATAGTAGTCTTTCATAAAAGAAAGAATTAATTTGCCTTTCCAACTGCCGTGTGCTCCAATTTGATTTTATTGCTTCTTCTGTATAGAATTCACGGGCATTTTTATTTTCAACGCGCATAAGCAGTCGATAATGTGTCTAGCTTAATTCGCTACGCAGTGCGTAGCTTTTTGAAAAAGTAAGATAAAACTGACGCATATTTTTAAGATTTGCAGCAGTGAATCCCTTTCCAAAATCTGCGGTCATCTGTTTGGATAGTTCTGCTATTAGGCTAGTTCCATATTCCGCCTTTTCCTCACCACCTTGCTGCTCTACGATAATTTTTCCTATATTCCAGTATGCTTCCACCATCGCAAAGTTTGCAGTTTGATATACTTTGTTTCTGGCTCGGAATAGAATTCTTTTAATTTGTTCATAAAACTGTTGTTCCATAGCTTCTCCTTGTCAAACTCTCTCTTTATTCTTTGTATAAGACATGATAAACTCTTTAGAAATAAATAGCAAAATGGAAACAATCTTTCTCATTTCCTAAAAAACAAATATATTCCTCTATTTTATAACCTATAGAACTAAATGAGAGTTTTTGATAAGCCAATCCATATTTGTATTCCAAATTAGAATTATAGGTAGGAATCCTTGGTCTGAGTAAAAAAGAAAATATCATAATCTTCTTTTAAATTTAAGTGTTTGTCCACCACTTCCTATACCGAGTTAGATTATTTTTGAAAGTGAACTCACACAATGAAGCCATCCTAAGATAAACCCTACTTTCCTTTTTTATTACCATTATCAATTTCAGCTTATAACCAATTAAAATCATCTTAATATTTCTTCCATGTCTCACCTGCAGAATATTTACCTGAAGTCCCTTTCCAATTTTTCAATACTTTATTTCTATCTTAAATAAACTCTTTGATAATATATACTAGTCGATGTGTGGTTCCACCCTATTTTCCCCCTTTTCCTTATATGTTCTATTTATTACCTTTCTCATTTATACAGCTCAAACTTTTCAGTATCAAAAATGATTTAATATTTTATATCGATTTACACAAACACTCTACATCAAGCAAAGATGTTAAGAATCTCATTATTATGAAACGAGAATGAGAATGCCTGATATTATTATAATTACAATAATGGATCAGGCAACTATCCTCATTCAATATAAATAAAACTATTATTTCAATCCACAGGAATATTTTTCCTGACATTTTTATTATATCACTCATATAAGTATATTTCAATAGGTTTATTTATAAAAAATTTCTTATTGTATTTATCTGTTTAGAGTAGTTGAAAAATTCTCACAGAACAACGAAAGACTATAAGTAAGTACATATATATTAAAGAAGAACGTTATTGTATAAACACTTTTTATACTTCTTACCTTATCTATTAAAATTTTTTCGCTAGTCAGTTTGAGCTTTTGCCAAATAGTAAGGGTTTTGCAGGATTGTCTTTTCTTTCCAACAAAACCCTCCTTTTTATACTCTATGACGTTACCCCATCTCCACCCAGACGGAAACTTATCCATTTCACTTCTCATAAAAACACAACTCCATTTTCTCCAAACAATCCCAGCAAACCCGCATAGAATCAAGGTTTCCGCACGAGAAGCACGGCGGTCTCCACATGCGGTGCGATTTACCCCTTTCAGAGGTTTTTCACCCCTTTGAAGCTTGATTTACTCCACCAATTTTAGGCTCTTTTTCTCCCTGTTTTTAAAATCGTTTCCCCATATAACAATCATGGCTACAAGTGTTCTCAGCTATGCTTAGATTGTCTATTTGTTAAAAAAAGCAAATTAATGTATTTTTGTATCCTATTTTTTCTCTCTACTACTCTTTAATTTGTTTTCTAACTTCATTTAATTGTTTCTGGAACGGGGTTAACGGCTCATTACTATTTTCCCTTAACTCCCTGCTGGCCGTCTCCTCGTCTTCATAAACTCTGTCATATCTGCTTTTTATTTTCCCGACCTTGATATCTTCCATCAAATCGTTAAGAAAACTTTTAAAATCCCGGTTGTCATCAACCAACCGGTTTATCGTATCCCAATCAAGGGAATCCTTCTCCTTCGCTGAAAAGAGTATTTCACTCTGCATAAAGTTTCAGCGTCCAACCGGATTACTCCAATTTCAAAGGCATTATTTAGCCTCCGCAACTCATCCATCAGTTCCGGTTCCTCCGATATATGGAGCGCAGCCAGGTATCCTTCATGCGTCCAGCTTTAATTGGATACCGCCTGGAAATAGCATTCCCGCAGGTTTGACAAACTCAAACTAATCTTCATCTCAAAGGAATACAATTTATATGGATTGACCTTCAGCACATCGAACAAGCTTCAGTGTATTTTCCGTATAAGAATTAAACGGAAAATGAACCCCGACAATATCGGGATGCAGCCATCTGTTCTTGCCGCCTTTCTCCCTCTTGGAAACTTCGAGGTAGATTGTTTTTGTCATACATTTAAAATGCTCATCTGCGCAGACAAAGCTGGACAGAAGAATATGTTAATCCCGTTCATGAAACCTGCCCGTATCCCTGCTGCCATCCGTTTCCTGAATTTCCTTCGGGTCTGACGTGAAAGCTTTTCCATTCAGATAAAATTTCGCTGGCCTTTTACTAACCTGTGTAAATATCGACTCAGGGATTATTTTTTAAATCAACGTAAATCCTGGCCGATAAAGTGCGGACAGGAGTCTTTCCGGAGGAAGCCAGTCTTTCATCAAGCCCCTGTTTACATCCTTCCTCCCACATTTCCTCTACGGATAATGGCCTGTCTGAATTCTCTAATACCTCTTTCGCAAAATCAATTAAACCAAATGCCATCCCCATTTCTCCTTTACCCTTTTTATGGATGAATATACCGGGGAACTCCCGAACGATGTGATTTAAGAACTGTAATGCCAGATAAGAATAGTTTAAATGATGAATCTACATTTTACAAGAGTCATTTCTTCGGTTTTGAGGGTTTCCTATTCCATTTCAGCACTACGCCCCCGCTGCTCTGCTATGGACTGGAGCTGCTTTACCGCAAAAGCTGACTTTTCTTTCAGCGTAAAACTTTCCAACTGTTTTTCTTCCACAAGATGCCCTACCACTGTTTTCAAATCTTCTAAATCCAGGAGGTTGACCGCCAGACAAAAGAAGCTTTTTCTTCTACCGTCATTATAGCCTTCCAACAGAAGCTTCAATATTTCCAGCTTCTGCATTTGCCCATAATTGTAGGCTTCCACACCCATTACCTTCATTTTTTCAAAATCCTGCTTCCAATTCCGGTGTGTGATAAAGATATCGTACTCATCTGCCCTCCCATATTTATCACAGGGAAACTCCTGACATTGATTACAGTATTCTATCTTACCATGCTGGATACTGCACTTTGCTATTTTTACAGGATTGGTTCCCCTCTCCGCCTCCACAGCCCGGACAATGTCCGTCCAGCTTCATAGGGCATAGCCCGCAGTTCAGGCCGCAGAGGGAGAACCATAGGTTGTCTCTTACGAAATCTTTCAATTTTTACTCCTTTGAGATTACTTTCCGGTATTTGGCTCCTCAAGCATCTATCTCTTCACCGTTTGACATCCTCTGTATCGGGAAGAACATATAGCCCTGTCCATTCTCTGCCGGACAATTAAAATCATGGACAGCGCCAGCTAATTCCATCCCCTGCTCTTGCATATATGAAATGACTTTTGGAAATATATTTTCTTCTGTACATTTCACATAGAGATACTCATATCCCGGAATCGTCCACTTTGTCCATCCTTCTGGAGCCTTGGCCCCATCAATCACCTCTACCCCTGCAAGGTAGACTCCCTGTGAATAATTTTCTTCCCAGGGTTTGAATGAATGGGAAAAATCAGACATGATGCCCCAAATTCCACTGATATTTCCAGCCTCATCTTTCTTAGCAAGATGCTCTATCTCTGCAAAATGGCTATTTGCCTCATTCCACAACCGCTGTATAAATCCTTCCCCATCATCTGTAGAACCTTCTTTACCAATCACGGAAAAGGGGCCTTAATACATCTTTCTATCTCCATCTGTCCACCTCAATTTTTCCTTTCCTTCCCAAGTATCTGCACACATGTTTTTTTTGTAACTTATGTATTCCTCTCCAAAAGCCACAGGCAAGTATTTCTCCTCCTGAAGTATCTGCAAATGCAGCAGGACAGCCGAAAAATACCGAATTCCTGCATTTGTTTCGCAGAATGTACCAACGCCTAGTAAAAATTCGGCATTGGTTCCTCTGGGTATCCGCCTTCCATGTTGAGAACATATGGCCATTTTCCTGTATCTGCTACTATAAAACCGTAAATAATTCCCATATGGCGATGCCAGTGTCTGAATTGCCCCAAAATAAGACAAAATCTGGTAATATCGCACTTTTCCGGTTTCGAAGAAAGTTCCTCGTCCTTTAAATCTCTTATATACACTTTTATTTTTCTTCAATCTGACAAAAATAATTCTCTAATTGCTCTCTTTTCAGGCATTCGTCCTTTGGTATGATATTTAAATCTGCCAAAGTTTCCGTATGAAATTCAGGATTTTGATAGGAGGAATCGCACGGATTCATATACCATCTATCCATAGAATATAAAGTATGATAAAGGTACTTCCACATAGGAATTCCATCATACCGCTTATTCCAAAGCTCATTTGGAATACAATTTATCAGGTTCTCTGTTTCCCATAAAGCCCTGTTTGTTAAGAAACGGATATCATCGCTCAACATTACATTCACCTCCCCTATACCTTTCCACTTTTGGCTAATTCCAGTTACTATATTCCAAAAAGCAATTCGTTAAAACTAATTGGTTACATATTTTACAAAATCCTCATTTTCAAAATCTCCGGCGTTATCCCCGTCTCCCTATCTGCGGAAACTTATCCATCTCACCATCCGCAAAAACACAACTCCATTTTCTCCAAATAATCCCTAAATCCGCCTAGAATCAAGGTTTCCGCACGAGCAACGCCACGGTTTCCACATGAGTATCATTGTCCATACTTTTACTCGCTCCGCCTGAAAATCATGCTTACCTCTTAATTTAGGAAAAACAGCATTTCAATCATTTCTTTCCATTTTTCTTTGCTGCACTGTGAATATTTTTAATACTATCTAAATATTCTTCCTCAACCGGAGACAAATTTTGCACCTGATATTTTCTATACTCCTCTGTTGCTTTTTCAATTGCCTGTGCATGGCTAAATGTTCCTGCACCCTGCAGTACTTTTTCGCCTGTCGTTTTCAAGACATTATCCAAATGTTCTACATAATCTGCCATATACATAGGATTATGCCGCATAGCCTGAATTTCTGCAAAATCAAAATATCCCGACACAATATTATTTAAAATTTTTAATTCTTCATCATTGAGATAATTCTTTGCAATACTTATATCCTTTAGTGCCGGAAAATCACCTGAAAAGCTTCTCAATCCCATAAATGGCTGACTCGCATCTGCTCGCTCATATATAACTTCTGCTGCCGTATGACCATGAGCCGCATAATGCAATTTGTTTTGTACCATTTTGAAGAATGCCACGGACTCACTACTTTTGGGATTGTAATCAACACTTGTTGCATACAATCCAGCACCTGTCGATACATGACCTTCTCCGATGAACGAATGTCCCGTATGCGGTCTAATAACTCTTTCAGTAATTTCCGCCTCCCAAATTTTTCAATCGTTCATCATCCATTGTAAAGCCTTTTATCATGTACTCTTTTATTCGTTCAGTAGCCCAACGGCGAAAATTTGTTGCAATCTTGGATTTCACTCTATATCCAAGAGAAATAATCATATCAAGATTGTAATGGATTGTATTGTAGTTTTTTCCATCTGCTGCAGTTGTTCGGAATTTCCGAACAACTGACTGTTCATCTAACTCGCCTTCTTCAAAAATATATTTAATATGCTCACTGATATTAGATTTACTAGTTTGGTATAATTCACATAATTGTACCTACGTAAGCCAGACAGTCTCATCTTCAAATTTGACATCAATTTTTGTATGTCCGTCTTCCGTTTGATATATGAGAATTTCGCTCCCAGTTAGATTGGTGTTGTCTTTTTACTCACCACCATTCAATCCCCCCTTTATATTGGATATTGCCATTTCTATAAACTTTCTACTTCATTCTATATACAACTCTCTTAGGTAGCTTTACTCTCCGCAGCGGTCAAATCAAGCTCATCCATCTCAAGTTCTACCTCGATATGATGGTCTGAATGAAGTTTGGACAATAAACATACCGTCTCAACATGCGGTGAAACGGATATTTCATACTACATGGCAAAAGCATATTCATTACAGAATAGTTGGGTATATTTCTTCGTCAATTTTACTTCTCATACCTCTTTTGAATAAAAATCACCCCTTTTATGAATAAATTTACCCCTTTTAATACCCCTCCCATAAAAATAACTCTTTCTTTAAGCAAAGTTATTTTGATTTTTCATTGTCATATTCCAATGCCTCATATTCCCTTTATATTTCCTAAGAATGCTCTTCTTCACTTGGAAAATAGCCTATACTTTAACGCAATGCATTAATATATATTAAATTATCAATAATTAAATTCGAGGCATTTTTTCCTTTATTTCTTTAAATTTAATATTTTGCTTTTCTACCTCTTCTATTTCTTTTCTCAAGTTAAATTTAATAACAGGCTTCTCATCATATATTCATTCTTTATCTTCTAAACTAATAGCAAATAATTTTAAATTATCATTTAAAACTCTTTTATATGGTAACGTGGAATTGCCCCATTTATATAAATACCTGTCGCGACGCCTGAATCATTTGTCCGTAATTCTGAAAGTCAATTATCTCTTTTGTACCATCAATAATACTATCTACATATTCACCAAAGTCATCTAACTTGGTATTATTAGAGGAAGAATCATCAGAAACAGCTGCGTTGATATAGGAAAAAAAATAAAATTATTGCTATCAGTAATATAATTATCTTCAATTTTATATGATTTTAGTTTTCATTATATAGAACAACTGGATTATCACTTGTAAAAATTTTTTATCATTAAGCTTAGATCTAATTAAAATCCAATTTCTATCCATTAATATTTGGCGAGAAAGATTTAATGTAATTTCGTGGTTTGCTAATTCAAGATATTGATTTTTAGCAAATGCCTCTAACCCTATTTTAGAGATATAAGTTTCTCCTGTTCGCTCTTTTAACAAATCCAACTTTTCTTTTGTTTTTTTAAAATAAGCGGAATCTTAGGACTAAAAAATTATAACTATGCCTTCTCCACTTTTCTGTTCGAAAGAGTTGTGTAATAATAATTATTGACATCTTGTTTTTGACTTCATCCACTAAAATTTTCTCCGTAGATTTTAACTTAGTACTTTTATTTATGATTTTCTCAAATGTTTCTGGCAAACTATTTTCTATATTCATAGAATAAAACTCTTCCCAAATCAACTCATTGTTTCTTAAATAATCTCGATAAAAATCTCTCTTAACAGCTAAATCTTTGGGGGATGCATAATATTCACAAATTTTCAATTTATCAAATACCTTAATTTTACCACTATCATTAACAAAATATTTTAAATAGCACTGGGGAACAATATGATGTCTTCTCGGTATATTATTCACTTATATCTCCTTAATTACAAATATTAAACTATTCTTCTCTATAAATAAGTCTGATTTCACGTATATTTTTTCCACCGATGTTATCATCTAATTAATCATCAGCCATTAAAAATCCTTCTTTTTCGTAAAATTTTCTTGCTCTCAGGTTTTCTTCTAGACCCCACAAAAATATATATCTATAATCTATTTTCTTCAACTCGACAATAACTGAGTCAAAAAGGATTTTGCCAAAACCTCAGTTCATATAATCCGATAATAGATAAATAAAAATAATTTCTCTCCACCCGTCAAACTAATTAAAACGTGATTCACAAAAACTACTTGTTCCCACAATCCTTCCGTTATCAACGCTAACCAGCATACTCCAACTTGATTTTTTCTAAATTTATAATCCAGCGGTCTTCTGAATCGATTCAAGATAATCCTGTGGTATTATGCCTTTATATATACATATATCCAACTTTTTAATCATTTATCCTGCTGATTATCATTTTGTCATCAATCGGCGTAATATACCGGACCTCCGCAACATCCTATATTTTCTCTAAGTCCCGTTTACTACACCTAAGGTAAACCGTTCATAATAAAAGTAGTATTTGGAATGTGAAAGAAATGGCCGACCACGATTTTGCTACATAGTATATCTTTTGCTAAACAGTAAGGGTTTTGCCAGATTGTATCTTATTTCCAACAAAATCCTCATTTTCAAACTCTCCGGCGTTATCCCCTGTCTCCCTATCTGCGGAAACTTATCCATCTCACCATCCGCAAAACACAACTCCATTTTCTCCAAATACTCCCGCAGCCCCGCCTAGAATCAAGGTTTCCGCACGAGAAGCGTGACGGTTTCCACATGCACCGTTTGTTGCGCAGAAATACTTTTGCGTATTTAATGTTTATTGAATACTTTTTTTGTATGCGAAAACCCTTTGTTTGTGGGAAACACACGCCTATTATATTACTATTTGTATATAAAGTACTATATCATATTTTATAGACGGTTGGCAAATCGTAGACATTGCCAACCAAATAATTTCCATTAATTTCTTATACTTCCAGTAGTTTACTATATATTCAATTATTACATTGTTCTACAATATTTGCATAATACAACAATATTTGGGACGGGTTATGAAATTTGAGGCTATAGTTGCTACATATAAGGATGTTACTTTTCGTGCAGCCTATCAAATACTTAAAAACTATGAGGACACAACAGATATCGTAATGGAAACTTTCGAGGAATTGTACATCTTTTTAAATAATGGCGGTCATACAAAGAACGTTAAGGCTTGGCTCCTGGCAAGAGCAAAAAGCCGATCAGTGGACTTTCTCAGAAAATTATATAAATTTAAATTTGCAGAATTAGAGGAAATTGCTCAAGAAAATGGATTTGAAAACTCATCGGAATTAAATATTTTCTGTGGTCAAATGCTAAGTAATCTTTATAAACATAACCCGAAATGGTATTGGGCTATGAATGATCACTACATACTCGGGATGACTTATGAAGAGATTGCCGCGGCTACCGGAGTATCAACTGCAGTGATAAAAACCCGTGTCTACCGGGGCCGCGAATACTTAAAAAGTAAATACGGAGACTCGTGGCGAGATTATATTACAACCTGTGTCTTAACTCTATTTATGGTGATACAGTACATATTATTATATAATCATTACAAAATACACGGTGGTATTGTATAGCGCATTGAATCGATCACGCAGGTGCAAAATATTTTGTTTAAGCTTGACAAACTACAGTTGATCAAGTATTATAATTGTATAAAAGTCACCCTCTTTAGAGGGTGTGGATCGAAATAAGCTTAGTTTTTTTGTCGCTCCTCAAAGGAGCGTGGATTGAAGCACAATTATTAAAAAGTTACAAAAAGGGCGGGAAATTACCGTCCTTTTTGTATTACAGGGGTGTGGATTGAAATAAATGAAAAAGAAAAATGACCATTGGAACCATACTGAAAAGATTAGGCTCATATCAAAGGCAGCAAGAAGCATTATTAGAATGGGCCGCAAACTGGGAAAAAGACCAGACAGACTTAATATACAAATTAAGATGGGCTGCGCAGCACGACGATCACGGAAAGATCATGCATATGATTGATCAGTTGGATGGGGCGACCGAAAATCGATTTGCCGCCCTTAACAATGTGCTCAGGATGTTGTCTGATCCTGACCGAAAGCTTAAGGACATGCGTGAGTATCCGGAAGAATCCCCGACTCCTGTTGCGGTGGCTGAACCTGATCCGCCCGTTGCCCCGCCAGCGAAGTTAACGAAACCAAAGAACCGCCTGATCCGCCGCGCACGGGCCTGGATGTCGAGGAAATGGTCAAATGTTACAACGCAGGGATGTCAGCAAAAGAACTTGCTCGGTGGAATAATATTTCTTTGGACAAGGCTATTAAAATCCTTGTTACGGAGGGGGTATATACCAGTGAGGTGTATGACCAAATTAAGTACTATAGAGATTGGTAAAACCGAAAAGGAGATTGCCGACTTAATGGGCCTTGGCAAAAGTGCTATGAGCCGTTATGCACCCTATAAAAAGGGGATGTATAATTCATAAGATCGTTCACTATCCGGAGCAGTTTAGTATGCTCCGGATTTTTGTTCAACTATCTTCAATAAATTTCCTTCTTTGTCAAAATATTTCCATAACTCTAACCTTTCATACCCTTCTTTCCATTCTGTTCTATGTTCGTATCCATCGGATACGTATGATTCAATTCTAGAAATTAATTCTCCATTTTCGTCATATCCATTCCACTGTTCCCACCAATCGCCGCTCTTTTCGTGGATCATATTTCCGTTTATGTCATATTCTCTCCAAGTCTCAAGCCCCCTGTTCGTTCCTGGAATAGATCATGTTCCCGTTTTCATCATGATCCACCAATTCTCCTCGAGGGTGTATTTATAATCGAGCACCCTCTTATAATATGTCAGGTTTCCGTTTTCGTCATACTTTTTCCATGTTTCAAATACCTCTTCATGTTCTTCATATTTTCATATGTTTCGCGAAAATTCCAATTTGAATTTTCATACCATTCATTTCCTGCTCGTTTTCTCTTGTATGTTTTTTCCCATAATTATCACGCCAACTTATGTTTACGTATCCCATTTTGCGAAAAAATCATATTTGCTATGTTTTTTAGGCATACCCGCCCAATGGAACTCAAAATGTTCCATTTTCTTTACTTCCTTCCTTTCCTTCATGTATTTTTTTTTCGCTATCGTACACCCCAGGATAACCAACCAGTGATACACTGCATGGTTCCTTCCATATACCTCCGGGTCCCAGTCGTAGGCTCTTTTTGTTTTAAGTCTACATACCTTCCCCGTCAAGGCGTTTGGGTCTGTGTTGCTCTTGTCCATTACATTCCTCAATATAATACCCACCAACTTGCGCATATCGACCGTATATTTGTATGGGTTGAACGTGAACCCATTCTCCCCCTCCGCGATTATGTGTAGGTCTAAGTCGGTGATCACATAAGTGTCTACCTTTTTTCTCCTCCTACATAAAATCCCTTGATGTTATGTCTAGGGCACTCTCTTTGTGTATGCCCCAGTGATTTATTCTTTTT
>VOFB01003342.1_pt1 | contig 11554 bp, 14 predicted proteins | sample 5384141 | NCBI WGS metagenome assembly VOFB01 (sample SAMN12384721, study PRJNA508395) | human gut metagenome | isolation source: healthy gut A | host: Homo sapiens
GCTCTGCCGTCCTCAATCCATGTTCTTATACCGATTGTTGTATTCGGATAACTGAATTTTTATCGCATTGTCAAGCAAGTTTATGATAACTCGTTTTATTGCGCTCTTTTATCTGCTATAACTTTTCAAAATGTCATCTTCAAAATCAACATTAAGTTCAAGATTTTTCTCGTCAATTCTGTTACATAAAACCGATTATACAAATTCTTGTAAGCTCGTTCAAATCAAATTCAGACACATCAAGTTTATATTCGCTTGATGACATTTTTGACATTTCAAGCATATCATTAACCATTTTCGTAAGACGTTTTGATCTCGTCAAGCACGATTTTAAGGTATTCCTTTTCTTTCCAGCGGAATTGTACCGTCCAAAAATACCCTCGATAAACTCCCGAAATACTTGTCATAGGAGTTCTGGGTTCAGTGCGATACGTCGCTTATAAACTCACTTCTTGTATCCTCCAATGCCTCTATGGAATCCGCCATAAAGTTAAAACTCGACGCAAGCTGTCCTATTTCATCGGCACTTGTCACCTCAATACGTTTGTCAAACTTTACCTGACGCAATCCCCTTGCAGCCTTATTAATCTCCCTATCGGTTTCTGAGATTTTTCTGACTGCAGCACATACACAACAAGCACAAATGCTGCCAATACAGAAACAATGATGTAATAATAACCATCATAAACAACTCAAGCGTTGTTTTCTATATCAAAATGCCTGTCACATAAAACGATCGTCCGACAATGCCTTGATATTTAATCGGTACACCTATAACCATCATTTTATTTTTATACGAACCGTTTAATGTGCTGTATTTCTTTATGATATTTCCGTTTGTTACAATATGTATAAGTTCGTCCGGAACGAAGTCGTGAACTTGTTGTACTTTCCAAAAACTTGTTTGAATTAGTTATTTATAATATCAGAGTTCAAAAAGCTGCCTAATGACCTTAAAAGCTGTTTATATGTTGCTCTTGCACGATAATCGGTATCTTCTATTTGGCAGTGATCCTGTCCAGTACTCCAAATTTGCGATACGCTTATAACATTATTCATATGGAGTGCTTATTGCAAATGATTTACAAATATACCGACCGTAACTGCAACTGACGTAAAAACAAGCATAAGTATTATAGCATACGTCCAAAACAAACGTCCCAAATACTCTTAAACATTATCTTACCTCGAATTTTATAACCTACGCCCCATACGGGTTTTCAGCTGCCAATTTGCCTCAACGCCCTCAAGTTTTTTCTGTCTTTTTATATGAACGTCAACTGTACGCGAATCAACAAAATAATCAAATCCTCTATACTTTCCAAAAGCTGTTCACGCGTGAACACTCTGTTCGGATTTGACGCAAAAGGAAATACAAAAGTTCAAGTTCTTTTCGGCGGTACCCCTCCAACTATATTTCCGTTTATTTTAAGTTCGTAGTTTGAAAGGTTTATTGTAAGGTTAGGGGAAAACAATTTCTTTTCCGCATTTGATCCTTTGTATCACTTTCAACACAGCCTTAACTCTTGCAAGAAGTTCTTCTCTGGCTCAAAAGGCTTAACTATATAATCATCCGCACTGAGTTCCAAACCAAGCACCTTATCGAATGTTTCGCCTTTGCGGTAAGCATTATAATAGGAATATTACTTACACGTCTGATTTCACGGCACACCTGCCATCCGTCCATTTCAGGCATCAGTAACATCAAGAATTACAACAACCGGTGCCTCTGACTTAAAAGTTCAACGGCTTTTTTTACCGTTGTTTGCGGCACGGTATCAAACCCCTCTTTTGTCCATATAAAGTTTTATAAGTTCTACTATATGTTCATCGTCATCTACTATAAGTACTTATTGTTAGCCATTATTTGGTCTCCTGTTTTTTCATCTTAATATGATACATTTATTATAAATTACAAACCGAAAAATAATAGTTATATTGCGAAAATGTTTTAAATGTTATATAATAAATTCATAAATTTTCACAAATTATGCCGAATATATTTCAGGCACTACGAAAGGACGAAACATAATGAAACTTGAATCGTGGTGTTTACCTAACGTAGTAAATCAACATTATTTTAATGCAATAACTCAGGCAGGTGCAGAATCGGCAAACTATCCGTTCTGTACGATTGAGCTGAATGTCGGTATAGTTGACGTTCTGACGAACGTCTTGACAAACTTGCAGAAATGTATCACCCTAAGAAAGCTACTTCACGCTCTATATCGAATTTTAAGGATATAGCAGGTCTTGTAAAGGTGCTCAAAGGGTGAGGGTCTTGAAACAAGTTCTTATCCTCACATCTGTGAGGTTGACGCCATTGTTCACGTTGTAATGCTGTTTTGAGGATGCAACATCACCACGTTGACGGTCTAACTGACCTATCCAAGTGATATTGAAACTATCAGTCTTGAACTTATTTCTCTGATATTGAAATGATTCTGAGAAGAATTGACCATTACAAAGAAAGCTATGAAGGGCGACAAGTCACTTGCAACAGAGCTTGCACTTTGGAAAAGAGTTAAAGCGACTTTTGGAAGAGCGGACTTCCCTGCAATTATTGAATACAGACGACGAAATGGCTATAATGAAAAAATTTCGCTTATTTCAATGAAGGCCGGTTATCTATGCCGCAACGTTGCGGAGGACGATTTCTCAAAAAGGTATCGAAAACAACGAATTTGTAAACAGAGTTAAAGAACGCCGCAAAAGAAGGCTCACAGGTTATGCCTGTAAAGTGCAAAAAAATAGAAGAAGAAATTTCTCAGCTTGACGGTGATGAAAAGGCAATGTTCCTTGAAGAACTTAATATGAGCTGAATCGGGTCTTGACAGACTTATCAAAGCAAACTACGGCTGGCGGTCTTATCAGTTACCTTACAGCCGGTGAACCAGTTCGATGCATGGATCATCACAAAAGGAAAAAAAGCACCTCAGGCGGCAGGTAAAATTCATACAGACTTTGAGCGTGGATTTATCCGTGCGGAAGTTGTTCACTATGACGACCTTATGGAATGCGGGAAATATGACAGCCGCTGAGGAAAAAGGTCTTGTAAGTGAGGGTAAAGACTACGTTATGAAAGACGGAGATATTGTTTTGTTTTAGATTTAATGTATGATGAATAAAACTATAAAAAGTTTTCCAACCATTGCACGGTAGAGGTTATACGCTTTTTATTTTAGGACTTTAATATAAGGAGCTTTATAAATGTTTACTTCTATTTTATCAAGTATAATCATTTGAATTATACGTACTTATTATAGCATTAAAGTTGTGGCACAAATTCAGGTATTCAATTTTCAAACAACAAATACATATCTGAATTGACTTGTTACAAAAGGTACTTCATCAAATTATGAAACCACAAAGATATACTATGCGTATTTCTTTTGGCATTCTCTTTCAGAATTATAGTATTTTACTCCGTATTGATAATATATATGTTCAATGACAGCATAAACAGTTTTGGCGATATACTTGAACGGTATATATGAAATGGGACACAAATAACTACGTTCGCATTGCTACAGGCGGATATACATACTATACGGAAGGTGAAAATTTTACAACTCTTGCCATTTTTTCCGTTATATCCTTGGCTTATGAGGTTGTCAATATTATTTTCAGAGATTTGAGAGCAAGCGGACTTTGACTTCATTCGCACTGTATTCGGGTGTGCTGTTTCCTATACAAACTGTTTTCAATAGATTACAGTAATCTGTTGCCGTTCGTGCAATAGTGTATATGTCGGTATTTCCACGCACTGTTTTCGGAACACTTATGAATGAAAGTATGTTGCTTTTCACATCTGCTGCAACTCTATATTATATAAGAAAACATAAGTGGCATTGTCCCATATAAAAGCCGCAGCACTGTCGAGAATGCTCGGAATACTGCTTGTGATACCTGCGGCAGTTGAATGGCTTGGAATATGATACAAGATATTTGAAAAGCTTAAAAACAAGGATATAAAAACAGTATGGTACTTTTCTACTCCAAAGGGACTTTGGATATTTTTTAATGCTGTTGGAACAATTTATCTGTTCTTGGTAACTATAAAGTCACAGGAGACTCGCTTTTAAATTCCTTGAATATCAACGAACAATTTGGGGACACGGCTCCGCATATTTTGAACGGGTATCAATTCAATCGTTTCAAAATTAAATTCGGGTACTGACAAAAGATATGCTTGCGTCTGTATGGATTCCGTCTTTGGCGTACAATTTTTGTAACCGCAAATTTATTTTACGGTATCAGAAACAAGTATGCATAGCATATCTCGTTGTGTATCTGATTTTAAACACAAGTTTCGACTGGGTTATAAGCGTTCTGAGATATATGACTTGTGCAATTCGGCATTTCTTTTCCTTTCAGATTTTCGGAACGACACAAATGGACAGAACCTATTATCACAGCCTCAATGGCAATAGGTTTAGCATTTATTTGACAGGGATACTTATGTTGGAAACAAAATTTTTAACGGAGGATTAATATGAGCATAGTAAAACCATTAAAAACAAAAAATACTGGATCTATATAAATATTCTTATACTTTGTCTTTGTGTTACAGCCGTTTCTTTGTCATTTGGACATTTATGGACAATGGCCGCGGAAATCACAGCCATATAATCTGTACATACTCAAGCTCAGTCTTGGCTTGAGGGCAGACTTGATTTAGTGTGACTATCCGTATCTTGAGTTTGCGATTTTCAATAAATATTATGTGTTTCTCGCTCTGTCTTATGTTATGCTGCCGTTTGTGCTTATCGGCTGAATAAAGCCAGACAGTATGATTGCATTTGCGGTATCGCTTTTGGGAGCGGTATACGCATTTAGAGCATTAGCATTTGATATTGAAAGTAAAACCGCAATATTTTCTGTATTTCCACAGTCGGTTCAACTATTAAGACCGCAATAAAATGCTTGGGTATGGTTTATCGCTCAAAATATGGCTTTTTCTATTAAGTCTTATGGCAATATACTACGCTTTGAAAAACAAAATAGGTGCTTTCACTTGCATTTTGGGCATGTGCGGTAGGTTGCAGACCATTTCAAAATTATATCTGCCTGCACTTCTATATCTGATATACAACACACAAAGCAGTCAACCCAGAAGATAAAATCATTGATATTATAAAAAAGCGTTATCTCGCCCTTATTCCTATGGCGGTCATTGCATTATCGTATATGATTTTAAACTTCGCTCGTTTCGGCAACATTACGGAATTCGGTCACAACTATCTGCCTGAATTCCGTTCGAACTCGGTCAATTCAATATCGGATATATGGCTGAAAATCTGAAAATATGTTTTCCGTTCCCGAAAACACAGAAACGGAATTTGGCAATACCCTTATGCCAACGGAATGTGCATATTCTTGGTGAGTCCGATATTCGTATCTTACTTGGTATATATTGCACGTTCGATTATAAAGCACGAAAAAATTTGATATGAAGTTTATGATTCTTGTTTTGGCAATCGCAATAATCGAACTTCTTTCAATAACTGTGCACAAAACAATGGGCGGTGCACATTTCGGTAACAGGTACACAAATGACGTTCTTCCTATTATATTTATAGGAACAGTTATGTTACTGCCGAAGGATAATGATTGGGAAAGTTTCAATTATCCCCTATTCTTTATCGGTCTTGCGATTAATTTAGTCGGCTCAATTATGTTTTTGTACAATAATTATTAAACAGAGGTGATTTAATTGTTAGGAGTTATTTATTATTTGCTTTTTCTTATCATCGGATTTATTTACAGTTCCGATGTTCTTCAAAGAAAAAAAGATATTTATTACAAACTATGGTCAGGACTTGTTTTCGGAAAATATAATACTTATGGCAGGAATTATTCCGTCGCCTTTGATTTTTAAATTCACATACATAAGCCACATACTTTTTACTTATTACGGCGATTATACCGATAGTTGTATTGGAATTAAGCACAAAAGACGTTGTGCAAAGTATTTTTCTGAGAAAACAGTATATTTAAAGAAACATCTTGTATGCAAAAGAAAACGTGGTTATATCAAATAAGAATTTTCTGTTTTTGATTATACCTGTCACGCTGTTAATATGCTTGCTTATGGTAAACTATATCCTTGCCTTATGCCAACGGTGCTGTAAGCTCGGGGCAGTCTACATACATTGACTTACAAATGCACCTTTGATTTGTCACATCAATAGCCGAACAAAATCATTTCCCGCCGGAATACTGTTTCCTTTCGGGAACAAGATTAAACTATCCGTTCCTTATTGATTCGCTTTCTTCAAGCCTGTATATGTTCGGTTGTCCGCTTAGAATTGCCGTACTTATTCCAAGCTTTATATTTGCACTTTGTATAGTAATGGGATTTTACATTCTTTCATTCTCCCTTACTAAGAGTACAACCGTATCTGTTATTGCAACATTGTTCTTCTTCTTAAACGGCGGATTTGGTTTTGCGTATTTCTTTGAGAGTGCAAAAAGAAGACCCGTCAAACTTTACAAAGTTCTTTACGGAATACTACCAGACACCGACAAACTATAATGAACACAATATACGTTGGTCAAATGTCATTTGCGATATGATTATACCACAAAGAACAACAATGGCTGGTTGGTGCGTAATCCTGTTTGAACTTGAAATGCTTGTAAATGCGGTAAAGAATAAAAAGACATCTTATTTCATTATTCTCGGAGTTGTCGCCGGCTGTATGCCGATGATACACACACATTCATTGCTTGCACTCGGAATTATAAGTGCCGGAATGTTCTTACTTTATCTTTACGATGAAAAAGACAAGAAAAGCTATATTATGCGTTGGATATACTTCGGAGGCATCACTCTTGTACTTGCTATGCCACAGCTTTTCTTCTGGACATTCTCACAAACTTCGGGGAAACAGTTCATTCCTAAGATATTCATTTAACTGGGTAAATGAGGCTGATCCGTATTTATGGTTCTATATCAAGAATTGGGGAATTCCTTTCTTGTTCATTATCCCTGCGTTTTTCAATACATCAAAGGATAATAAAAAAATTAGTGCTTAGCTGCGGATTGTTGTTCTTAATCGCCGAACTTATATTGTTCCAGCCTAACGATTATGATAACAACAAACTGTTCTACATAGCATATATATGATTGCGGTAATCATTGTTTCGGAATATCTTGTACTTATTTATAATAAACTTAAAGGTATCAATTTACGCGGTTTCCTTGCGGCATTGGTTATTATTTCCGCTACTCTGTCAGGAGTTATGACAATTATCCGCGAATATCACTCAGGTGCAATGTATCAGACATATAGTGCCGCTGATATTGAAGTTTCTGAATATATTAAAGACAACACCGACGCAAACGGTGTGTTTATGACAAGTACAAATCACATTAACCCTGTAGTTTCACTTGCCGGAAGAACAATATATGTAGGTTCTTCGTTGTATGTGCATTTCCACGGGTTCGGAGAAGAATATACTAAGAGAAGTGAAGAATTAAAAACGGCATATGAGGGTTCTTCTCAAACAGTTAAAAGTCATTTTGCAGATGAAAACAACATTTCATATATTTATGTAGGGAACAACGAAAAAACAAGATTTTAATATAAATTACAATTCACTTTCACAGTTTGAAAAATATATGATGAAAATTCAATACAGATATATAAAAAATAGTAAATGCAAAAAGCAGACAAAATCGTTTATGATTTTGTCTGCTTTATTTTTAACAATTCAGCATTTTCCCCGCACTTTTGCAAACTTCCTTAATAGGACATACCGCACATTTAGGGTTTTTGCCGTACATACCGCACGACCGTGTGCCACAAACTGATGGGCACATTCTAAGCTGATAATCGGACGTACAATCTTTTCAAGTCCATTTCGACTTTTGTAGGATCGTCGTTCGTTGTAAGACCTATACGCTTTGCAATCCGCTTTACAGTGCGGTATCAACCACAACAGCAGGCTTACCGAATATGATCGCCAAGTACAAGGTTTGCTGTTTTTCTGCCCGTTCCGGCAAGATTCTGTCAAGTCCTCCATTGTATCGGGTACTTCCCACCGTAAACGTCAATAAGCCTTTGACAACACAAGATTATATTTTTTCGCCTTGTTGCGGTAAAATCCCGCCGATTTTATATCTTCACAAAGCTCGTCATAATCCGCATTTGCAAAATCTTCTGCATTCCTATACTTTTTAAAAAGTGTTTCGGTAATTATATTAACTCTTTGCGTCGGTACATTGTGCCGACATTTGAGTGGCAATAAGCATTTCAAGCGGTGTTGTGTAATTAAGCGAACATTTGACATCGGGATATGCCTTGTCCAAAAGCTCTCGCAATTTCAAAACTCGTTCTTTCTTCGTCAAAGAAATCACCTCAATTCAATTTTTCTGATAAGTACATTATATAATTTTTCGTAAAAATTTGCAACAAAGACTTGCACTTTTATTAAATAACATATATAATATTACATAAAAGTTGTTTTCAACTCAACACTTTTTATACGAAAGGAAATGGGAAAATGGAAAAATACGAAAAGATGAAATCTTTTGATCCGGAAATTTATGCGGCAATTCAAGACGAAACAAATCGTCAGAACAATAAAATTGAACTTATTGCGTCTGAAAACTTTGTATCGGAAAGAATTATGGAGGCTAACGGCTCACCGCTTACAAAACAAATATGCAGAGGGTTATCCGGGGAAAACGCTATTATGGCGGATGCGAATATGTTGATGTGGTAGAAACACTTGCTATCGAAAGAGCAAAAAGAATTATTCGGTGCAGACTATGCAAATGTTCAGGCGCACTCAGGTGCTCAGGCTAATATGGCTGTATTCTTTGCACTTCTTACACCGGGCGACACAGTTCTTTCAATGAGCCTTGCTCACGGCGGTCACCTTAGTCACGGAAGTCCTGTTAATATGTCCGGTAAGTATTTTAACATTGTACCTTACGGTGTTACAGAAGATACTAACACAATAGATTATGACGAAGTAAGACGTATAGACACTTGGAATGTAAGCCAAAACTTATCCTTGCAGGTGCGTCAGCTTATCCAAGAATTATTGATTTCAAGAAATTTGCCGATATTGCAAGCGAAGTCGGTGCATACTTTATTGTTGATATGGCACATAGCGCAGGACTTGTTGCAGCAGGTTGCCATCCGTCACCAATGCCGTATGCAGACGTTGTTACTACAACAACTCACAAGACTCTAAGAGTCCTCGCGGCGGTCTTATTCTTACAAATAACGAAGAAATCGCTGTTAAGATTAATAAGGCTATCTTCCCGGGTATTCAAGGCTCCTCTAATGCACACAATCGCAGCTAAGGCAGTATGCTTTAAAGAAGCGCTTGACCCAAGCTTTAAGACATACGCAGAAAGGTTGTTAAAAATGCATCAGTTCTGCAGCTAACGGACTTATGGCAGAAGGCTTTAAACTTGTAAGCGGCGGTACTGATAACCACCTTATGCTTGTAAACCTTACAGATACAGGCGTTACAGGTAAAGAATGAAAAAATGCTTGACGAAGTCGGTATTACATAAATAAAAACGAATTCCGTTTGATACAAAGAGTCCGTTCGTTACAAGCGGTATCAGAATCGGTACTCCTGCCTCAACTTCAAGAGGTTTTAAAGAAGAAGATATGGTCGAAGTCGGTAAACTTATCGCTATGACAATCAAAGACTTTGAAAATAATAAAGAAGAAGTTAAGACAAGAGTTAAGGCTCTTTGCGATAAATACCCACTTTACAGATAAACCTATCGAGCCTGTCACAAAAATATCGACAGCTCCAAAAAGATTATTATGCGGATTTTGATATTTTTTCAAAATCCGCTATTTTTCTATTGACAAATATAAATTAATGTGGTATTATAGTATTTGTTAATGGCTCGTTGGTCAAGCGGTTAAGACTCCGGCCTCTCACGCCGGCAACGCGGGTTCGATTCCCGCACGAGTCACCAAATTTAAAATCACAAAAACCGTATAAATGCTTGAATATCAAGTGTTTATGCGGTTTTTTAGTGCTTGCGAGAAGTAAAAATCAAAGTGATAAAAGTGATAAAATGTGATAAAATGTTATACTTTTTATTAGTCTGTTAGTCAGATTTTAGTCAAAAGTTAGTCAAAAGTTAGTCAAAAAAACAGAGTATGATACTCCTTTAGTTTCTGATGTGGTTTCTCTTTATCAGTTCCTCCGTGTATTCCCTCGCTATCATCTCTGACATCGGGTCTGTTTCTTTCGTTTCCAACTGATTGTTGCAGTCCTTCGTTGCTATCGTCGCTATGTGACGTATGAACTGTCAATTCTGCTTTAGTTCGGGCATGTAGTCCTCTATCATCATTTCTACCTTTCCGTCCAATACTCCTTGTTGCGATATGCCATTTTCTTTACCTCCATTTTTTTGATTATCTACTTTTTTATTCCTACTTGATTTGTATCTGTGTTCGTCCTAAAAATTTGTTTGTCATCAAAACGATATAGCTTCAATCTCGTTATTGTACACAATACCGTCGCACCCTTTATTTTTTAGAATTTCTCTAAGTTTGGAATTTTTATTTCTAAATCTGCAATATTGAGTATTTTAACCCATCTTCGGACGATATAATTCCTTGTTTATCTAAATCAGCCACCACCTGGTCTGCATTCCAATTCAAAAAATCTTTATCAATGTAAATAGGGTTTGTTATATTGAGATATGCTTTAAATATATTGATTTGTTATCCCTTATCTTTCACACACTGAATTGCTTGAGAATAACTGCTAAAATGTATACCGATATCACCACATTTAAACTCATCAAGCTTTTTAAACCGGTTCCGTGATATAACGGAATTAATTGACCATGTTTGTTTTTACAATGCTGTTCTTGGTGCCTTTCGTTATATAGAACGGTAGCTTTTTTTCCTGTTATGTCCTGTTATAGGGTCAATATATTTATTAAAGTATTCTGCAATATTATCACCGAAAATCACTCTAAGTTCATTTTGTGAATCGGCAAGCATATCATATAGTTACCATTTCTCTAAAATCATATCCTTCGTCCCAACGGCTGTCATTTTCATACTTTTTATAAAGATTTTTTTTTTATCAGCTGATATTTCATTGACTACAAACCATGATAATTTTTAAACGAATCAAGTTCTGCTACTTCTTGAATTTTGCGTTTTTCAAGAACTGTACATCCTTTTTCGTCAATCCGTGATAATCCGCCTGAGATATTATTGTCGCTATTTCCTCTTTGAAAAAATCCCTCTTGTCTCGATTCTGGTCTTGCTTTTGTCAATTCTGTTACTATCCTCAAGTATCTTTCTGCTTTGTCAATGTCATCATCTTTCACCTCATTAATATTTTTGAATTATCTGCTTTTGAAATCATCTTGTAATCGTGTGTGTTTGCTTAAAGTTTTCCATAGCGCCAATATGAGAGAATGTCTGTTTGCTGTCACTCTTATCAAGGTTTTTAAAACTCATATTTAAGCCCGTTTGTGTAACTCCCCATTGCTGCCATCATACTCAATTACATCGCCGGTTTGAACTCGACCCCCAAAAAGTTAGAC
>VOFB01001222.1_pt1 | contig 11551 bp, 19 predicted proteins | sample 5384141 | NCBI WGS metagenome assembly VOFB01 (sample SAMN12384721, study PRJNA508395) | human gut metagenome | isolation source: healthy gut A | host: Homo sapiens
TCGGCCAGGGCGCGGCCGCTCCGGGTCTCCGGGATGGTCTTGGGGCCCATGCCGGCGGGGTCCTTGATGAGGCCGTTGTTCAGCTGATAGATCAGCTCATAGGCCCTCCGGGCCCGCTCCAGGCACTCCTTCTCTCCCGTGACGCCGTAGTACTCGGCGTTGGCCATGGCGTAAAACCCCTCGGAGAAGCAGTACCGGCGCTGGCGCAGGGGCTTGCCGTCGGCGGTGACGGTGAAGTACATCCGGCCGCCCGCCTCCCGGTTGATGCAGTGCTTCTCCATGAAGTCCAGACAGCTCTTGCTGGCCTCCAGCCACTCCGGCCGGGTGCCGTAGACGGTGCACAGATAGGCGTAGGTCCAGCCGCACCGCCCCTGCATCCACACGCTCTTGTCCGTGGAGAACAGGCGCCCTGTCCGGTCGATACAGGTGTAGACGCCGCCGTGCTCCTTGTCCATGCCGTATTTCAGCCAAAATTCGGCACTGGACGCCAGTTCCTTCCTGACCCCTCCCTGGTCTCCTGCAATCTCTTTCTGTCCATAAATTTCAACCCCTTATGACGGCAAAAGCCGCTGTTTTTGGATTTTTCCACAACGATCCAAATCTGTAACTCCATCATAGCACTCCAGGAAAGTTTTTTCAATGAAATAATTTGTGAAAAATTTTTCCCGCATTTTAGGTGACAATCCACTCCCCTGCATGATACAATTATACAAGAGCGTTGGAATATCTCCCCCTCGATTGGGCGTCTTGCTCCAAACCGCGCTTCCGGCTTCTCATTATATCCCCGAACGACGGGAATCGCAACAGCCAGAAAGAAGGACTTCCAAAAATTTTAGAGGCGATTTGTCGTGAATCAGTACGGTATCCAATTTGAGGTCAAAAACAAGCCCAGCCTGGACCCGGAGTTCATGCCCATCCTGAAGTTCAACCGCGCGTTTCTTGAGACGGCGAAGAAGCCGGTCTCCATTGCCTGGAGCGCTCCGGCGGCCAGGTGGCAGTGTGTGACACCTTCATCCACGGCACCCCGGAGATGGCCCAGGCCGACCACTACTACATCGACCGCCTGGTGAAGACCATGCTGTGGATGAAGGGCGGCTTCAAGGTGTATGTCAGCGGGGACGAGGACATTTACAACTATCTGAAAAGACCTTCGCCCCCGGCGGCGCCCGTTCCTTTGACTCCGACTTTATGGCCGGCGTGTATGAGCGCCCCTTCGAGGTGGTCTTCTGCGACAAGGTCCCCCAGGAGGCGGGCGCCTCCCAGGCTGTCGGCCGCCATCTGGCGGGCTGCCGGGTGGGCTTTGACGCCGGCGGCAGCGACCGCAAGGTGTCCGCCGTCATCGACGGTGAGACCGTGTACTCCGAGGAAGTCGTGTGGTTCCCCAAGATCACCGAGGACCCCGACTATCACTATGACGGCATCGTCTCCGCTTTCAAGTCCGCCGCCGAGAAGATGCCCCGGGTGGATGCGGTTGGCGTCTCCTCCGCCGGCATCTATATTGAGAACCGCACTATGGTAGCCTCCCTGTTCCTGAAGGTGCCCAAGGACCTGTTCGACGCCAAGGTGAAGGACATCTATATCCGGGCCGCCCGGGACGTGTTCGGCCCCGACATCCCCCTCGTGGTGGTGCAACGACGGCGACGTTTCCGCGCTGGCGGGCGCCATGAGCCTGGGCGAAAACAATGTGCTGGGCATCGCCATGGGCACCAGCGAGGCTGTGGGCTATGTGGACGAGAAGGGCAACATCACCGGCTGGCTCAACGAGCTGGCTTTCATGCCGGTGGACGTGAACCCCGACGCCATGGAGGATGAGTGGTCCGGCGACATCGGCTGCGGCTGTTCCTGGACGGCGCCTTCCAGGAGGGCTCCCTCACCTTCGAAAACGGCGTCATCACCGCTGTGGGCCCCGCCCAGGGTCCCTGTGACCTGGACGCCGGGGGAAAGTATCTGGTCCCCGGCTTCCTCGATGTCCACACCCACGGGGCCATGAACGAGGACTTCTCCGACGGGCGGCCCGAAGGACTGCCCATCATGTCCCGCCACTACGCCGCCCACGGCGTCACCTCCTTTCTGGCCACCACCATGACCCTGAAGGAGGAGACCCTCACCCCGCCATGCACGCCATCCGGGACTTCCGCCGCCCGGCGGACGGCGCCAAGTGCGCCGGCATCCACCTGGAGGGTCCCTTCCTGTGCTACGCCAAGCGGGGCGCCCAGGCGGCGGAGAACCTGCACGAGCCGGACGCTTCCATGTTCCACCGCCTCAATGAGGCCAGCGGCGGCATGGTCCGCCTGATCACCGTGGCGCCGGAGGAGGAGGGGGCCATCCCCTTTATCCGGGAGGTCTCCCAGACCTGCACCGTCTCCCTCGGCCACACCACTGCCGGCTATGAGACCGCCATGGCGGCCTATGGTGCGGGGGCCAGCCACGCCACCCACCTCTTCAACGCCATGCCCTCCTTCCTCCACCGGGAGCCCGGGGTCATCGGCGCGGCCCTGGACAGCGGCGCCACGGTGGAGCTGATCTGTGACGGCCTGCACATCCACCCCGCCGTCATCCGGGCCGTCCAAAAGCTCTTTGGGGATAAGCTGGTCATCATCAGCGACTCCCTGCGCTGCTGCGGCATGCCTGACGGCCACTATGAGCTGGGCGGCCAGCCCATCGAGATGAAGGGCGGCAAGGCCACCCCTGCGCGGGACCGACACCCTGGCCGGCTCCTCCTCCAACCTGCTCTCCGAGCTGCAAAACGTAGTGGCATTCGGCCTGCCTCTGGAGGACGCCGTCACCGCCCTCACCCTTGCTCCCGCCAGGGCCGTCCGGCTGGATCACCAGATCGGCTCCTTGGCCGTGGGCAAGCAGGCCGACCTGGTGCTGCTCAACCCAGACCTCACCCTGGACTCCGTCTATGTGGACGGGGAAAGGTCCGCTGAATTTAGAAGGAGGAATCCCCCATGAAGATCATTTCCGCAAAGGACTATCAGGCGCTCAGCCGCGCCGCCGCCAATATCATCTCTGCCCAGGTCATCCTCAAGCCCAGCTGTGTCCTGGGCCTGGCCACCGGCTCCAGTCCGGTGGGCACCTATCAGCAGCTCATCGAGTGGTACAAGAAGGGTGACCTGGACTTCTCCCAGGTCCGCACCGTCAACCTGGACGAGTATGTGGGGCTGGACAAGGACCACGACCAGAGCTACGCCTACTTCATGCGCACCAACCTGTTCGACCACATCAACGTGGACCCCGCCAACACCAATATCCCGGCCGGCATGGCCCCCGACGAGGCGGAGGAGGCGCCCGCTACGACAAGGTCATCCGTGACCTGGGCGGCATCGACCTGCAGCTGCTGGGCCTGGGCGTCAACGGCCACATCGGCTTCAACGAGCCCGCCGACGCCTTCTCCACCGGCACCCATCAGGTCACCCTCACCGAGAGCACCCGGGACGCCAACAAGCGCTTCTTCGCCAGCATCGACGAGGTGCCCACCCACGCCCGCACCATGGGCACCCGGGAGATCCTTCAGGCCCGCCGGGTGCTGATGGTGGCCTCCGGCGCCAACAAGGCCCAGGCCATCAAGGACGCTTTCTTCGGCCCCGTCACTCCCCAGGTCCCTGCCTCCATCCTTCAGTACCACCCCGACTTCACCCTGGTGGCTGATGAGGCGGCCCTCTCCCTCCTGTAAGGAGCCGGACATATTTTAAACCCAGCAGGGCCGCGGAACTGTTGTTCCGCGGCCCTGCTTCCATCTCTTTTCTGTCTGCGCTCCCCTCACAGTCGGGCCACGCCGGTCTCCCGGGGCCGCCTGGGCCACCGCCTGGGCCACTGCGGGCACCACACGGGGGTGATAGTCGCTGCGGCCGGTGGAGACCACCTTGGCCCCGCCCGCCTTGGCGTCGTCGGGGAAGATCTCCGGCGTGGGGTTGGCGCAGGCAAAGATGATGGCGTCCTTGTTCATGGTCCTGACCATTTCGGTGGTGACGGTGCCGGGAGCGGACACGCCGATGAACACGTCTGCGCCCACCAGCATATCGGCCAGGGAACCGTCCTTGCGGCCCAGGTTCGTGACCTGTGCCATCTCCTCCTTGATCCAGTTCAGGCCCTGGCGGCCGGCATAGATAGCGCCACTGCGGTCGCACATGGTGATATCCTTGAAGCCCGCGGACAGCAGCAGCTTGGTAATGGCAATGGCGGCAGCGCCGGCGCCGGAGGTGACGATCTTCACGTCCTCCTTCTTCTTGCCCACCACCTTCAGGGCGTTGGTCAGGCCGGCCAGGGTGATGACGGCGGTGCCGTGCTGGTCGTCGTGGAAGATGGGAATGTCGCACTTTTCCTTCAGCTTGCGCTCGATCTCGAAGCAGCGGGGAGCAGCAATATCCTCCAGATTGATGCCGCCGAAAGAGCCGGAGATGTTGTACACAGTCTCCACAAACTCGTCCACGTTCTTGGTCTTGACGCAGAGAGGGAAGGCATCCACGCCGCCAAAGGACTTGAACAGCACGCACTTGCCCTCCATCACGGGCATACCGGCCTCGGGGCCGATGTCGCCCAGGCCCAGAACGGCGCTGCCGTCTTTTTTCCCGGTGCCGGGGGCCTTTGGTGCATCTCTCCCGCCCCGCGGAAAGATATCCGGTGCGGGAGGCGCCCTCCCCGCCTACGCCGGCCCAAACAGGTCCCCGTGCGCGAAAAAGACGAAAAAATCACGTTTTTGCTTTTCTTTCAGGGAAAAATATACTATACTATTAAGGACTGTATCCGTACTGCATCCCGGGCGCTGGCACATGGTGTTTTCCAGCCCCGGCCTTTTTCAGAGAGGAGGCGGCCTGCTTTGGAGCAGCAACTGACGAAAAATACGGCCTGCCTACCGCCATCTGCATGGTGGTCGGCATCGTCATCGGCAGCGGCATCTTTTTCAAAGCGGAAAAGATCCTCAACGCCACCGGCGGCGACCTGCGCACAGGCATCCTGGCCTGGATCATCGGCGGCCTGATCGCCATCTCCAACGCCTGCGCCTTTTGCCGTCATGGCCACCCGCTATCAGAAGGTGGGGGCATGGTGGACTATGCCGAGGCCGCCGTGGGCCGGGCCTACGGCTACTATCTGCTGGTTCCTGGCCGCGGTCTACTATCCCTGTCTGACCAGCACCCTGGCCTGTGTCCGCCCGCTATACCTGTGTCCTGCTGGGCTACGACATCGTCAGCGGCGAGTGCATGACCATCACCCTGTTCTATCTGGTGGCCGCCTACTTCATCAACACCATGGCCCCCCGTCTGGCCGGCAAGCTCCAGGTCTCCATGACCCTCATCAAGCTGGTCCCCATCCTGCTCATGGCCGGGATGGGCACTGCGGCAGGGCTGCGGAGCGGCATGACCGCCGCCAACTTCGCCCAGGTCACCGCCGACACCGTTACCGCCTACCCCTCTTCACCGCCCTGGCCGCCACGGCCTTCGCCTATGAGGGCTGGGTGGTGGCCACCACCATCAACGCGGAGCTCAAGGACCCGAAGCGCACCCTGCCCCTGGCCCTGGTCTGCGGGGTGGGCATCATCATGCTGATCTATCTGTTCTACTATGTGGGCATCGCCGGAGCAGTCCCCAACGCCGTCATGATGGAGAGCGGGGAGCATGGCGCAAGGCTGGCTTTCTCCACTATCTTTGGCCAGGCTGGGGGCACCATACTGTTTGTCTTTGTGCTCATCTCCTGCCTGGGCACCTGCAACGGGCTGATGATGGGCTGCACCCGGGGATTTTACGCCCTGGCGGCCCGGGGAACAGGGCCCAAGCCTCAGGTCCTCTCCCAGGTGGACCCCCTCCACCGGCATGACCTCCAACGCAGCTGCAGCCGGACTGCTGGCCTGCGCCTTCTGGGGACCTACTTCTATTTCGGCTGCCTCCAAAATCATCTGGGCCCCTTCCGCTTTGACTCCTCCGAGATCCCCATCATCACCCTCTACGCCATGTACCTCCCCATCTTCCTGGGCTTCATGCGGGAAGCCAGGGAGGAGCCGCCCTTCCGCCGCTTCGTGCTCCCCGCCCTGGCCCTGTGCAGCGGCCTGTTCATGGTGATCGCCGGCATCCTGTCCTACCAGTGGGACTGCCTCTATTATCTCCTCTTCTTCGCCGTCTTTATGGCGGCGGGGGCACTCTTCTACAAGCGGAAGAGCCTCTGAGCCCGCTGTCATTGGTCAGCCCGGAGCTCCCCCCAATGGGGCTCCGGGCTTTTTCAACGGACAGAGAGGCAGGAATGTGGTCCGGTCCCTTTCTTCAGGCAGCGGTGCCTGGGGCAGCCGAGACAGAAAAGAAGAACACAAAAGCGCAGGGGCTGTAAGTCCCTGCGCTTCGCCTCTTTTATTCCGCTCCCGTCTCTGGGCCGCACCCCGGGATCACTTCTTTTGACTGCCTCGGCCTGATCCAAGAGCTCCTCCGCGCTCCTGCGCAGGGCCGGGAGTCACCGCCGCCCCGCCGATGAGCCGGGCCAGCTCCTCGATGCGGCCGGCGCGGTCCAGCCGCTCCACCTGGGTGTAGGTGCGGCCGTCCCGCTCCCCTTTCTCCACCGAGAAGTGGGTGTCCGCCATGGCGGCGATCTGGGGCAGATGGGTGACGCACAACACCTGCTTGTCCCGGGCCACCTGGGCCATCTTCTCGGCCACCTTCTGGGCCGCCCGGCCGGACACGCCGGTGTCCACCTCGTCAAAGACCAGGCTGTCGATGCCGTCGTCCTCCGCCAGCACATTTTTCAGCGCCAGCATGATGCGGGCCAGCTCTCCTCCGGAGGCCACCTTCTGGATGGGCTTGAGAGCCTCGCCCACGTTGGCGGACATGAGGAACTGCACCTCGTCCCCGCCGGTCTCATCCAGCCCCCAGGCCCCCTCCTTGGGGGCGAACTCCACCTGGAAGCGGACTTTGGGCATGTCCAGCTGGCGCAGCTCCTCCTGCACCCGGGTCTGGAGGGCCTCGGCCGCCCGCCTGCGGGCCTGGGAGAGCACCCCCGCCCGCCTCACCGCCTCCTCCCTGGCCTTCTCCAGCTTCTGGCTCAGGCGGGCGATGGTGTCGTCGGCGTACTGGATCTGGTCCAGCTCCTGGCGGCTCCGCTCCAGGTAATCCAGCATCTCCTCCACCGTGGAGCCGTACTTCTTTTTCAGCCGGTAGATGGTATCCAGCCGCCCCTCCAGCTCGTCCAGTTCCTCCGGGGAGAAGTCCAGCTCCTCCTCCAGATCCCGCAGCAACTCCACCGCGTCGTCCGCCTCACACCGCAGCTGGGACAGCTTCTCCTGGAGCTGGGAGAGGCGGTCGCTGTACCGGGCCACCCCTGGACGGCCCCCTCGGCCTCTGCGAGCAGGTCGGCCGCTCCCGGCCGTCCCGTCCCCGGACAGGGCGTACTGGGCGGTCTGGACCGCATCCATCAGCTTCCCGGCGCTGCGCAGAAGCTGGCGCCGCCCGTCCAGTTCCCGGTCCTCCCCGGCTTCAGGTCGGCCCGCTCCAGCTCCCCGATCTGGAAGGTGAGGGTGTCCACCCGGCGGGAGCGCTCCGCCTCGTCCATCTCCAGTTCCCCGATCTTTTCTCCGCAGCTCCGCCAAGGCTCCGTATGCCTCCCGGAAGGAGGCCAGCTCCCCCCTCCGTGTGTCCGGAGCGGTCCAGATAGCCCAGGTGGCAGGCCGGGTCCAGCAGCTGCTGTCCGTCGTGCTGGCCGTGGATGTTCAGCAGCTGACGCCCCAGCTCCCGCAACTGGGCCACGGTCACCAGCCGCCCGTCCACCCGGCAGATATTCCGGCCGTCCCCTGGATCTCCCGCTGGAGGAGCAGCTCCTCCCCGCCGGGACCCCGTTCTCCTCCAGCCAGCCCAGCCCGGACACGCCGGTGAACACCGCGTTGACCAAGGCCGACTTCGCCCCGGTGCGGATCAGCTCCCGGCTGGTCCGCTCCCCCAGCACCGCACTGATGGCGTCAATGACAATGGACTTGCCCGCTCCGGTCTCACCGGTCAGAGCGTTGAAGCCACGATCGAACTGGATATCGGCCCGCTCGATGACCGCGATATTCTCAATGTGAAGCAGAGAAAGCATCTTTGCCCCTCCTGACCTGTCTCAAACTCACTCCAGCAGCTTGTGGGCTTCGCTGCAAAATGCCTCTGCCGAGGCGCTGTCCCGCATGATGAGCATCCCGGTGTCGTCCCCCGCCAGACTGCCCACCATCCCGGCGATCTCCATCCCGTCCAGGGCGGAGCAGGCCGCCGAGGCCAGCCGGGCATGGTCTTGACCACCACCAGATTCTGGGCCGCCTCCACCGAGACCACCCCCCTCCTTGAAGATATTCCGCAGCCGGCCCGCGGAGCTCTTTCCCTCCTGCCGGTCCGCTGCCACATAGCGGTAGCTGCCGGAGGGGGCCAGCTCCTTCACCAGCCGCAGCTGCTTGATGTCCCGGGAAATGGTGGCCTGGGTGGTGGTGAACCCCGCAGCTTCAGCTCAGCGAGCAGCTGCTCCTGGGTCTCCACATCCATCATGCGGATCACATTCAAAATCTCCGCCTGTCTCGCTCGCTTCACAGCTCATACCCTCCCAGCTTCTGATAGATGATCTGATAAAGTTCCGTTCCGTCAGCCGGATCAGCCGGGTGGACTGACGGGCACAGGAGATCTCCACCCGCTCCGTTCCGGTGATGCGCAGAGCCTTGCCCCCGTCCACCGCCAGGTACAGATGCTTCCGGCTCCCCCGGGGGAGCTGGACGGTGACCAGCCGCTCCGGCGCCAGCACCATGGACCGGGTGGACAGCTGGTGGGCGCACACAGGAGTGACGATGATGTCCCGTGAGGTGGGCTCCACGATGGGCCCGCCCGCTGACATGGAGTAGGCGGTGGAACCGGTGGGGGGGTGGAGACGATGACCCCATCCCCCATCAGGTTGGTGACCAGCACCCCGTCCGCCCGGACCTCCATCTCGGCCACCCGGGCCATGGAGCCCTTGGAGATCACCGCGTCGTTCAGGGCCAGGTCCTCCGAGAGCACCTTCTCCCCAGGCACCCGGACGGAGAGCATCATCCGCTCCTCGGTCCGATACTCGCCGGCGGCCAGCAGGGTGAGCAGGCTCAGCTCGCCCGCTCCAGCTCCGCCATAAAGCCCACGCTCCCCATGTTCACCCCCAGGATGGGCACGTCGTGGAGGGTGGCGTCCCGGGCCGCGTGGAGGATGGTCCCGTCTCCGCCGAAGCAGAGCAGCACATCCGCCCGCTTCAGCTCCTCCTCCATGCTGCCCAGCTTCACCTGCCGGGGCAGATCCAGCCGGTCCCCCTTCCTGGGGGCAAAGGGGAGGCAGAGGGCCGTCTCCGCCCCGGCGTTGTTCAGATCCTGCGGGCCTCCAGCGCCACCCGCAGGCCCCTGTCCCGATAGGGGTTGGAACTGAGCAGCACTCTCACGGCTGTCCCTCCTTCCCCTGGAGGGACCGGTGGGACCTCCTCCACCAGCTCCCTCAGGTCTCCGGACCAGACCGGGCCCTCCCCTCGGTCCCCAGCCAGCCCAGGTATTCAATATTGCCCTCCGGGCCGGTAATGGGGGAAAAGGTGATATCCTTTACAGAAAATCCCGCCTCCCGGGCATGGTCCAGGAAGTGCTCCAGCACCTCCAGATGGACCGCCGGGTCCCGAACCACCCCTTTTTTGCCCACCTTTTCCCGGCCGGCCTCAAACTGGGGCTTGACCAGGCACACCGCCTGGGCCCCTCCCGCACCAGGGGGCGCATGGGGGGCAGGATCAGTCGGAGAGAGATGAAGGCCACGTCCACGGAGAAGAAGTCCAGGGGCTCCGGGATCTGCTCCCCGGTGAGGTAGCGGGCGTTGGTCCGCTCCATGCACACCACTCTGGGGTCGCTGCGCAGCCGCCAGTCCAGCTGGTTGTAGCCGGAGTCTACGGCGTACACCTTCTCCGCGCCCCGCTGGAGCATGCAGTCGGTGAAGCCGCCGGTGGAGGAGCCGATGTCGGCACACACCGCCCCCTCCAGACGGATGGGCCAGCGCTCCACCGCCTTCTCCAGCTTCAGTCCCCCCCGGCTCACATAGGCCAGGGTCCTGCCCCGCACCTCGATGGCACAGCCGGGCCCCACCTGGGTGCCCGCCTTGTCCACCTTCCGCCCATCCACATAGACCTGCCCTGCCATGATCATGGCCTGGGCGCTTCTGGCGGCTCTCCGCCAGTCCCCGGGCAGTCAGTTCAACATCCAGCCGCTGTTTTGTCAAATCGCAGCACCTCCATGGCCCGCTTGGCCAGCCCGGCTCCGTCCAGTTCCAGGAGCCGCTTCAATTCTCCCACGCTGCCGTGGGGGGGGTATCGCCGGAGCTGCACAGCGCCACCCGGGCGCTGATGCCGGCCTGCTCCAGCGCAGGCGAGCCGCTCCCCCACGCTGCCGGCGGAGACGCTGTCCTCCGCCACCAGCAGGGCGCCCGTCCGGCACAGAGTCCAGCACCGGAGCGGCATCCAGCGGTGTAATGATGTTCAGCTTTACAACTTCCGCCTCTACGCCCCGCTCCTCCAGCAGCTGGGCCGCCTGGAGCATCGTTGATCTCCACCCCGTAGGACACCAGCGTGATGTGGGACCCCGTTGCAGGACGGCCGCCGGGGCCCGGCCGCTGTCCTCCGGTACTCCCCCCTCGCCGCCCCGGGGATAGCGCACAGCCGCCGGCCCGTCCCAGCGCAGGACCGCCTCCTCCAGCATCGCCTTCAGCTCGGCAAAATTGGCAGGGGCATAGACCCGCATCCCAGGGACGCTGTTGAGATAGGACACGTCGAAGACCCCGTGGTGGGTCTCCCCGTCCTCCCCCACCAGCCCGGCCCGGTCCACTGCCAGCACCACATGCAGCCGGTCCAGAGCCACGTCGTGGAGCAGCATGTCATAGGCCCGCTGGAGGAAGGTGGAATAGACCGCCACCACCGGGACCGCCCCTGCTTGGCCATGCCGGCGGCCATGGACACCGCGCAGCCTTCGGCAATGCCCACATCGAAAAAGCGGTCCGGGAACTGGAGGGCAAAAGTAATCCAGCCCAGTCCCGGTCTGCATAGCCGCCGTGACGGCGCAGACCCGCGGGTCCTCCCGGGCCAGCCGGGCCACCTCCGCCCAAACACGGAGGAGAAGCTGGCCCGCCCCTGCTTCAGGGGCTCCCCCTGTCTCTGGATCAAAGGGGGACACGCCGTGGTAGGCGTCGGGATTCTCCTCAGCAGGTGTGAAGTCTTTTTCCCTTTATGGTCCTGACATGGAGCAGGACCGGCTCCTTCAGGTCCCGGGCGTAGCGGAGGATCTCCGTCAGCTCCCAGGGCAGGTCGTGGCCGTTCACCGGCCCCAGATAGGTGAAGCCCATATTCTCAAACAGGCTGCTGGGGAGCAGGCTCCTTCACCGCTTTCTTCAGCCGGTGGGTCACCCGGTAGATCTTCCGCCCGAACCAGGTGGCGTTCATCACCTTCCGGTAGTACTTTTGAAGGTGAGATACTGGGGCTTCAGGCGCTGGCGGGCCAGGTGCTCCGCCACGCCGCCCAGTTCTTGGTGATGGACATGCCGTTGTCGTTGAGGATGACCAGCAGCCC